>Ga0137361_10002713_pt1 | contig 11339 bp, 8 predicted proteins | sample Mad1_80_16metaG_FD_104923 | JGI IMG/M metagenome (GOLD analysis project Ga0137361, IMG submission 104923) | Vadose zone soil microbial communities from Angelo Coast Range Reserve, California, USA - Mad1_80_16 metaG | ecosystem: Environmental > Terrestrial > Soil > Vadose zone | place: USA... | reverse complement strand
GAATGCCCTTCTTGAAGGAGTCAACGGCAGCGGCAAATTGGCGCTCGCCGACCTGATCACGACCGCGCTCCAGGTGTGCCGTTGCCTCGGAGTAATCCGCATGCGCCTTATGTTCGATCATCTCTCGCACCTCCTTCAGTGCTCTGGTCTCTGTTGCCGCGCACCATGACCATTTGATTCTGCCGCCGCCAGTCGTAATGGCGTGCAGCGCAAAGCTGTCACAGGACGTGGTCCCTTGTTCACTCAAACCGGCGACGGCGGACCTTATTTCTTTCCAGTCCTCTTCAAGGCACTGCCAATTTTGCTCCACAGGTTGTTTCGACTGCGCGCGCAAATTCACAATCACACTTACCGTGCCAGGCTCCCGCCAGTATACCCGAAGGTTCGCGGCAGGACGCCTTTCCGTGAGTTCGGCAGATGCGATAGAGGCATCGGAGACGGCCTGCTGGACTGCACGAGCAGATCGTGGGTTCTCGGTCGAAGAACGGCCGAAACCAGCGAACGCTGCCGCTCCTGCCAAGCTAACAACTAACGCGACGAAGAGTGCCGTCCTTACCCTCATAGTAAGCCAGTTTGTACTTCTGCGCGGTCTCCTTGGCCGCTATTTGCGAAGCCTCCGAAAAGCTCTTACCACTACTTACCAATGCCGAAATTCGGGCGTTCTGCTCATCATTAAGCGTGGTCGCGTTTACACTAGCCGGAGTTTCCTCGGTTCGCAAGTACATGTACTGTCCGTCGCCGCTCTGGGCAATGATAGCCGGGTCTCCCTTGTTGATCATGTAACCCGCGTCTCCGCCACTCAATGAAACATTAGTGGCCCCGCCTTCTGAAGCATCATACGGATGGGTGTGAAAAACACCGACGATCGTGTCGCCGGGTGGCACGTTGCGGTTGGGGTCGAAGCTGCCCGATGCAGGGGTAAGACCGCTGCCAGCATTAACCATGGAGAGATCCCCCGTCTTGGGGCAGGGCGCTGCGGCGGCAGCTGCCGGGTCGGCGGCGGGTGCGGGAGCTGGAGACCTCACCAAAGTTCCGCCGTGCTCCTGGCTCCTCCCTCCGGGGAAACTATTGTTCCATTGTTCCTTGAACTGTTTTTGGAGATCGTCGGGAATCTTGATGGCTTTTGGAGCGTCCAGGCAGTTTTTCGGAATGGTAGCGGGAAAGGGAACGGCTGGCGGAGCAGGTGGGCTTTTTGGCATGGGTTATGTGCGTCCGAGATTAACAATTATATGTTCTGCATAAATCTTAGCCTTGGCAGCAAGGCGTTCCACGCGGTCATTGGGGTCAGCAACTGATGCGTTTTCAAGGGTCGCGGATACCCATGGATAGAGAGGATCCGCCACAACGCCAGCGCCAAATGCAAACATAAGAGCAGAAAAGATGGCGGCTCCGCGCTCCGTGGGCACGCGGAAGCTCGCCGCCGCCTCAATCGCGCAGGAAATCATTACGCGCAGTGCGGACTCCCCCGCGTATTGGTATTTTTCCGGGTAGATCAGGGAGAGTGCGGAAAGGATTCGTTCCCGGAGGTCTGCCGACACCTTTGGCAATGTTTCCATTTTGGTATCGTTGAACCGCATGAGAGCGCCAATGGCAAACTCGTTCTGCGGTCCAGCCACGTGACGAAGGTAGTCTGCCATCTTAGCGTATAGGCGGTCGACGCGCCGGTACTGATCCGAAATCGTCGAGTCAGACAGGACCTGGGCAGCCCAAGGCAATTGAACGTCGGTGTCAAAGAAGCTGCCGAACGCAAACATCAGCTCGATGTAAAACTTTAGAGGGACCCGGTCCTTAAGCCCGTACCGCTCTGCGCGCCTTGTTCCGAGCTGTACTACGCGCCGAACCCCGTCCTCTTTGAGAATTTTCGAGAGTTCGGGGGCGGACACTTTGAAGTGATCAATCAATTCGTCTTCGAACTTCCGCAGAGTGATTTGCTCGAAAACCTCGACTTGATTCTTGCGGATAACGAACATGAGATCACCTAACTCCAATCGCGAGCAGACTGAGAAGGATGTCTAACACCAAGGCTCGACCGCTTTGCGGTGTGACGGCTTTCCCGCTGCAACAGATGGAGAAGAAGACATCACGCTTGCACCTGATTGCGAGGCAAAAGCGGAAGGGCCGCTTTCTCCATGCCCCGGCCGTGATTTGCGAAATGAAGCACAAGCTCAGGCTTTTCATCCTCAACGAGATAGTGCTTTATCGGGCCGAAGAACTGTTTGATTTCTTCGGGAGTGCAAGTGGGCAGAAAAACGCGCAGGACCCTTGGATCGTAGAAACGGAAGTAGAGATCCTTTCCGGCTTCAGTTTTGACAATTAGAAAATGGCGGAAATGGCTACGGACCTCTTGAAGGGGCTTATCGCAGGCGAGGAATATGCCCCAGCTCTTTCCCCAGCCATCTCTCACCAGTTTCTCAAGCAAGGGGGATTGCTGAGGCAGCCGCACCAGATAGGGAGCAAAGTGGACGAGTTTCTCGCCGTGCGCACCCTGGTAGAGGGATTGATACTCTTCTTTTGATTCGAGCAGCAGCTTCAGAATCATGGGTTCGCGGGCGGCGTCGAGGAGCGCAAATAACGGCTGAAACTCTCCACGGAGAAGGGCTAGCAATCGCTCATGAGGATTCGCCGACGTGGCAGGTGAATCGCTTTTTGTGAGGGTTTCAACCATTGCATTCCCTTTGAGCTCTTAGGCGGCAGAACCTGCCGCGCCAGATAGGCCCTCTCAACCGGGGCATGGTTCGATAAATGGGGTTCCCGTTTGTGCCGCTTGAGCTAACGATTGTGCTGGAGCGGAATTCATTGCCTGTGCCATGGCCATCATGGGTACCCCTGGAGCGCCCGGGGAGCCCATCCCCATTTCGCCGATGATGACGGTGAAGCAGCCGAGGACGATGACGCCTCCGTGGGCGGTCGGGTCACCGATGCGGGCGGCCATTAAGTTGCCGATGAGCACAGTGGGCGAGCCCATCAGAATAACGTCGGGCGGCCCCACGCAGGTGAGCATGTCGGTGATGCGGGCGGCGGGGAGGCCACCGATGAGGACGGTGGGTTCGCAAGGCGGGAGGATAGGGCCGCCGACGTGAGGGACGACGCCGGTCACCATGGGGCAAACGTGCATGTCAGTTATGCGGGCTGCTGGGGGCATGTGAGTATCGGTTGTAAGTTCTTAGCTATAAGTCCTTAGTTCCCGGTCCCAACTTCAGAGTTCCTCATTTTTGATACTTTCCTCTAAGAAAAGCCAATTCCCGGGCAAATTCATTCGGTCACTAAGAGCAAAACTACATCTTTCCACGTTTGCCATGGTCGGCACGCCCAGAATCTTTCGGAGCTTCGCTGCCAGTCGGGCTAAAGCCCGGCCCCTACATCTTGCCTCCCTTGCTACCGTCGTCGGCTTCGTCGGGCTTTTGCGGATCTGTCGGGCTCGAACCGCTGCCGGAACCGGCGGCGCCGCCGCTGTTGATGAGCACCAGCGTACCTGAGATTGCTACGCCGGCAGGGCCGATGTTGATAAAGCCGCCAGAGGCCTTGATGGTGAGCTGCATGCCAGCTTCGATGACCACGTTCATTCCAGCTTTGAGGTGAATTTCCATGCCGGCCTCATGAGCGAAATTCTGGCCGGATTTTTCCTGGAGGTTCTGGCCAACCTGCAAGGACATATTCTGGCCGACCTTTTCGTTCAAGTTCTTGGAGAATTGGCCGTGCTTGTCGCCCTCGACTTTTTCCTTTTGGTCGCCTTTGACAATCAGGCTGCGGTCCTTGCCGATGTATTCGCGTGAATCGTTTTCGACGCGGTGGTCCATGTCCTTCTCGGCGTTGAGGAAGATTTGTTCGCTGCCTTTTTTGTCCTCGAAGCGGAGCTCGTTGAAATTGGAGGAGCCGCCGCCCTTGGTGCTGCGGGAGAGGAAGGTCGTACGGGTCATGTTATCGGGAAGAGCGTAGGGGGGCATCTGATCGTCGTTGTAGACGCGGCCGGTGATGATGGGGCGGTCGGGGTCGCCTTCGAGGAACTCGACGATGACTTCCTGGCCGATGCGGGGAATGTTGATGGCGCCCCAGTTCTTGCCGGCCCAAGGCTGGGAGACGCGGATCCAGCAGGAACTCTTTTCGTCCTTTTTGCCGAGGCGGTCCCAGTGGAATTGGACTTTCACGCGGCCGTATTTATCGGGATAAATCTCCTCGCCCGCGGGCCCTACCACGACCGCCGTCTGCGGCCCTTGCACGATCGGCTTGGGTGTGAGCCGCTGAGGCCGGTAGGGTACAGCAAAGGGCATGCACGTGAAATGGTTGGTGTAGGTTTCTTGGGAACCACCTCCCGAACCGGAATAGCCGTTGCCGACGGACACCGAATGGCTGACTTCGGTCAAGAGATAGTCGCCGTTCATGTCCTGCCGAGAATGCTCGTCCAAATGAAATTTGTAGCCGGAAGCAAAGGAGCGGCAGTTGCCGGAGCCGGAAATCAGGTGGTGCACGGCCTCTTCTTCTTCCATGCGGAGCTTGGTGACGGTGTCGCCTTCGGATTTCTTGATATGAATTCCAGGGTAATCGTATATCTCATACTTTGTGTTGCCACCAAGCTCTGCAACGGTTTGCACATTGGCCATCAGGGAGGTGTTAGGGGTTTGAAAATTGTAGTCGGTGAGGGCGTACTTGCCTGGCCGCAACTCCTGTTCGGCGCCCCAGCTCTCCACAATATCCTCCTTGAGGAACGTGCTACCGGGGGTGTAGTTGAAGCGCACTTTATGTTGGACGGGACAGTTTTTGTGCACTTGGGGTTTGTCGGCAAAAATCAGTTTGTGGGTGCCTTGATCGTGCTCAAAGAAATAGAAGATGCCGTACTCTTCCATCAGACGAGAGATGAAATTGAAAGCCGTTTCGCGGTACTGGACGACGTACTCGCGTTGCGGATAGCTTGCTTGTGTGCGGTCCTGAAAGTCCTGGAAGCCATGGTCCTGAAACACTTTTTTGATAATCTCGGGGATGGTTTTTTGCTGAAAAATCTGACAATCGGCAGTGCGGGTGAGGAACCAGAGCCAAGGAACGATTTCGGCACGGTAGTTACTAAAGCGGTTGTCGCCACCCACACAGGCAAAGCGGCTGACGTAACCATTCCAATGGCGTTTCTCGTCGCCAAGGTGGTGAAGAGAAATGGTCACTTGTTTGCCGACAATATCCTTGAAGGCGATAGTATGATTCTCAGAAAGCAACTCCAAATGAAAAGTGAAAAGGCGAGAAATCCCCTCATCCCCTGTGCACCCGGTTAAGAGCACGGCATCTCTGCCAAGCGGGGTGTCGATCGAGATGAGTCTTTTCTCCTGCGTGTAGCTCATAGTGGCCTCGTTCCCCTAGCTCGCCAAATTAATCTGCTCCGACCTGGCGGGAGCATAGGCGCGATCACATGCCCGTCCTGCTTTGAGGCAGGAGGTGGACCTCAGAAAATCGCAAATTGTGGGTCGAACTCCTTCACGCGGTCATTCAGCGTCTCTAGCAGAATATAGAAACGGTTCCAGTCAAAGCCATGAGGTTCACCTCGTCTGGTCCGATCAAAGCTGCCATGGCCGATAATGTTTTTCTTCAGGATTTTATGCCGTAACATTATGTCGTAGGCCAGCTGAGCAACGGCCTCGTACTGCCAATCCGTGAAGTCCGCCTTATCATGCTCCATCTTCCATAACTCGATGCCAATCGACCGGTCGTTGTGCACCGTCGCTTGGTTAGCCGCTTTCTCCTCAGGGACCATGGCGACGATTTGGCCCACTTCGCGTCCAATCAGGTAGTGAATGGAAACCTTTCGGCCGTCTTGAGGATTAGCGAGATATCGCACGGAGTTCTCGAAGTGCGGCTGGCCGCTGCCAGTGTCATGTATGACCAGCTCATCGATCTTCGTTCCGAGCTTGCGTGCGCGTTGGAAGTGAGCCTTTACAAACCGAACATAGCTGAGAAGGGTCAGACAGACCTGAATCATTTCTGCATACGCTGGGACGTCATAGAACGATCTCGAAGGTAAGTTCTTTGCGCTGCCATATTTGAGCGTCCATTCGTGTTCCCACATCCATTCCTTGGCATCTCGAATATTTTTGTCAATAAAGTTGGCGACAGACGAGAGCGCCGACCTTAGAGGGCCTGGTCCTGGCGTGGGTTGACGGCAAAGAGTCCCGTCATTGACCCTAAGCGGTCGCCTGACTTGGCACACCGGCCCGGGGGGGCGATTACCACCCATTTGAATGACTCCTGCGGATCAAGTGCTCGTTCCTTCTAGGCGTAGGCGAATGCGCCGTTTTCGGCGACGGAGACGCGGATGGAGCTAGGTTTTTGGCGGTCGGCCATGCGGGTCAGTAAGTAGCGGGAGATGTCGGGGAGCATGGTGTTGGTGAGGATGTTGTCGACGTTGCGGGCGCCGGACTCGACTTCGGTGCAACGCTTGGCGACTTCGGCGACGACCTCGGGGGCATAGGTCAGCTCGATTTTGTGATTCTCGCGGATACGACGCTGAATCTTGGCGAGCTTGAGGGTTACGATGGTCTTCATGGCTTCATCGCGAAGGGGGAAAAAGGGAACAGTGACGAGGCGGCCCATGAAGGCGGGCTTGAAGATTTTGTTCATCTCGGGCTTGAGGGCTTTGGCCAAGCCTTCGGGGCTGGGAGTGGTTTCCGGATCGGCGGTGAGTTTCATCAGCAGATCCGTGCAAGCGTTGGAGGTGAGGATGATGATGGTGTTCTTGAAATCAATTTCGCGGCCTTCGCCATCTTCCATCATGCCTTTGTCGAAGACCTGGTAGAAGAGCTCGAGGACGTCGGGATGAGCCTTCTCGCATTCGTCGAGAAGAACGACGGAGTAGGGGCGGCGGCGGACAGCTTCGGTGAGGACGCCGCCTTCGCCGTAACCCACGTAGCCTGGAGGCGAGCCTTTGAGGCTGGAGACGGTGTGGGCTTCCTGATACTCGGACATGTTGATGGTGATGAGATTGCGCTCGCCGCCGTAAAGAAGATCGGCGAGAGCGAGGGCGGTTTCAGTTTTGCCGACGCCGCTGGGGCCGACAAGCATAAACACGCCAACGGGCTTGACGGGGTCGTCCATGCCGGCGCGGGCGGTGGAGATGCGCTGTGCGATGGCTTCGAGCGCATGGTTCTGGCCGATGACGCGAGCGGCCATGAGATCTTTCAGGGAAAGCACGGTGTTGATTTCGTCCTGCTGCATCTTGCCAACGGGGATGCCGGTCCAGGCAGAGATAACTTCGCCGACAATTTGGGTGTCAACGCAGACGCGCATCAGGGGATCTTCACCCTGGAGGGCGTCGAGTTCGGCGTTGAGACGAGCGAGATCGGCGCGCAAAGCAGCGGTGTCAAGGGCGGGCTGGGCGGCGCTACCGCTGCCATCACCGGCTGCGGCACGGGGAGCGGCTGCGGTCTCAAGTTGTGAGCGGACATCCCTGATCTGGCCAACGAGAGTCAGTTCTTTATCGCGGCGCTCTTGCAAGGATTTCAATTGCGCGGCAAGGGTGGTCTTTTGCCCGGCAATGGAGGCGAGACGCTCGGCGTGATCGGAGCCCACGGCCGCTTCGCGCTCGAGGACGCGCTGTTGCACGTTGAGGTCGTCCAACTGGCGAGTGGCATCCTCGATTTGTGGTGGCGTGGCGTTTTGTCCAAGGGAAAGCCGGGCGCAGGCGGTATCGAGAACGCTTACGGCCTTGTCGGGCAGTTGCCTGCCAGCGAGGTAACGATGGGAAAACTTGGTCGCGGACTGAACGGCTTCGTCGAGGATTCGAACGTTGTGATGCTTTTCCAAGGAACCCACGATGCCACGGAGCATGACCATACATTGCAGCTCCGCCGGTTCTTCCACCTTTACAACCTGAAAGCGCCGAGCCAGAGCCGCGTCCTTCTCAAAATATTTCTTGTACTCTGACCACGTGGTTGCAGCGATAGTACGCAATTCGCCGCGGGCCAGCGCCGGCTTCAGTAAATTGGCCGCGTCGCCCTGACCGGCCGGACCGCCAGCGCCGATCATGGTGTGCGCTTCGTCAATGAAAAGGATGATCGGAGTGGGCGAAGACTTGACCTCTTCGATCAGCCCTTTTAGGCGATTTTCAAATTCTCCCTTGATGCCAGCCCCGGCCTGGAGAAGAGCAAGGTCCAGAGAGCGGATGGTTACGTTCTTCAGAGGGGGCGGGACATCGCCAGCGGCGACACGCAGCGCAAAGCCTTCGACGACAGCAGTTTTGCCGACGCCCGCTTCGCCGGTAAGAATGGGATTGTTCTGGCGACGGCGGGTCAGAATGTCGATGATCTGGCGAATCTCGTGGTCGCGGCCGAGCACAGGATCGACTTTTCCTGCACGCGCATTGGCGGTGAGATCGATGGTAAATTGATTCAGATTTTGTGTTTTGCCGCCGAGAGCACCGGCAGAGGTGGCGGGTCCCACACCGGGGATATTGGCGGCTTGGGCCGTCTGGTGATCTTCGGGCGAGCCAGCCACGATGGCCCAGAAATTCTTGCGCAGCGTTTCCTCGCTGATTTTCTGAAATTCGCGGGTGACTTCGCGCAACAATCGCGCTAGATCCGGTGAAGCGGCGACGGCCAGGATGCAGAAGCCGGAACGCACCTGGGCGGCACTAAAGTCAAGCGAGCCGACGGTCCACGCTTCCGACAGCATTTGCACAAGCGAGGGGCTGAAGACGGGCGTTCGTGCGTTGCCGGTCTTGAGCTTGTCAAGACTAACGGTGAGATCACTGACGAGATGTGATTTGTTCACCGCAAAGTGTTTAAGGATGTGCTGCAAGTCACTGTCGGTGACCTCCAGCAATTTCATCAAGAAGTGCTCGATTTCGATGTCGTAGTGAGTCCGAGAAAGGCAGAACCCTGCCCCGGCTTCGAGCGCGGAGCGCGAAGTATCATTGAGTTTGCCGATGAGGCCTTTCAAGTTGGAGGCCATGCTGTAGTCCTTTCCTATTACAAATCCAGGATTGTGTCTTCCGGGTCCCGCCCAATCGGGCCGGAGCGAACCCAGCTGACCCATCCCAGTTTTGGAGAATCGTCGCCTTCGGAGCCCAATTCGCAGGCGGGGACGTCTGCCCGTTCGAGAACCAACTGCACGTCAAAATCAATTTCGTCGTTGGAAAAAAAACGTGTCAATCCGCGCAGCGCCGGGAAAGCGGAGCCGGTAGGCAGAAAATCGAGATACTGGGAAAGCGTTAGCGGGCCAAGCTTGATTCGCGCACGGGCGCCCTGGTCCCAGACCTCATTCCCAGCGACAGCGCCCATTCCGAGCTGCTCGGAAGGAGTTTCGCGGTCGCCGATGCGGCATTCCGTCGCGGTGTCAAGCCGGAACCAGCCGCCAAGCAATTGCTGAACTTCAACGGGCACTTCAAAATATTCATTGAGAATCAATTCCAGAGCTTTTGCAGAACGAGGCCGCTGGCCAAGAATTCCAGCAAAAAAAAGAAAAGCCTCATCGGGAACAGCCTGGCGATTTTGCAAGCCATCCGTACCCAGGCCGATGAGGTCCAGCAAGAGGCGAGAGAACCGGTCCAGTTCCCCGCGCTCGTAAGCGATAGGAAAGCGGTACTTTTCCCAGGCTTGATAAAAGAGAGAGAGGAAGCGGTGGTTGAAAATGTCCAGGAAGTCGCGGAGAGACTTGTCGCCGGAGCGTACGCGTTCGGCGATCAAGCCGGTATACCATTGCGGCAGAGCACCAACAGGCCCGGCCAGTCCGTGGAAATTGACGGTCATCTGGTGAGGCTTGTTCTCATCCCATCGGAGCGATTGAATTTCGCTGGCGGGGAAAGCCAGGGAAGGATTTGCACCGAAGTGCACTATTTCTTCCGAAGGATTGACAAATCGGCCCACTGGTTTGCGACCCGGAAAAAGCCGCTCGAGCAGGCGCACGGCCTGGAAGAAACGGATAGCAAACGGTTCCTCGCGGAGCCGGGTTTCGAGTTCGGACGGGACGGGCGTTTGCTTCAGAGCAGAATCGCCTGCCCCGCTCGTGGCGGCCATTGCCGTAGAGGCTCCTTTCGCTGCTGCGTGCGTGCCAGCAACTGACTAAAGCTGTTAATGGAAGCGTACAATCCCAGGAAATGTTCGAGCACGCTGGCGAACAGGTAGACCCCGCCGCCGACGTACTGCTCCTCATCAAATTCGATCTCGACCTGCCTGCCACGCACGAACCCGATTCCATTTTCGGAAATTACGCGGGCGAAGTGGCGGTGACTCTTCAAATTTAGCAAGCCCGCAATCTGTTTTTCATGAAACGCGGACTCGCTAAAGTTGTAGAGGCGAAGGATTTCCGTCAAGGCGTCCTTCCCTTCCTCCACCAGCGACAAATAGTTCAATGAGAGATGAGACACCAGCCGCCAGAGGACGCCTTTGCCGGTGGGCGGGCGAACGGTCGCGGTAGGTTTCCGCAGGGCCACAATGCGTTTGACGGCTCCGAACCCTTCCAGTTCGAAGTCACCAGCTTCGTTCCCCAGCGGCAAACGGTAGGGCAAATCGCGATTCGTACATGTGCAGTGGACCGTAACGGTGTCCACGTCGGGCCGCATGGGCCGTCCGGTAAGGTCCATCAGGGAAAGAAAAACTTCCGTGCCCTCGTCATTGCTTCGCCGGGAAGGGCGCCGGCTGGCATACCAGAAGGCCTGCTGTCGTTTTTCCTGCCGGGAGGAAGCATGGCGAAAACGGTAGAACGGCTCAAATTGCAGAACCTGATGGGTGTCCCGGTCCGGTGAGATGACATCATCGATGGAGAAAATCTCCAGCGCACGTCTCCGGCGGACATCCGGAACCACTGGATATTCGAAATCCGTTTGGTCCAGAAGAATTGGCTCCGCCGTCAAGGGAAAGAGATTGATCACCGGTGAAGACCCCAGGCACAAGGTCTTCGCCGATACGTTCAGCTCAAGCATTTGGGCGCGCTCGGCGCGTTCGAAACTGGAGATCAAAAAGACGACGTCGACACGCGGCCCGAAACCGGCTTTCTCCAAGGCCTGCAGACCGGTGAGGTCAATGAAAAAGAATTTTTCGGGAAAGCAGAAATACTCCTGCAAAAGGCGATAGCCAGCGAAGGAGTGCCGAGGATAAGGAAGGAGCGCTTCGGCATCTTCGAATCCCACCGGCCGCAGAGAACTGGCTGGTAGCACGACCGGCGGCCTGCGAGAGTTGGGCGCCAGATCGCGAATCAGAATTTGCGTGGTGTTGTTGCAGAGCAATTCGTAGAGGGCGTGAACAAGATTGCTCTCGCCATTCAAATAGAACCGCAAGGAACGCAACTGCATCTTGGCAAAATCAGCATCAGGCAGACAACTGAGCTCGACCCGAAGCGCTGCCACGGCGTCCGCGGCTTTGATGGCG
>Ga0137361_10002709_pt1 | contig 11345 bp, 8 predicted proteins | sample Mad1_80_16metaG_FD_104923 | JGI IMG/M metagenome (GOLD analysis project Ga0137361, IMG submission 104923) | Vadose zone soil microbial communities from Angelo Coast Range Reserve, California, USA - Mad1_80_16 metaG | ecosystem: Environmental > Terrestrial > Soil > Vadose zone | place: USA... | reverse complement strand
TTCCGTGACCATCTCGCCGCGGCTGGTCTCGGTTCACACCATCCCGGAAAATGAAATGTGCGCATCCGATGATGCAGCGGGTATTGCGGGCGCTCTCCCGCCGGAGAGTCTCCTGCGCGCGTTCGGCAGTTCATCCGCATATGCGGCGTCGCAGACCGCTGGAGAGATTGCGGATATTACCCGTCCTCCGGTCCGCACGATCCGGGATACGTATCCCACATACAGTTTCGTCGCGGTCGATAACCAACACGACGAGGTTGTGCTTCAAGACAACAACCTTTGGTCGATCCGAGTATTCAACCGGTTGGAGAACACGCCTGCAGGCGCGCCGCCCAGTGTGCCCAAGCGCATCATTCAAGGCCCCAAGACGGACATTCAGTTCAATAACGGGATGTATATCGATCCGAAGAATGGCGACATTTATTCGGTCGAGACCGATACCGGCGACAAGGTTGTCGTGTTCGATAGAACGAAACAGGGAGATGTCGAGCCCAACCGCATCCTGCGGGTGCCCCACCGCGGATTCTCTTTAGCGGTAGATGAAGACAAGCAGGAACTCTATGTCGGTGTTCAGTACCCTCCACAGGTTCCGGTATACCGTAAGACCGCCTCCGGAGATGAAAAACCGCTGCGCAGTCTTCAAGGGGAAAGCACCAGGTTATCCGATACGCACGGCGTTGCTCTGGATGCCAGGAAGAAGTTGATGTTCGTCAACAATTGGGGCCACGTCAGCGATTACCTGACGGCCGGGACAGGCAGATTCGAGGATGCATCGATCACGATTTATTCACTCGACGCTACCGGTGACGCGCCGCCTTTGCGCGCGATCCAGGGTCCCAAAACACAATTGAACTGGCCCGCGGCGATGTCTTTGGATCCCGATACCGGTGATCTGTACGTCGCCAATGACGTCGGACAGTCCATCGTCGTCTTCAAGGAAACAGACAAGGGAAACGCCGCGCCGAGCCGCGTGATCAAAGGAAGCAAGACGCGCCTGAGCTATCCGACAGGCGTTTTTGTCGACGCAAAGAACAAAGAGGTCTGGGTAGCCAACTTCGGCAATGCGACAGCGACTGTGTATCCGCTAAATGCTAATGGAGACGTGGCGCCGCTACGTATCATCCGCAGCGCGCCCGAGGGTTACGAAGGATTGAGATTTGGCAAGGTCGAGGCGGTTGCCTACGACAGCAAGCGAGAACAATATCTTGTCCCGAACTGAGTGACCCATCCGCAGATTGCGGCCTTTGCCAGGCTGGCAAAGGAGAATACGGCGCCGGTCAGAACGCTCATCGGACAGAAGACGCTGATCAGCAGGACCATGCATGCTTTCGACTATGATGCGCTGCATGATGAAATTGTCGTCAACAGTCCCCTGGCTCAAGCGATCCTCATATTCCGCGGAGGCGCGAATGGCGAAGAAGCGCCGGTTCGTTATATCCAGGGTACTCATACGCAGATCATCGGCACCGGTTATGGGGCGCTCGACGCGGTTACGGTCGATGGTGTCAACAACGAGATCTTCCTTCCCGTCGCCTCGGATTCCGTTCTCGTGTTCGATCGCACCGCGAGCGGAGATGTGGCGCCGAAACGAGTTCTCCATGGGCCCGACACGCGGATTCAGTTTCCGAAAGCGAATGAACGAGGAGGTTTGCCGGCCGTAGGTGTTGATCCAATGCACAATCTGCTCATTGTTCCGAGCCGCGCCAGCTTGCTCATCTTTGATCGCAACGCCAGTGGAAATGCGAAGCCGCTACGTGTCATCTCAGGTCCGAAGTCGGAACTGGGAGGAGGCAAACCACACATTTATGCGCCGAAAGGTCTGATTGTGGCATCGGCTGCGCGCGGAGGTATCGGCGTTTGGAGTATCAACGATAACGGAGACGTCCCTCCGCGTTGGAGAATCCCGGTGACAAAAATCACGGGAATGAACGTGAACGGAGTCGAGATCGATCCGGTTCACAAAGAGATTATGGTGCCGACGGGTAATGGAAACACCGTTTTCACATTCTCTGTTCCGGAAATATTCGACTGAGTTTTAAAGCTTCGTGTCAACGTCCATTTAGCGCCACCTCACGGTGGAGGAGAAGAAGTATGCAGCCTCTAACTCCGGCAAAACTGCTCATCGGGTTGTTAGTGTTGTCGTTCGGTGTCATGACGTCCTGGGGACAATCAACCGCGCAGATCAGCGGAACGGTCAAGGATCAAACCGGCGCGGTATTACCTGGCGTACAAGTAACGGCGACGCAAACTGCCACCGGCCTCGCACGTAGTGTACTGACTGATGAAACAGGGTCATATATCTTACCAAACTTGCCAGTCGGACCTTACAAATTGGAAGCAGCTCTCTCGGGATTCCGTACTTTTACGCAAACGGGGATCGTGTTGCAGGTCAGCAGCAACCCGGTAATCAATGTTGCCATGGAAGTGGGCCAGGTAAGCGAGAACGTCCAGGTTCAGGCGGACGCCGCGTTGGTGGAAACTCGATCCACGGGTGTGGGTCAGGTGATCGATAACACGCGGGTGCTGGAACTGCCGCTCAACGGGCGCAACGTGCAGCAGTTGATCATTCTTTCAGGGACTGCGGTCGGGGGAGGCATCCTAAGTAGTCCCCGGAATTATCCGACGGATGCTATTTCCGTTGGCGGCGGCCTGGACAACGGCCTCACATACGTGTTGGATGGAGGGACGCACAACGATCCGTACGGCAATCAGAATCTGCCGCTGCCTTTCCCCGACGCGCTCCAGGAGTTCAAGGTTGAAACCAGTTCCGTACCGGCTCAGTACGGGCAACACTCCGCAGGCGCCGTCAACGCAGTGACCAAATCGGGTACGAACGAGCTTCACGGCAGCGCCTTTGAATTCGTACGAAATCGGGTGTTCAATGCCCGCAATTCTTTCGCACCGCAGAGGGACGGGCTAAAACGCAATCAGTTCGGCGGAGTGCTGGGTGGACCGATTGTGCAGAACAAACTATTTTTCTTCGGCGGCGTCCAGGTGACGCCCGTGCGTTCCGCCCCAAACACCACCATTGAGTTCGTTCCAACGCCACAGATGCTTACCGGTGACTTTACGACCATCGCTTCTCCGACGTGCAACAGCGGCCGGCAGATCACCTTGAAGGCCCCGTTCACCAACAACCGGGTTGATCCGGCTTTGTTGTCCAAGGCCGCGCAGAACCTCATGAAGCATTTTCCTACGCCGACTGATCCCTGCGGCCAGGTCCAGTTTGGCCGCAGGAACAACTCTGACGAGCAAATCATCGTGGGGAGAATGGACTACCAACAGAGCCAGAAAAATTCGCTCTTTGGCCGTTATGAGCTCGCGCGTCTGGATACGCCAAGTGATTATGATGGCCAGAATCTGCTTTCCATAAGCGCTCCGGACTATGGGCGCCGAGTCCATTCCTTTGTTCTGGGCGATACCTATCTGATTGGCGCCGGCCTCGTCAGTTCCTCTCGTGCGACGGTGCTTCGCACAAGCAACGTGAAAAGCCTCGCGAAGTCGAACCTTTTCACATGGAGCGACTTAGGAGTCAATGGTCTTTACTTCCCGCCCGGACAGGAGAAGATGGTGCTCATTCAGAACGTGTCGGGCGCCTTCAACATCATCAGGGGAACGGCGACTCCCGGTTTGACGAACTCGACCGCCATTCAACTTGCCGAAGATCTGAGCTGGGTGCGTGGCGCGCACCAGATCGGATTCGGGGTGAACTATGTCCACGGGATGACGAACTGGTTGGCCGGCAGATACTATCCCGGTGCATTCACCTTCAGCGCCAATAACACCGGATTGGCGCTGGGTGATTTCCTGCTTGGAAAGCCTTCCATTTTCGCCCAGGGCCAACAGATTGGTTACTACCTCCGCCGGAATAATGAAGGACTCTACTTGCAAGACACCTGGAAGGCGAGTCCCCACTTCACTATGAATGGCGGTGTGCGATGGGAGCCCTACCTGGCGCCTTACGATGAGGCTGGCCAATCGGGAACTTTCAAGAAGGCGTGGTTTGATCAGGGTCTGCACAGTACCGTATTCAAGAACGCTCCCGCAGGACTGCTGTTTCCTGGCGACCCTGGTGTTCTAAACAGCAAATCAGTGACGTCGAACTCGTGGGCGCGGTTCGCACCCCGGTTGGGTCTGGCCTGGGATCCAAAGGGCGATGGCCTCATGGTGATCCGGTCCGCATACGGCCTCTTCTATGACTATCCCCAGTTCGACTGGTATGGTGACTTGATGAACACCTCACCTCTCGGGAGCGAGATTAGTGTCGCAAATCCACCGGGCGGTCTTGATAACCCGTGGCTCGGCTATCCGGGAGGCAATCCTTTCCCAGTCACGCGCAATCCGAACATGACATTCCCGGCGACAGCCTCTTACAGCATCTTTCCGCAGGATTTTAAAAAGACATCCATCCACCAGTGGAACCTCAGCATCCAAAGGCAAATTGGGACGGACTGGCTTGCGACGGGAAGCTATCTTGGCAACAGCGTGATTCACGGAGCTTTGGGATATGAGGCCAATCCTGCCGTTTATCTACCAGGCGCCAGTTGCGTCATCAACGGAGCGACCTATAGCCCCTGCTCTTCGACCTCCAATACCAATCAGCGGCGCGCGCTAAACCTTCAAAATCCTGATCAAGGCCAGTACTACGGCAATGTCCTTGTGGCGGATGATGGCGGCACGCGCAGCTATAACGCAATGGCCCTTTCGCTTCAGCGCCGGAGGAGCCACGGTGTAACCGTGCTGGCGAACTACACCTGGTCCCACTGCATCGATGACGGTTTACAGTACGCGATTGCCGGCGGCAGGATCGCCGAACGGCGAAGAGCAAATCGCGGAAACTGCGAATTGGATCGCCGTCATAACTTCAACATGTCCACGGTCTATGAGACACCGCGGTTTTCCAACGCTCCGCTGCGCGCTTTGATCACAGGCTGGCAGATTTCGGGAATTGCCCGTATCGTATCGGGCCCATACCTGACGGTGTCATCGGGCTTCGACAATGCACTGTCGGGAACTTCCGACCAACGGCCAGATCAAGTCCTTCCCTCCCCTTACGCTCCCGATAAGGGCATCAGACTCTGGCTCAATCCGGCGGCCTTTACACAACCGGCCCTGGGCACTTATGGGAATCTCGCTCCGAGAAATATTTTGGGCCCGGGACTGATTCAGATCGACATGGGCTTGACGCGAATATTTCGAATCCGGGAGAAGCAGTCGATTATGTTTCGGGCCGAAGCTTTCAACGCGCCAAACCACGTCAACCCATGCGCCCCACCCGTTAACGGCCAGGCACCTCTCATTGCATGTCCGGACGTCACTCTGACCGACTCTAACTTTGGCCGGATCTTGTCCTCCGGCGATCCGAGAATCATGCAAATAGCGTTGAAGTATGTGTTCTAAGGCGCGGCGTATGTCGGGAAAGCGACTGCACCCGCACGGATGTGGTCGCTATCTTCGGCTATTCCCCTCCGTTTCAAGGAGGGGAATTTTCTTTTTCATATAGTCTCCGGTATTTGGCTTCAGCTTTCCGGGCTGAAATTAGCCAAATGGTCCTGTCTTGCAGTTCAGTGCAGGCAACAAAGAGAAGGCGCCGTGATGAGAATGTGTCCGGCGGGTGCGGCGCCCGAACAGCAGACCTGGCACGCGACACCGTTTTTAGATGCACATTCGTTCGACCGAGGTAGTCCAGTCGGAGAAGCCCAGTTGCCCGAACGCGCGCGCCTGGAACGTGTATATGCTTCCCGGGCTGAGGTTGTTGATCGGGACCGGCGGCTTCGTGCTGGCGACCGTAACCTTTATCCAACTCATAGTGGCTTCGACCGCCTGAAACCTGGCGTACCGGAGTTCGTAAGTTCGGGCCTTCGCGACAGGTTCAATCCTCACGAGGAGTTGACCGCTATTGCCCTGATCGATCCGAATAGCGGACGGTGCTGAGAGCGGCTGTGGAATTTGGTGCGCCGTCGAAGCCGGCACGAAACCACTGGAGAGAAACGTCGCCATGTCGTTCTTGCAGGCGCCCTCGACGTAGTGCGCGAGGAGGCGCAGCATGATGATCACCTCTGCGCGGCATTTGTCGCGCTCCGCAGTAGCAGACTTGCCTCCATCGAGAGTGGCTGCGACCGCAGCCGTATAGGCATCGAGGGCGGCCTTGAAGTCGCGCATGCTGACAGGTGGGCTGGGATACGCCGTATTGTCCACCATGCCGTCGTGCACGGCGTTGGTACGCGACAGGAGATCGCCGTCCGATAGTCGGACCAATCCGAGTGATGGCTGGATGATGTTCAGTTTTGTTTTTGACATTGGTTTACTTTCGTTAAGGTTAGTGACATAAGCGGCCGCGCGAAAAAACACGGGTCGACACGAGCGGCTGCGCTGGAGATCCGCTCTTCGTTGGCCGGTCCGATTCTTGCCCCATACTTACGACAACGCGCGAGAACGGAAAGTGGGAAATTGAAAAGTCACGTTATCCGGTCAGAAAGAGATGTTCCGCTCAATAAAACCAACATGTTGGGGAAGAGAAACTTTTTTTATTCGACTGAGCGCGTCGGGAACAAACAAGACTTTGGCGTTGCCGAGCGTGGCGAGCGAGGAAGAAAGAAGACTTTGACGTTGCCGAGCGTGGTGTGAGCGGCGCTGAGCATGGTGCGCGCGTCAGAGACAAGACTTTCACGTTGCCGAGCGTGGCCAATCGCGTGTTCACCTCGCCGGCCGGAAGGTTTCTGAACACAAGTATTCCGGAGGCAGGTGGGAGGGTCGTGCGGTATCAGCTGAAGCTGATTTTTTGAAGGGCCGATTATCCGCCGCCGGCGTGCCACCGGCGGCGTTTGCCCCTCTGACGTTCTGTTACTTCGGTGGCTCCATGTTCTCGAGCGGACGAACCTCGCATTCGCCTTCGAACGCAGGCCAATGGATGCGGTGCAGGTCCATGAATCGCGTGGCCAGGGCAAGGGCTTCATCGTTGGACTTCGCCTCGACAAGGGCATAACCGCCAATCACCTCTTTCGTTTCGGCGAATGGGCCGTCGATCACGCTCAGCTTACCGCCTTTCAAACGGACCCGCTTTCCTTTTGCCGTGGGCTGCAACCCCGCCGTGTCGATCATCGAGCCGTTTTTCATCGCCTCGCCGACAAATTCCCCCATCGCATCGAATAGAGACTGCGGGACTTCCTCCATTCTGTAGTCTTCTGTGTGCTTGATAAACATCATGTACCGCATCGTGTCGCCTCCTAAGATGAAAAAGTTCAGAATCCACCAACATATCGAATGGGGGATAGCGGAATCGACAAATGTGCAGCGTTGTAACGTGAAAATCTTCAGAACTGCACTCGTAGCGAAAGCTGGATCAATCGTGGACCGCCGACCGGACCGCAGGTCGTGCCAATGGAGGTTGAGACGGCCGAGCCGCGCGTCTGCGTGATCTTGCCGAAGTTCGCATTGCTCATATCGGCAATCGGATTGGCGAAGTTCGTCTGATTCAACTGAATGGAAAATTGGGAATCGGCCTCAGGAGCTCGGTAACATCTTATAGGATCGAGGCGATTTCCTGTAAGAAGTCGGCGTCTCCTTATAAGAAGTCTCTTCGACCTCAGGCGGACGTTGGCGGTAGTGTGGATGCGAAGTGGAGCGAAGTTTTTCATGGACATAAAAATTGACGACTTATCGGGCCCGGAAATAGCGGAACTTTTGCGCGAACATTTGGAGAACATGGCCGAGAACTCTCCGCCAGAGAGCAGGCACGCATTAAACCTCGAACAATTACGCCACCCTGACATTACCTTCTGGAGCGCATGGAGCGATGGTGAATTACTGGGTTGTGGTGCTCTGAAAGAATTAGACGCGCAACATGGCGAAATCAAATCCATGCGTACTGCCGCCCCACATCGCCGCAAAGGAGTAGCCGCCAGGCTGCTGGAACACATATTAGAAGAGGCAAAAAGGCGAAATTATAAAAGCGTGAGCCTGGAGACTGGATCAATGGGTGCCTTCGCTCCAGCGCACAATTTATATGCCAAATTCGGCTTCAAAACGTGCGGGCCGTTTGCAGACTATGTTGAAGATCCAAACAGCCTGTTTATGAGAAAAGAATTATGAAAAAGTTCGCCCACCCGTCCTCGATCAAAAGATTAACTTCAATCCGGCCTGAATCTGCCGAGACGTTGTTGCCGTACCCACCAACCGCGTATTACTCGGAACGATTTGCCCTTGCGCGGTGAAGGGCGTAAAGGGCTGGCCGCCGTTAGTGAAGTTCGTGTGGTTGAACAGATTGAACGTCTCCACTCGGAACTGGACCTTCAATCTATCCGTGAATAAATTATTGTTCTTGAAGAGTGAGAAATCGAAGTCGCTCTGGTTCGGAGCGCGGAACGTGTTGCGGCCGAGATTGCCGAGCGTACCGGCGAGCGGAAAGGAGAAGCACTCCATCCGGATGTAGTTATCGGGATTGCCGGAATTGACCGCCCCCGTAGTGCAACCGGAGCCGCCATTCGGGTTGAAGTCAGGTCTCTGTCCGCCGCCGTTGCGGCCAACCTGGTTGGATCCGGTTCCCGCCTGATCGTTGGGAACTCGAATGCTGAATGGCCGTCCATTCTGGAGCGAGAAAATTCCGCTCAGTTCCCAGCCGCCAAGCAGGAATCGAGGCACAGCATTGCTGAATTTTGGCGAGGGCGCGTCCCAAACAAAATTCACGCCCAGGTGCTGCGGAATGTTGAAATCGGAAACAGCCTTTTGAAGATTGGTTTCGAACCACCACGGATTATCCATCTGGCCGGCGATCTCAACGTTGCTGTATTCGATGCCGCCGTTGTCGATGCTCCTGGAAAACGCATAAACGGCCTGGAACGTAAACCCGCGATTCAATCGCTCGACCAGATTCAATTGGAGACCGTGATACATGGAATAACCGTCCCAACGAGTCGTCTGAATCTGAGAGTAATTCGGATTGATCCGCTGCACTGTTTTGGGGAACACGTAATGCCCGTCTGCAGATCTTGTGACCAATTGTGGAGGCGTCATGTCTCCATCATCGGAACCATCGGGAAGGTGCACTCCCTTGGCTCCCACGTACGCGGCAGTGATCGCCATGTTAGCGGTGAGTTGCCGCTGGACGTTCAGATTCCATTGCATCTTGTAGGCCCGGGGCGGAGTGGGCTCCACGTAGTAAGCGCGTACAGCAGTCGGTCCGAGTAATCCGAACGCGCCTGTCGGAAAGATCGACGCCGGCGGATTCACTAAATTGCCCGACAGGAAGAAAGGCGCCGACCGCAGAGCGCGCAGGTGGAACAGGTTCACCAGTATCGGCACGTCGAACAGTCCGAACCCGGAGCGAATCGATGTCTTGCCATCGCCGAATGGATCCCACGCAAGGCCGACGCGGGGAGAAAAGTTCCGCAACGTCGGATTCTTGTAGAAGCCGTTGCCGATGCGCGGCTGTGCGGCATCCATCGTCGGAAGGATGGCGACTTGATTGTGCACTTCCTTGATCGTTGTCGTCGGCTCGTAACGGACGCCGAGATTGAACGTCAGGTTTGGCCGGGCTCGGAAATCATCCTGAACATACATGCCGAAAATCTTCTCGCGGAATCCTCGGTAAAGATTGGTGCCAGGGTAGTCGGCGGAGAACTGGACGGCGTTATTGCCCGTCAGAAAGTCCGCGACCGAACTGAACTGCCAGACACCGTTCGGAGCGCTGGGCGAATACGGGTTATGACGGATGGCTTCCAGGCTGAATCCGACCCGAACATTGTGCCGGCCCTTCACCCATGCCAGGTCGTCACCAAACTGGGGTGATGTGTACCAGTACTTATCGCCAGCGCTCGCCCCGAAGCCGGAAGGACTATTCAAGCCGTTCACCGTAAAGCTTCCCATGGTTTTGCCGGGCACAAAACCGAGCGAGAGGTCACTCATGATGGGACTGGCAGGATTGGAATCCTGGCCGCTGATTTCCACGGAGCGCATCAGTCCCATGCGGACGGTGTTGAGGACCGCAGGAGTGAACGAGTGTTGCAAGCTGACAATGACTCGATTGTTGCGCGTGTGGGTTCCCGTGAGCTTCAGCACAAAAGCATCCGGTGTGGTTTTATCCGCGTTATCGAACGTGTAACTTCCAAACAAACTTGTGTTGGCGCCGAGCTGGTAATCCATCCGGCCGGTAACATAGTCCTCGTTTCCGTCCTGTCCGCCTCCTTTAAGGAATTGCCCGGCGTCTCCCTGGATCGGGCCGTTAGGTTCGGGCCACAACGGCAGATACGCCTTCAGCGACGGATTGATCACGATCTGTCTCGTCGTGGTGCAGGACGGAGGATTCGCGCAGATGATGCCCTGCCTGGCGTTCGGCGAGAGCGTCTGGGCAACGATCGAGCGGCTGAGGAACTGGCGAAGTCCTTCATAGTTGGCGAAGAAGAACAGCTTGTCCCGTTTTATCGGTCCGCCGATGGAACCTCCATATTGATTTCTGCGGAAGGGAGGAACCTGTGCCAGGTCAAAGAAATTTCTCGCGTCCAGTGCGCTGTTTCGAAGGAACTCGAACGCAGTTCCATGATATGCATTGCTGCCTGACTTGCTGATGGCGTTGACGACGCCTCCCGCGCTCCTTCCGTATTCCGCTGAGTACGCATTCGTCAGCACGGAAAATTCACGAATCGCATCAACACCCATGTTCACACCCAGGGCGCTGCCCGGACTGTCGTTGCCCTGATCGTTCACCACGAGTCCGTCCACGCGAAACACATTCTGGGTCGGACGGCCACCGGATATCGACATCTTCATGCCCAGGCCCGTGCCCGGACTGGAAGATTGGTTGGTCGTGACCACGGTCAAGACGCCCGCCTGCAGTACTGCCAATTGCAGCCAGTCGCGTCCATTGAGCGGCAGGTCGCGGATGACCGAGTCACTGACGAGACCTGAGATGGTGGAAGAGGTGGTGTCTACCTGAGCGCTCTGCGCAGTGACATCGACGGTGTCTGTTATCGCTCCGACGTTCAGCGAAAGATCGACGCGCAGTGACGCTCCAACGGTGAGGGTCACGTTTCTTCGAACTGCTTGGAATCCGGGCGCCGATACCGTGACTTCGTATGAGCCGGCTGGAAGACTCAGGATATTAAAAACACCCGTCCCGTCCGTCACTGACGATCGCTCGGCTCCTGTTTCCTGACTCTTTGTGGAAACGGAAGCATTGGGAATTACCGCTCCCGCCTGATCCCGAACGGTACCAATGATGCTTCCGTTGACGGTTTGGCCAACCAGTTGTTGCGCGGATGTGAACACGATCACAAACATGAGGAAAAGAATACCGAGTTTCACGATGTCTCCCCTTCAGCCATGGAACCGACTGGGACTGGTATTTCTGC
>Ga0137361_10002708_pt1 | contig 11348 bp, 5 predicted proteins | sample Mad1_80_16metaG_FD_104923 | JGI IMG/M metagenome (GOLD analysis project Ga0137361, IMG submission 104923) | Vadose zone soil microbial communities from Angelo Coast Range Reserve, California, USA - Mad1_80_16 metaG | ecosystem: Environmental > Terrestrial > Soil > Vadose zone | place: USA... | reverse complement strand
TAATCAAGAGCCATCACAACGTCGGCGGGCTGCCGGAGAAGATGCACTTTGAGCTGGTCGAACCTGTGCGGCAGTTATTTAAAGACGAAGTTCGGCAGGCCGGCCTTCAACTCGGATTACCTAAGGAGATAGTTTACCGACAGCCTTTTCCCGGACCGGGGCTTGCCGTTCGTATTTTAGGCGAGGTAACTCCCGAGCGCCTTCGCATCCTGCGCGATGCCGATACCATTGTGCAAAGTGAAATGGAAGCGAGCGATTGGTATTACCGCGTCTGGCAATCCTTCGCCGTTCTCCTTCCCGTGCAAACCGTCGGAGTGATGGGCGATCAGCGCACCTACGATTACACCGTCGCTTTGCGTATCGTTGAAAGCCAGGATGGCATGACGGCCGATTGGGTCCGCCTGCCGTACGAACTACTCGCTCGTATTTCCAACCGCATAGTTAACGAAGTCAAAGGCGTCAACCGCGTCGTCCTCGATATCTCGACCAAACCGCCGAGCACCATTGAGTGGGAGTAGGTCGGAGATCAGAGGTCAGAGATCAGTAGTGGTCCGCATTTGCTTTTAGCTAAATGCAGTTTCCTGTCCTTACGGCAACACATTCACCGATGCGTTCCGTGTCACTGTGACATCGCCGGAATCGATGCGGTTGCTGAGGTGCACATCGAAGGGGGCCGACTGCTTTACTAATTGTCGGCGACTACTCGCGCCGCAACAGGTTTGTTTAACTCGAGCTGTTCGCTGACCTTCCGCAACCTATTACTAAGAGTTTCAATTTCGATCTGCTGCTTCTCGATTCTAGCCTGCTGCTGAGCGCTAGCCGCTTGCTGCTGCGTAGCCGTCGCTTGCAGTTCTTGCACCGCACGATGCTCTTTCAAGAACTCGTTAAGTAACATCGCATTCATGGCGTCGTAGCGCACGGTGTTGACCTTCCCATCAGCGTCGCGCGCAACCAGATCGGGGTTTATCTTTTCTACGTCTTCAGCTACGAGGCCAAACTGCGGAATGCCATCGGGATCAATCTCCTCTTTGTAACGGAAGGTAACTGGCTTTAGCTGGAGAATAGCTTCGCTGGCATTGTCCATCGGTTTGATCGCTTCTTTGAACCGAGCAGAGGAGCTCATCACTCCAAGTTTCCCATTTGAGTTTACCAGGACCGGGCTGCCGGTTACGCCGACGCCAGATATGCCGGCGATGAAAGTAGCATTCTGGGTCCCTACCGTGCCGATGCGGATCTTATTGGACTCGCCCGCGACTCCAGCGTTGCCGATATCGACGTTGTTGCTGCCGGTGGTGAGATTGAGCCCGGCATTCACGCCCAGGGCGATGTTATGGCTGCCGGTGGTGTTGTTAAAGAGCGCACCATCACCAGTGGCGGTATTGCTGATGCCGATGGTGTTGTTAACGAGCGCATTGACACCGTTCGCGGTATTGAATTCACCGGTGGTGTTGCGATTGAGCGCGCTAGCGCCGGTGGCCGTGTTGAGGCCGCCAGTTGTATTGCTTTGGAGCGCATTAAAACCAGTAGCGGTATTTTCGTCGGCGGTTACGTTGTTCGAGAGGGCACCAGCACCGTCGGCCGTGTTGTTAAAGCCGGTTGTGTTCTTAGAGAGCGCGTTTGCACCAGTGGCCGTGTTAGCGTCGGCCGTGTTGTTCAAGAGCGCAAAATTACCGTTAGCCGTGTTATTGTTGCCCGTCGTATTGCTAAACAACGCCTCGTCACCCGTGGCCGTGTTGCCGGCGCCGGTGGTATTTTTGAAGAGCGCGTCAAAACCAGTGGCCGTATTGGCGCCGCCGCTTGTGTTGCTATTGAGCGCTTCAGACCCAATAGCCGTGTTGAAGCTGCCGCTGCCCGTTGTGTTGTTAAGGAGCGCTAGATAGCCGATGGCCGTGTTGTCGCCCCCGGTTGTGTTACTGAAGAGCGCTTTAAAACCCATCGCTGTGTTGTTGACCCCGGTGGTGAGTTTGAAGAGAGCATTTTCACCCTCAGCCGTGTTACCAAAGGGATAGCCTCCATCCGGTGCTGGACTAACCGCTCGAACCCTCGGCAAAAGTGCAAACGATATTGCTGCCAGGAAAAGGAGAAGAACATAGCGGCGCAAAATGGCGATTGAATCTGGCACAAGAGCCTTAACTCTGACGAGGATTGGAGCATGCATGGGAGCTTTCCTTTTTGTCCCGGTGTTCCGGTTTTACTTGCCAATCTGAACGAGTCAGGCGCTCCCGGGAGCAAAACGTCCCGGCCCGATTCAGATCGTTTGTGGAGAGCGCGATTTTCGCGACGGCGGCGACGAAATGTCAAGATTAAACAACGAAGCGTTTACTAGACACGGAACGCAGGACACGTGCGAAGACATCGCCGCCGTCACTATGGTCACTACAGCTACGAATTCGTTGACGGATTAGTTCCTAACCTGAGCGACCGTTTCTCGCCAGGCCTGACTAAGCTTGAGTTGGCCGCTCACCTTCCGCACTGTCTTGGTCAAAGCTTCGATCTGGTTCTGGTGCTGCGCCGCCAGAGCTTTTGCTGGGAAATAGTTGATGCTCCAGATGGATTCCTGAATGTGTTGCGCGGAGTACCTTCGCCATTCTGCTTCCGGTTCAAACTGTTGGCGTGATGGGAGACCAGCGCCTGCGATTATGCAATAGCACTGCGTATCGTTGAAAGTCAGGATGGGATGACCGCCGATTGGGTTCGTTTACCCTACGAACTACTCGCCCGCGTCTCTAATCGCATTGTTAACGAGGTCAATGGCGTCAATCGCGTCGTTTACGATATTTCAACCAAACCACCAAGCACCATCGAGTGGGAATAGGGAAGTGCCGATTGCAGATTTTCGATTGGCGATTGCTGCGCGTTTCTGTAGAGGCAGGCGTGTCGCCTGCGCGGCACGAAATATATTTGCAGCCGGCACGGCCGCCACCACAGAAAAGCAAAACGCGCTTTGCGGAAATTATCGTTAGCCAAATTTCGGCGACTTGTGCGCGCTCCCCAGATTACTGCGGCTCCGCAGAGCGTCGCCCTACCAGTAAATTTGCGCGATGTCGCATGGTAGGGCGAGACTCTGTCGAGCCGCGGCAGTCCAGTGCCCAGGCGAGTCTCAGCTAGCTACTGCGCTCCGAATTCAAAGCACCGATATCGGTGTCGTCAGGCCACTTGCTTGAACTAGGAACACGGGATTCGAAACTCGGGGGTTTTTTCATAGCCTCTAGGTCAAGCTATCAGCGAGGATCTGAGCGAAATTTTACAGTGTGTCGGTGTCGGTGGCGCTGTTGTTGGCGATATTTGGATCAGTCACGCCACTGGGCGCCGCGACAGTTGCTGTATCGGAGATCGAACCGGTCGCGGAGGCGCTGATTGTGCCGGTAGCTTTGTACGTAATTTTGCTTCCAGGTGGCATGGTAACGGTGTTGTTGATATTGCCGCTGCCGCTGGCACTGAACCCCGAAGCCCCGCCGCTCTGGATAGCGGTATAGGTGACACCGGTGAAGGTACTCGGGAAAGTATCCCGAATGATCGCGCCAATGACCTTGCTCGGCCCGGCGTTTGTCACCACAATGGTGTAGGTGTTCTTCGAACCGGCTACGGCAGATGTTTTGCCGTCAGTCACTGTGACTTTGAGGTCGGCCTTCAAGGTGATGTTGTCAGTGTCGGTGGCACTGTTGTTAGCAAGATTTGGATCACTGATTTCGCTGGGTGCAGTCACGCTCGCGCTATCGGAAAATGTGCCGGTGGCTGCGGCGCTAAGTTTGCCGGTAACCTTGTAGGTAATAGAGCTACCCGGCGGCATCGTTACCGTGTTGTTGATGTTGCCAGTGCCACTAACCGTGTAGCCGGAGGCACCTCCCGTTTCCGTTGCCGTGTAGGTGACCCCGCTGAAACTGGCCGGGAAAGTATCCTTCACTACCGCGGCGGTTACATAGCTTGGGCCATTATTCTTAACTACGATCGTGTAGGTGTTCTGGGCGCCAGCTACTGCTGCGGTCTTGCCATCGCTAACCGTGATTTGCAAATCCGCTGACGGCGCTGTGCAGCCGACCAGGTTTATCGCGTCGATGCGCCAGCCAGCGCCGGGCGTTTTTGTCTGTAGCGGAGGAGGATTTACTGCACCCATTCGCCAGCGGAACTGAACGCTTTGCCCACCTGCTGAAGACGGAAGATCGACGATGGTGGTCACATACCCATTCGTGTTACCACTCCAGCAGGGGAAGCCACCGCTGGAATCAAGCTGACGATCTTTAGCGATGGGATTGTCAGTGGTGGCGATCGCGTTGTACCCGCCGGCGATGAAACTGCCGCCCGCCTCGATTATATCTTTAAAGGAACCGCCGTTGATGCTGATCTCGAGTGCGCCCGCGTCCGTAGCCCCATAATTACCCTCGGTATAAAGGCTGTAGTTATTCCGAAAGGTAAGTCTGGCATTAGTACTTGGAACACTAATGACTGGCGAGTAGAGCCGCGCGTCGATCTCAAACGCGGGATCGTGTATGAATGCATTATTCGGTGCGGTGTCAGATGTAGTGGACGAGGTTGTCCACTGTTGGGCTTGAACGTCCAGATCCTCCGATCTCCAGCCAGAGGGTAATACCGGGGCAGTCACATTATCAAAATTCTCGGAGAACAAAGCCTGGTTACAGGACAGACCGCCGCAACCCTGCTGCACTTCGTAGGCGCCGATATCGCTGCCATCAAAGGCATTCACCAGCTCGGAATCGTTAAAAACGCGCGGGTAAGCCAGGCCGCGCTGATCAAAAGCCGATCGCACATTAGCTTTGAAGGAGTGAGATGCTGCCGTTGTGCCGTTGGCACCACGAGTGACTGTCAATGTATTACCCGACTTGCTGTTGACCACCATTTGTTCGCTGCCAATCTGGATCGTGAACCCGACTACCGGCGGAATCATGCTGGCATCAGCAACGATGATAGTGGTCGTGCTTGCATCGATGTTACCGGAGAGCAAGGTAAGCGTGCTGCTACCCTGGTCGATGGCCGGGCTCCCGCAAACTAATGCGATTGTGTCGGTAGGCCCGCCATTATCTTTAAGATTTGGCAGGTTGCTACTATCCACTTCGAACTTTGGGTCGGCTAACGTTAGGTCGGTCCGGGCAGTGAAGCCGGTATTGCCGTCCGTGCTCCCTATAAGATTGAAGCCTCGCGATGTGAAGGAGCCATAAAGATCATCCCCGCCGACGACGGTCTGCGCTCCGGTCTCTATGTAATTATCAGAAAAGATGCTGCCCTTGATTGCGGCGGTCGCACCGCTCTCATTAAAAATTCCCCCGCCACCGATTCTACTGCCGTAGCCACCGACGTGGTTGAGAGTGAACGTGCTATCGAACACGGAGAGGGCGTTTGCGTTGAAAATTGCGCCACCGCTTGCGCTGCGGCTGCTATCCCCGCCGGAGGTGAAGTTAAGGTAAAAGGTGCTGTTGCTGACACTCACGGCGGCCGTATCGGTGTTGTAAATACCGCCGCCGTCCTGCGTGCACCGATTACTGTCAAAAGTGGAACCGGTGATGGTCAGAGTGCTGTTGTTGTAGATTCCGCCGCCGGAATTGGCGCTGTTGTTGCCGAATGTCGTGCCGGTGACGTTGATTATGCCATCATTGTAAATGCCGCCGCCAACGGCGGCAGAATTCCCGAAACTAAAGCCCCCCCCGATATTGCTGTTGCTGACGTTGATCGTGCCATTGCCGCTATTGTAAATCCCGCCGCCGTAGTCCCCTTGGTTGTTATCCAAGGTGCTTGAAGTGATGTTTACCGTGCCGCCTGCACGGTTGGCAATCCCGCCGCCAAGTGCGTACGGGCCAAAATTTCCCCTAAAGTCGGTCCACCGTCCGGCTTGGTTGTTTTTAAGCACGCAGTTAGTCAAGCTAACGGTGCCCGCATTATAATTTTGAATGCCGCCGCCCAAATAATCCGTTTGGCTAAAGACGGAACCATTTGTAATCGTCATTCCCGAAATCGAAGCCATTCCGCTAGTCGTGACGTTAAAAATGCGAAACTGAAGCAGCGGCGCGCTCACCGGCGGACCGTAGCTGGGGTCGCGCTGTACGGTTAGCTTGTCTGCGCCAGGACCATTGATGTAGAGGTTGCTGCTCCCACTGGAGGTGTTTAGGGGCGGCAGCGCAGCAGCCAGGGTGATAGTCCATACACCGTTGCTATAACCGGGGTCGGTTGCGGGGATGCTAAAGTTGATGACGCTATCGCCACCGGTGTTGTTCGCCGCTTGAATCGCTTCTCGCAATGTGCAGTCGTTGTCGCAACTGAAATCATTGTGATCAGCCGTGGTGGTGACGATGAATAGAGTCGCAAAGGATGGCGCGGCCACGGCCTTGAGGTTGAAGCTAATGGCTAGCAAGATCGCCGAGGCCGATGTCAGAACGGCGGAGAAAGTGATGCGGAGCACCCAACCGCCGGAGGAATTATTTGTTCGTTTTTTCATATATTTCTTTCCTCCTGGCTTCTCACCAGGGAAGCTCTTTGGAACTGGTCACGATTTGGTTTCCTCCTGTTGTTTCGGCCGTTTAACTTCCTGCGATCGGGGTCACTTGTAGCCCTTTACAGGTGTACTGTCCCAAATGGGGCGCGGGGTTACGCCGAAAATGCGGTAAAGCGTCAAGGTAGGAGGAGCAGTCGAGTTCGGACAGGGATTCCGCTGGCATCGCCAACCTGGGCCAGAAGCGACACTTCATTTGCCGTCTTCGTAATTCCCGGCCAAAGCCTATGGCAATTTCGTGCCGACCTTGGACTGCACCTGTTGAACGTCCGTGCTGTTGAGAGCACCATCGAGGTTTACATCCTCGCGAAAGGTGGTCTTACCTACCGCCTGACCGACCTTCGATTGGGTCAGGCTCACATCAGTTGAGCCGACCGAACCGTTGTTATTGGTATCCCCAAGCAACACCCCCATTGGGACGATCACGTCGTTGCTGTTGATGCCATCGCTTACGGCTGAAAGCGTAATGGCAATTCGTTGAGCGTTGGATATTCCAGTCAGATTAATCGTCACTTGCGACCCACTCACACTAGCGCTGCTGACGCTGGCGGTGGCGCCGGGCGCCTTTGCATCCGGAGTAACACTGACACTACCTACCGTGACCGCTGCCGGGAAGGTCAGAATGACGGTGAAAACATGAGAAGAACCACCTTGTCGGCATTCGACTCCGACCTTTGTTCCACTAAGCGGAAGAGTAATATCAAACATCCCCGCCGTTCCATGGCTCTTGCGCGAGACTGCCTTAATCTGTGCTCCAAATTCAAAGGCACCGATGTCGGTACCATCGCCACCGGTGGCGTTCGCGACGGATTTGTTGATTGTCCGCTTGTAACCTACACCGCGCTGGTCACTAGTTAAGTGAACCCCTGTGATAGTAATGCTAGTACCCTTGTCGATGGCTGGACTGCCAGACAGTAAGGCTATAGTTTGCGTTGGGCCGCCGTTGTTTTGCAGACTGGCAGCAAGCTTCGGATTGAGCGGTGATGCAACCGTTCCGGTTAGATCAGTAGTTGCATTGAACCCTGTGCTCCCATCGGCCTTCCCGATCAAGTTGAAACCCTCTGAAGCGAAGGATCCAGCAATATCCGGGTCAGAACTGTTTGCTGTATTATTGGCGATGATGTTGCTCTTAACCGTGGCACTTCCCGTAGCTTGGCTGTCATTGTAAATGCCGCCGCCGGTTGTGGCTGCAGAATTACCGCTGATGGTGCTGTTGCTCACATTCAGAGCGCCTTTGTTGTAAATGCCGCCGCCGAGCGTCGGGTTACTGCCGGCCGGATAAGCAGTAGCATCGTTCCCATAGATCGTGCTGTTGATGACACTCATGGTGGCGAAATCGCCATTGTAAATGGCGCCGCCGTTAGTACGAGCCGTAATGTCATATAGTGTGCTGTTGGTGACAGTCATCGTGCCGCCATTGTAAATGCCGCCGCCATTATGATAAAAAGCGACAAGGAGATATAGCGTGCTGTTAGTGATGGTCATTGTGCCGAGATTATAAACCCCACCGCCATTGCCGACGCCACTGACGACGGTACCACTTTCGCCATCTACGGAAGCATAGCTGTCGGCTAACCTACTGTTGATAACGTTGATCCTGCCGGTGCTGCTGTTGTAGATGCAACCGCCATTGCCGCCCGCAGCGGAGGTGGCATTGAAATTACAGTTGGTGACATTGACTGTCCCACCGGCCCGGTTATAGATGCCGCCGCCGTTGGTAGTGACAGCGATGTTGTCGCTGAGCGCTAGGATGACGCCTAAATTACAGTTAGTGACATTGACCGTCCCGGCATTGTAGTTTTGAATGCCACCGCCATTGTCGTCAACTACTTCGCCGTTAGCCATGGTCAACCCCGACAAGCTTACGGTGCCCGAGGTAGTTACGTTGAAGATGCGGAAGGCATTGCCGCCACTAACAGTCAGCTTGTCCGCGCCAGGTCCGTTGATGCTGACGCTGTCGCTGATGTCGGGCAGCGCCTTGGTCAAGCCGATTGTGCACGCTCCTGTTGTAGCATCGCAGTTCGGCTGCGACGTGGGGATGTTGAAACTAATGCCGTCTGTGCCGGCGTGCAGGTTTGATGCTTCGATCGCTGCGCGTAGTGTGCAGTGGCCTGTGCCGTCGTCGCAATTGGTACTGGGGCCGACGAGATCCCCGTCCCCCGTGCTGTCGACGAGGTAGAGAATACCAAAACTGATTGCGCCCTGTGTCTGACCGCTAATCGCAGCCCAGAGCGCCAATGCCGCCGCAAACAGCAAAGCTGATCCGGTTACCAAACGAAACAATCCGTGCTTTTTCATTGTGCGTCCCTTCGTGTTACACGGCGCTTCTGAGGCCTCTTGGCAGGGGTCACTTCTGGCCGTTCACGATGTACTGTCCCAAATCTGGCGCGAGGTTACGCGGGAAATGGCTCCGCCGCGTTAAATCGTTGAAGGGTTAAAGCGCTAAAGCGGATAGAAGGGAATGCGAAGGGAACAGATCGGGAATTTTCTGTGGAGGCAGGCGTGCCGCCTGCGAAGATTCAAATCTGCAGCCGACACGGCTGCCTCTACAGTTCGGGTGCGAGCGAGGCAGAAGATTCTAAACAGAAAATAACGAAGGAAACAAAGATTCTGTTCTGCCCAAACTAGAAAACCTTCGTTGTCTTTGTTGTCTTCTGTTTAAGCTGCTTCGTTTTCTCCTTTTAACGAGTTACGTCCGTTTGTTTCGGCGCGAGGGAAACGACGATTTTCTCGAAGCGCGGATGAATCATCAGCCCCTATTGAAGGCATCTTTCTCCACCGGCACTAGCTCAACCGCACGCCAAAGTCCTGCCCGTTGCTTCCGGCAAAATTACCGCGCTCTAATGTCGCGAGTACTCGCCGCGGGGAGCTATAAGAGCTCAGGGAGCGGCTTGTGGAAAAGACCTTGCGACTAGTTTTTGAAAGCGAGGCTGATCTCGCAGCGGATCGAGCAGTGGATCGATTCTTAGCCAGTTGTCTGAAGATTTCTCCAAATAGTCAATCGCCGTCTCTTTCTGGCCAAGGGCGATGTACATCAAAGCGTAGACATGGTTGCGGACGTAGTGCCTGTGTGCGCATTCGTTTAAGTCTTGCAGAAGCTGCGTGACCTCGGCTGTCCTCCCTATTTTGGCGTAGGCCAGGCCGAGCAGGGCCAGCGCGTCGCAACCATCGTTTAGCGTTCTCTCTTTCTCGTATTCGCTGATTGCGCCGTTAACGTCTCCTTTCAGCAACAGGACGCTGCCAAGGATATCGTGAGTATAAGCAAAATTGCCGTCCAGGGCCAGGGTAGCGCGCAGTTGCGCAATCGCTTCGTCATAGCGACGGGCCAACATCAAGGTGCTCCCCAAGTCTGCATTGATGATGAGCGAAAAGGGGTCAAGCTCGACCGCTCGTTTCCCCTCCTGGATTGCTTCGTCAAATCGGCCGAACGTCGTCAGCAGAGTGTTTCCATACCAGTGATGAGCGGTGGCGTAGTTCGGATCGAGTTCAATCGCCCGCTTAAACTCCGCTTCTGACTCGCGAAACTTAAAATCGTAGCAAAGTAACATGGCGAGAGCGGAATGTCCTTCGGGAGAAGTCCCGTCGAGCTCAATGGCCCGAGTAGCCGCAGCTTTCGCTTTCGGATTTACTTCTTCCGAGGCGCCTGCATTGTAGAAAGGCATCAGCAGGTAGGCCTGAGCAAGTCCCGCATAGGCATTGGCATAGCCCGAGTCCTCCGAGATCGCTTGCTGAAAGTAAGCCGCCGCCGTCTGTAAATCTGGACCGGTCCGCTTATTCCAGAAGAATCTGCCTTTGAGATAAAGTTGATGCGCCTGCGTGCTCTCAGTCGGCCGTGCCGCGATCGCGCGCCGCTCGGAACCGGTCAACCTTGCCTGCAAAGATGAGGCAATCCGCTGTGCCACCTCGCTCTCAACGCCGAACATGTCGGTCATTTTCCGATCATAGGTCTCGGACCACAGGTGGGAGTCGGTGGAAGCATTGATAAGCTGGACGGTGATTCGAACCTCGTCGCCTGCCTTCTGGATTTGGCCTTCGAGAATATTCGACACCCTGAGTTGTTGCCCGATTTCGCGCAGGTTAGGTGGCGAGCTCTTGTATTTCTCGGTTGATGTCCGCGAAATAACCTTTAACTCGGCTATCTTCGACAGCCGACTCAGGATTTCGTCCTGAATGCCATCAGCGAAATAGGCATTCGCTTTGTCATCGCTAAGATTCAAAAATGGCAGAACCGCGATCGACTTCTCCCATACCACGGCGGCATTACTCGGCGGTTGGCGAAATAGTTCGCCGTTCCAAATAACGATGGCCAACACTGCGATCAAAGCGACCAGCGACGCCACGGAAACAGCAATAGCCGGCTTGCGGCGAAGCCATTTCGACCCGCGCGTGACGAAACCCGTTCGCCGCGCCTGGATTGGTTCGTGTCGTAGCCACCGTTCCAGGTCTTCGGCCAACGTGAGCGCGGAAGGGTACCGCCGCTGGGGATCCTTTTCTAGGCATTTCAGGCAGATGGTGGAAAGGTCGCGATCTACTTTCGGATTTACCAGTCGTGGTTGTCGCGGCTCGGTTTCTAAGAGGAGGCGCACAGTTTCGTAGGTACTCCTTCCAACAAATGGAGGACTACCGGTCAACAAGTGGTATAGGATTGCACCGAGCCCATAAATATCCGCCGCGGCATTAACCTCGACATTGTTACCATGCGCTTGTTCCGGCGCCATGTAGCTCGGTGTCCCCAACACGTCCGTCGTGCGGGTAACGATACTTTCCGTCTCGACTAACCTGGCCAAACCAAAATCGGTCAGATGCGGTTCGCCCTCTTTATCAAGCAGAACGTTTCCCGGTTTGATGT
>Ga0137361_10002703_pt1 | contig 11354 bp, 7 predicted proteins | sample Mad1_80_16metaG_FD_104923 | JGI IMG/M metagenome (GOLD analysis project Ga0137361, IMG submission 104923) | Vadose zone soil microbial communities from Angelo Coast Range Reserve, California, USA - Mad1_80_16 metaG | ecosystem: Environmental > Terrestrial > Soil > Vadose zone | place: USA... | reverse complement strand
CTTACGACGCGCAAGCACCTCGACGGTGTGGTCGGCGATTCCGGAGGTGAAGCCATGAAAGCTAAGGCCCTACTTACGACGCGCAAGCACCTCGACGGCTTGCACGATGTGCCGTGCGCTGATACCGGCCGCGTCCATCAGCTCGGCAGGAGTGCCTGAGCCGGGCATGGATTGTACCGCCAGTTTGACTACCTCTGGCAGCGGGCCGTCTCGCTGCGTAAATGCATCTAACACAGCATCGCCGAGACCGCCTTCGGGCCAGTGGTCCTCTGCGACCACAAACTTGTCGCCGACTTCCTGCGCTGCCGCCAGGAGGGTCTCTGTGTCGATTGGCTTGACTGAGTAAGCATCGATGATGCGCACCAGAATGCCTTCTTGCTTTAACTGGTCATAGGCTTTCAGCGCTTCATGCAGGGTGATACCGGCCGCGACAACCGTGACGCGGTCGTTGTTCGATTGACGTACCACTTTGCTGCCACCAACGCTGAAGGTATCAGCAGGACCATAGATCACGGGTGTTTTTTCGCGGGTCGTGCGCATATAAACAATGCCCTCATGCTCGGCCATGAGCGCAACCAACTGTGCTGCCTGGTTAGCATCACAGGGATAGAGCACAGTACTGCCAAAGACGGCGCGCATCATCGCCAGGTCTTCCAACGCCATCTGCGACGGTCCGTCCTCGCCAATCGAGACACCGGCATGAGAACCACAGAGACGGATATTGGCACGGGAGATGGCGGACATGCGAATGAAGTCATAGGCACGGGTGAAGAAGGCTGCAAAGGTGGAGGCAAAGGGAACCTTGTGGCGCACGCTCATACCGACGGCAGCAGAGATGAGTTGCTGCTCGGCGATATACTGCTCGAAGTAGCGGTCCGGGTAGGCTTTGGCAAATTCTTCGGCATAGGTCGAGTTGTTTACCTCCCCATCCAGGCCAATCACATCTGGATTGGCAGCGCCTAATGCCTGCAATGCATCACCATAGGCTTTGCGCGTGGCGACATCCTCTTTGCCATCGTAAGTTGGCAATTCCAGCGCTTTCTTCGCAGGCTCCGGGGCAGGCTGGCGATTTTCCGGCTTCTGCACCGGATAGGTCTTGCTGCGTACATAGTCAAGTTCCTGGAGCGCTTGCTGTTCTTGCTGCTTGTTGAGTGCTTTGCCATGCCAGCCATTTTTGTTCTCCAGGAATGAGACACCCTTGCCCTTGATGGTTTTCGCCACGATCAACGTGGGTGAGCCGTTTGGTTGTGCTGCTTGAGCAAAGGCGCGGTTGATCTCGTCGTAGTTGTGACCGTCGATGACAATCGCGTTCCAACCAAAGGATGTGGCGCGTGCCGCATAGGCGGCGGTATTCCAGCCCAGTTCGGTTTCGCCGCGCTGCCCCAGGCGGTTGCAGTCGAGGATACCGACCAGGTTGTCCAGCTTGTAGTGGGAGGCGTGATCAAATGCTTCCCAGATCGAGCCTTCCGCCATTTCACTATCACCGAGCAATACCCAGATATGGTAAGGAAGCTTGTCGAGGTATTTGCCTGCGAGTGCAACGCCAACGCCAATGGGCAAGCCTTGCCCAAGCGAGCCGGTGGCAACGTCTACCCAGGGCAGTATCGGGGTCGGATGCCCTTCGAGACGGCTGCCAAACTTGCGCAAGGTCATCAGTTCCTCGTCGCTAATGGCCCCTGCCGCCTTATACAGTGAGTACAGTAGAGGTGAGGCGTGGCCTTTCGAGAAGATGAGGTGATCGTTGTTTGGGTTCTGTGGGTTGCCAAAGTCGTAGCGCAAGTAGCCGGTCAATAGCACAGCCATCAGGTCTGCCGCCGACATGGAAGAAGTGGGATGTCCTGAGCCTGCGGCTGTGGTACAGCGAATGCTATCTACACGCAACTGCTGGGCGAGGTCGGTCCATTGTTGCACTTTCGGGTCTGTTCGCGTTGTGGTCATACGTACTCCTTTAAACGAACTGTGTTATCCATCCGATATGAGTGTATTGTAGAATACCCAGGCAATAAACGGCAAGCTGATGTTCTTTCGCAGGAACGTTTGGGGAAGCGAACGAACAAGGAAAAATGGATCGTCACTCCTCAGGTGTCTCATTCCTTAATGATGCATTCTGAAACAATATGATATATATTGATAATCTTTTGTACAATTTTTTTAATACATGTACTTGATATTGACATTCTTCATATAAACTGCTATATTGCTATGAGGTTGAGATTCTCGATATGAGGAGTCCTGAGGAGTTACTAGGAGGTTTGTTATGCAGCGTTGCCCATCCTGCGGGTCGGAACTGCCCAGCAAGGCCCTCTTTTGTGGCTCCTGCAGGTATGCGCTTCAACAAGTGCCAGCAGATATCAGCGTAATGCCCACTGGAAGCTTATCCTCTCCTGATACTCCAACAGCTATCAGTGATCGATCCCACCCTACGCAGGTGAGTGGAGCAGAGATATCAGCAGATATGGATGATCTCTCCACAGCAGTCTCATCCCCCTCCGATGCTCCAACTGCCATCAGTAACCCATCCCATCCTGCGCCACTGGCTGGTGTGGAAAGAGAGCAAACCGTACCACTCACCAACGATGAAGCAGATGAAGAGGAACGGAGACGCCGCGCCCTCATGCAAGGACTGCCGTTACTAGGTGCTCTAGCAACGGAAGGGCAAGCCCCCATTGCCCATGTCCCGCTCGTGCAAGGGACGCCACAAGTGAGTGGGGTCCCAATGGTACAAGGCACGCCATCGCTACCTGGTGGCATTGCTGCCAGACATGGTAGCGCTCAGAGTGCAAGGCATACCCCACCTGTACACCATGGAACCGCACCTCATCACGACATAGGCTCAGCACCTACCCATCACTTACAGGCACCAACTCATCATACGCCTCGTCGGCACGGTTGTGCTCCGCACTGGCTAGTTATCACGTTCACCGCACTCATCATTATTGCGAGTATTATGGGGGGACTCTTCATTTTTGTGTTCCCACCTGCTCTTTCGCTCAGCGGCAGTAGTACTGTCAGTGCAGGAAATGTATTGCACCTGCATGGGAGCCACTTCACTCCAGACATCAGCGTGACCCTGACGCTCGATGACCATCTACCGCTGCTTTTTGTTCGTCGTGGTGCAGAGGGAGAGGCCTGGTACGGAAGTGGAGTAACAGCCGCCTTGCAGATGCTAGTGGCCAGGCCAGTCGAGCACCCCATCTCATCGGGCAACGCCGTCAGAGTTGGCCTGGGCGGAACTTTTGATGCCTCGATTGTCGTGAACCAGGATTGGCCCGCAGGCCCACATACGCTGCGTGCGCGGGAAAGCATTACTGGACGCAGTGCCGTGCTAAGGCTCGTGATTCTCCCCAAGTCAACAACATTCTCGGTGAACCCCACCAATCTTGAATTTGGCAAGTCACAAGCAGACAGTACAGCAAGCCAGATGGTAGTAGTCAGCAACACAGGGCAACAACCGCTCAACTGGACAGCCGATACAGGCGGCACAAATTGGTTGACGCTGGATATGAATGCCGGCACGCTTCAGCCTGGTGCCTCTCAAACAATCAATGTGCAGGCCGACACGATCAAACTTGCGCCCGGTGACTACTCAGCCACACTCACTATCAAAGCAGGTAGTGAGCAGATGCAGATCACGATAACGCTCACTGTAACACCACAGTCGACGCCTTCGCCGACACCAACACCTATTCCTTCACCAATGCCTTCACCAACACTATTCCCGTCACCAACACCCACACCGTCACCACATAAGCCGACGCCAACACCGAAACCATCACCGACACCGACACCGACGCCATCACCGACGCCGATGCCAACACCGATGCCAACACCAACGCCAACGCCGACACCATCACCGACACCGACGCCGACACCACCGACGCTGATACCATAGCGATTGTTGTGTAAGGTGTACAGCGAGAAGGCGTTGTTCTAGTGGGCTATGGTCCATTGCGCCTGAGTGTGCGGCTTGAGCTTTGTGGCATCTACGTCACCCGCTGTAGGATCAACGAACAACGGCAAGGCTACGGAGAAAATACTGCCTTCTCCAGGACTACTCTGCACATCGATACGTCCACCGTGTCGCTCCACAATTTTACGTGAGATGTAGAGTCCCAAACCTAATCCGATACTGGAACCAGTCTGTACCTCAATGCCCGGAACACGGTAGAATGGCTCGAAAATGCGGGATTGCATCTCGGTTGGGATTCCAACCCCCATATCACATACAGAGAAAATAGCGTCATATCCCACCTGTTCCAGCGTTACAGTGATAGGGGACCCCTTGGGCGAGTATTTGCGTGCATTGGACAGTAGATTAATAATCACCTGACTGATCCGATTACCATCCACATCGACCTCAAGCGCCTCGCCAAGGCATTCGAACGTAAGGGCCGGACCCGTTCCCGCCGTGTACTCATCTATTAATTTCCGGCATAGATCGACCAGGTCACAGCGTTTACGGTGCAGGACGAACATGTTTGTCTCAATGAGTGAGGTATCCAGCAGATCATTGACAAGCACTTCCATACGACCAATCGAACGTTCCATGTCCGTCAAACCCTGATAGACAACTTCAGTCGAAACTGCACGTTCGAGTTGTCGACGAAAAAGCTGTGTTCTCCCCTTCAAACTTGCCAGCGGTGTTTTGAGTTCATGCGAGACAATGCTGAGAAACTTGTCTTTGGCAGCGTTAGCCTCAACAAGCTCCTGTGTACGTTTCTGCACCATACGCTCGAGCGAACGGGCGTGAAGCTCCAGGGCGAACTGCTGCCCAATGACCTGGCAATGCAACTGGCGCGTCTGAATAGCACGCTGCAACGCAGCCACGAGGTAGTCGCGGTCAATCGGCTTCTGGATAAAGTCGTAAGCCCCCCCTCGCAAAGCCTGAACTGCGAGATCATGCTCGCCGTGACCAGTGATCAGCAGCGTGGGCGTATCTGGTCGCAACTCCTGTATCCTCGCCAATAGCGCCAATCCGTCCATGCCCGGCATCTTGATATCGCTCACAATGGCGTCGTAATCATGCTCCTGGATGTACTCAAGCGCTGTTTGAGCCGAATCGCAGGTATCCACCTTCACTTCCTCCAGACGTAGATACAACGCTTGAGGAAGCGCTTGTAGCAGCGCCGTGTCGTCATCAACAATGAGGATATAAGCTTGATTCATCACTTCGAATTACCTCACTTCAAATTACCACAACATTTATGAACGTTCACATAGAAGCTGGATCAAGAAGAAGGTTCCTCTGGAAGTATAACAAAACTTTTTCCCTAAGGTGCAAGAGCAGAGCCAATACTAGGAATATTGTGCTATTCAATACAGGAGGCTAATCGTACATCCTGCATCATCTGTCTCCTCCCAGCGAGTTTGGCCCCTTTGCCGCCATGGCAGTGATCCTTGCCTGTGGGATTGTTGCGCTAGTGAGCTGTATTGGCGCGATGCCGCAGAACTGATGAACGCTCTTCTACACCGTTCGTGCGTGTGGGGCACACGGTGTAGCTCTTGTAGAACCGACCAACACAGGCAGCGTAACGGAGAACGTACTGCCCTCGTCGGGAATGCTTTGCACTTCGATGCGTCCACCGTGTCGCTCCACAATTTTACGTGTGATATAGAGTCCCAGGCCTAAGCCGATAGCCGAGCCAGTCTGTACCACAGTACCAGGGACACGGTAGAAGCGCTCGAAAATGTGAGGAAGCTTCTCGGCAGAAATCCCTACCCCCCTATCACGCACGGAGAGGACACACGCATCTCCTGCTCGTTGCAACGTCATCGTGACGGGGGACCCGGCAGATGAATACTTGCGTGCATTAGAGAGCAGGTTGAGTATGACCTGACCGATGCGCTCAACATCCACCTCGACCTCAATCGGCTCGTTAGGAGCAGCGAAGGTGAGAGACAGGGCGGGGCCAGCTCCCATTTCGTACTCTTCTATAACATTACGGCAGAGCGCGACCAGGTCACAGCGTTGGCACTGCAAGACAAACATACCAGTTTCGAGGAGCGAGGTGTTGAGCAAATCATTGACGAGCACTTCCATACGGCGGACCGAGCGCTCTATCCTCTGCAGATTTGCAACTTCAGGCGAAGCGCTGCGTTCGAACCGCCGCCGCAAGAGTTGTGTCATCCCCTTCAAACTGGCGAGTGGTGTTTTAAGTTCGTGCGAGGCAATGCTGAGAAATTCGTCTTTGGCGGTGTTGGCCTCAACCAGTTCCTGCGTTCGCTCCTGTACCTTTTGCTCAAGCGACCTGGCATACAGTTCCAGGGCAAGCTGTTGCTCAACGACCTGGCGGCGCAACTGGCGCGTCTGAATAGCACGTTGCAACGCGGCTACAAGATAGTCACGTTCGATTGGCTTCTGGATAAAGTCGTAAGCGCCACCACGCAGCGCCTGGATGGCGAGATTTTCCTCGCCATGGCCGGTGATCAGGAGCGTCGGCGTATCCGGGCGCAGTTCGTGGATTCTCTCCAGCAGAGCCAAACCATCCATGCCAGGCATCTTAATATCGCTCACGATAGCATCATAATCACGTTCCTGGATACGCTCAAGCGCTGTTTGAGCCGAATCGCATGTGTCCACCTTCACTCCATCCATACGCAAATACAATGCTTGAGGGAGCGCATGCAACAAGGCTGCGTCATCGTCAACAATCAGGACGTATGGCTCATTCGACATCTCAGTACCTCAGAGGTTCTCTGCACGGTTAAGCGGAAGCTGGATCAAGAAGGCGGCACCTTCACCAGGGTGATTTTCGACCATGATGGTGCCCTGGTGCTCTTTAATAATGCCATACGTAATAGAGAGACCAAGCCCCGTCCCTGCACCAACTTCCTTTGTCGTGAAGAATGGATCAAAGATACGCTGCTCCAGCCCTGCAGGTATACCTGGGCCGGTATCGCGAAAACTAATCTCCACCATATCCGCCTGCACAGTACATGCGATCGTAATGAGCTTCCGTGTCGCGTTGCTCATGGCATCACGTGCGTTGGTGAGCAGATTCAGAAAAACCTGCTCCAGTTGGATCGCGTTGCCCATGATGCCCACATATTCCTCGGGGAATTGCAACCGCACCTCGATCTGCCGGAGACGTAGTTGCTCCCGCATCAGTGAGAGCGCACGTTGAATGACCTGACGGATGACGACTGGCTCCCGACTCACCGAGGCGGCGCGTCCAAATGTGCGCAGGTGTGAAATAATTTCGGTTGCTTTGTGAACCTGCTGCATGGCGCTATGCAGTTCATGCAGGATGTGCTGTGGGTCCGCTTTACCGAGTTCAATCAGATCAATGGCATTGCCTATGAACAGACCGATGTTGTTCAACGGGTTATTAAGTTCATGGGCGATGCCGGTGGTAAGCTCACCGAGCGTCGCCAGTTTCCCGGCTTGCACCAGTTGTTCCTGCTTCTCCCGTAACTCCTGCTCGCGACGCTGTACCTCCGCGGTTGTCTCGCGCAGATCGCTCATAATGTGGATCATGGCTTTGCGGCTATTTTCCAGGCGCAGATTGGACTGGTGCGAATCCTGCAGGATATGCATGAGAGCACGGCGGGAATTATCCAGGCGCTCTGTTTGTCTGGCAAGGCGGCTACGGTCCTGTTCGTAGTCGGCCAGGATATGAATCATGGCCTTGCGTTGATCGGCCAGCTTGCGATTGACATTGTTGAGGTCACTCAGAATATGCATGAAGGCACGGCGGCGCTCCTCGCTCTTGAGCACACGCATTTCCAGAGCTTCCTTCTGCTCTACCAGTTGTGTATATTCTTGTTGGAGCAATTCCAGTTCTGTCCCTTGATCCTGAGCCGTCTCCGGTGCAATCTGCTGCACTAGGTCCATCTGTTCTGCCCCCGATTGACCTTCTCCAGTTCCCGCTTGAGATTCTCAATCTCTTTCTCCAGTGCGATCATTTTGAGTTCGCGACCGACCACCACTTCCTCAAACTTCTCCAGGTCCAGGATTTTTTCTTGTAACTCGGCCTTTGACTCCTGCAGGTCACGCACGACTTTCTCATAGGCGCGCATGTCACGCAAGATGCCGATGGCACCGATGACACGCCCATCTGTATCGCGCAACGCGGAGGCATTGAGCGTTGTTGGAATAACCTCACCCGAGGCGCTGCGTGGGTTGAGCCGCGCATTGCGGGTTACTCCACGCTCGATAACCTCACGCAAGGCGGCAAGGAACTCACGGGTTTCTTCGGGACTGATGAAACGCGAAAGCGACTGCTCCAACACTTCATCTGGACGAAACCCCAACAACTCGTAGACAGCATCGTTGGCTTGCAGAATCTTGCCTTCCAGGTCCGAGACGAACACGGGGTCTGGTGCATTCTTAATCAGGCTATCCGAGTAGGCCAGGGCTTTATCCAGTTCGCGCATGTCGCGCAGGATGCCGATGGCACCGATGACCTTGCCGTCGCCATCACGCAGCGCTGAGGCGTTCAAGCTCGTGGGAATGATCTCGCCGGAGGCGCTGCGCGGATTGAGACGTGTGTTGCGGATGACGCCTCGCTCGATGACTTCGCGCAGCGCGGCAGTGAATTCGCGCGTCTCTTCAGGACTGATGAAGCGCGAGAGCGATTGCTCCAGCACTTCGTCGGTGCGAAAGCCTAACAGCTCGTAGACAGCATCGTTGGCCGAGAGGATCTTGCCTTCCAGGTCCGAGACAAACACCGGATCCGGCGCATTCTTGATGAGGCTGTCGGCGTAGGCCAGGGCTTTATCCAGTTCGCGCATGTCGCGCAGGATGCCGATGGCGCCGATGACCTTGCCGTCGGCGTCACGCAGCGCTGAGGCGTTTAAGCTGGTGGGAATGATCTCGCCGGACGCACTACGCGGGTTCAGCCGTGCATTGCGCGTGGCACCGCGCTCAATGACTTCGCGCAGTGCGGCGGTGAACTCGCGCGTCTCTTCAGGACTGATGAAGCGCGAGAGCGATTGCTCCAGCACTTCGTCGGTGCGAAAGCCTAACAATTCGTAGACAGCATCGTTGGCCGAGAGGATCTTGCCTTCCAGGTCCGAGACAAACACCGGGTCCGGCGCATTCTTGATAATGATATCAGCATCAAGTGCACCATGCGACCTGGTACTGGGGATATTGACGCGGGTAGGTGCTGTAGAGGTTGACACAATGGTGTCGCTCATGAAAAAGCCTCCGGTTTGTGATATGATGGTGGGTGACACGCCAGGGCCTGCGGTGGAAGCGAGCCATCTCACCAGGCATTCTACGTCATGTATGTCAGGAAATTGTCGCTGTTGTTGTTGGCAGTATAGCAGAATCTCTTTCTAAAGTGCAAGAGCAGAGCTTATACTAGTAATATTTGGCTATTCAACAGCAGAGTTAATTTACTTTTATTGAGTTATATCGATCAGATAATGAAACAAAAGCCTCTGCCATCATTCAATCACAAAACATAGCGCCTACCGCGCCCTTGATCAAGGGCACGGAGAGCACCTCGTTCTCTCAAAGCCTCCAAGTCGCGGAGCGCGGCATTCTTAGAGGTCCCTGTTATCGCCTGATAGCGTTCATCTGTAATGAAACCATGTGTATGGACATAGCGTAGCGCCAGCCTTTGCCTTTTCTTCCGGAGAGGATCTGACTCATCGATAGGAAGCATTCGCTCACCTGATGGTTTCTTTTTGCGCGTAGATGGAGGCGGAGATACCTCACTTTGAGATAATTTTGTTCCTTCGTTTGCAGATGCAGGAGTGTGCGAGAATATAACGATAAACTCTCCCTCTTCGCGAAATTGAGGATCAGGCAGACCAAGCTCACGCATCTGGTTGATCATAAAGCTGATACCGCTTCCTACTCGCTCCATATATCCACCTGGAAAATCCCGTAATACACTCGTAAGTACAGGATTACGAGGCTTCGAGCTTACCTTCCCTTGTCGCAGGTCTTCCAGACTGATGCCGGGCAGAAGCAAGCCTGGATTGCGAATTTCGATACGATCAGGATAGTAGAAAATCCGGACGGTCTCACCTTGCAAGCTATAGTCACGATGCACTACAGCATTTACCACTGCTTCACGCAGGGCTTCCAGTGGATAATCAGGCTCATCAATTCTGTGAAAACCTTCCATGTGAGCCCCCACAGGAACGTATTGTTTGAAGAATGCTTCGGCCTGGTCTATCTGTTGAGTGATGGTGCCGTGTAAGATACGACGGTCCACGTAGCGCTGCTTGCGTTGTGTATCTTTGTAGAGTATACAAATGATCTCTGCTTGTATCAGAAACTGTTGTGGGTCATAGCCGAAAAGCAGCATGCCTGTATTGGTCGGACGGACAACGTTCTGCTGACTTTCATCTTTCGTTATGGTAGTACAGCCGATATTGTAGAGGATGTCTTCAAGGTTTGAAAGACGGCCGGCGAGTTTACTGCGCGTGGAGCGTTGCGCCAGGTAGAGTTCGACGAGCGACATGTCTAAATCAGCCAGAGTAGCTTTTAACACGGGTCGCGTTTCCCAGGCCATAATGCCCCGTGCGTAGAGAAATCCTTCAACTTCGGCGGCTGTTAAGGGAACCGTATGTGTTCCACGTCGAACCCAAAAAACACCACCAGCCTGGTATAATCTCCCATTGTTAGGCGGGATGTAAGCAATGACCAGTTGCTTACCTTCTAGCTCTGCTGTTTCTGGTAGAGCTGGATCGAACTGGACAGTCGGTTTACAGAGGCGAGCAGCTTGCAGGATAGTATCAATGGCTTCAGAGACATTTTTGACGCCGACCACTTCCCAGGTCTTATCCACTACACCCATGATGATATATCCGCCCAGGGCGTTGGCGAAGCCGCACATCCGTTCTGCTAGCTCCGAAGGGCGTGGGGGAGCCACCTTAAATTCAACCGTGGAAGTTTCCCCACCTTGGATAAGTGCCTCAAGCGATGCTACGTCCAATGTTGTCTGCTGCCTTTCTCTACCTGGCAAGATATCAGCAACTAAAGTATAGCAGCATCGTGGCTCTCTGCCAATAGCATTGACTCCATTCTCCCTCATATAGCGTAATATATGAGAAGACAGAAGTATTCTGCCTATTCACCCCACATGAGAGAAAGAGTTCAGACAACATGGCAATGAAATTTGGTTTGTTCGTTCCGCAAGGTTGGCGCATGGACCTGGTTGGCATCTCCGAACCGGTTGAGGCCTACGAGACCATGACGCGCGTAGCACTGGAAGCAGAGGCCCAGGGTTACGACTCGGTCTGGCTCTTCGATCATTTCCACACGGTGCCCATTCCAACACAAGAAGTCACTTTTGAATGTTGGACCAGCACGGCAGCCCTCGCCCGCGACACCAAACGAGTGCGCATCGGCCAGATGGTCACGTGTAACGGCTATCGCAACCCGGCACTGCTGG
>Ga0137361_10002700_pt1 | contig 11358 bp, 9 predicted proteins | sample Mad1_80_16metaG_FD_104923 | JGI IMG/M metagenome (GOLD analysis project Ga0137361, IMG submission 104923) | Vadose zone soil microbial communities from Angelo Coast Range Reserve, California, USA - Mad1_80_16 metaG | ecosystem: Environmental > Terrestrial > Soil > Vadose zone | place: USA... | reverse complement strand
GGCGTCAGCGACTTCCGCACCCTCGCCTCCCGCATCCAGTCCCGCCTGTAATGCTCGATCTCTCGAAGTATCAATCGATCGGAGCAGCCCTCAAAGATGCGCTCGACAAATTTGCTCCTGAGGTTTGCCTCATCGAATCAGATCGGGGCCGCGAGAAAGAGCGCCTCACTTATCGAGATTTCAAAGGGCGCGCACAGCTCTTAGCCAAGGCTTTGCAAGACGCAGGCTTCAAGACCAACGACCGCGCAGCCATCATCATGACCAATCAATCCAAGTGGCTGATTTCCGCTTACTCGATTTTCTATTGCGGCGGCGTGCTCGTCCCGCTCGATTACAAACTCACTCCGGAAGAGCAGTGGCAACTCCTCAAGCATTCGAGTGCACGTGTCCTCATCACCGAGTATCCAATCTGGCGGCAACTCGCAGCCTCGCCATCACGTGGATCCGCTATAAATCTGAAAACGCTCCTCGTCACCGAAGCCCCGCCAAACGCCGATCTCTCCGGCGCACGACGCTGGGAAGAATTTCGCGCCACCGTCGAACCCGCCTTCATCCCGCGCCAGCTGAGCGACGTCGCCACCATCGTCTACTCCTCCGGCACCGGCGGGCGGCCCAAGGGCTGCATGATGACCCACGAAAATTATCTCGAGCAGTGCATCGCGCTCACCTCCATCTATCCTTTCGCCCCCGGCGTCCGTTACCTCAGCATTCTCCCGACCAACCACGCGATCGACTTCATGGTCGGCTTCTTCGGCCCGTTCATCTGTGGCGCCGCCGTCGTGCATCTCCGCACCCTGCGCCCAGAGTTCGTCCGCGAGGCCTTCCCGAAATACAAGATCACCTACGTCAGTCTCGTCCCCCTTGTTCTGAAAAATCTGCAAAAAGGTCTGCAAGCTCGGTTCGATGCTCTACCGTTAGGTAAGCGAAAAATCTTCAACGCCCTTGTCGCCGTCAACAAAGCCTTCACAAAAGGTCAGCCCCGCCTCGCCCTGAGCCGCCTCCTCCTCAAGCAAGTCCACGACGCCTTTGGCGGCGAGCTCCGCGCTATCATCGTCGGCGGCGCCTTCACCGAGCCGCAAACCCTGCAATTTTTCTACGACCTCGGCATCCCAGTCGCCAACGGCTACGGCCTCACCGAAGCAGGCACCGCCATCACCGTCAACGATCTGAAGCCGTTCCGCGCGGACACCGTTGGCAAACCTCTCCCCGGCATGGAGGTTCGCATTCTCAATCCCGATTCCGACGGCATCGGCGAGGTCTCCGTTCGCAGCAAGACCGTAATGTCCGGCTACCTCAACGAGCCCGAACTTACCGCCGAAACCATCGTCGACGGCTGGCTTGTGACCGGCGACCTCGGCCGCTTCGACTCCACCGGCCATCTACAACTCTTCGGCCGCAAGAAAAACATGATCGTCACCCAAGAAGGCAAAAACATTTATCCCGAAGACATCGAATCGGCGTTCGAAAGCCTGCCCGTAAAAGAATTCTGCGTGTTCGCGGCCAACTACATCTGGCCACGGCGTTCCATGGTCGGCGAGCAGTTGCTGCTTGTCCTTCATCTAGAACAAGGCCAAACCCTCGCCGACGAACTTCGCAGCAACATCTCCGCTCGCAACTGCCGCCTGTTAAACTACAAGCGCGTGCACGGGATCGTCCTTCTTAGCGAAGACTTCCCCCGCACGGCATCGCTAAAAATTAAACGCAATATCCTGGCCGAACGCCTGGCGCGACTGGATCGCGCCTCCGCCATTCTGCCTTTGTAAGAGCCGTCGTAGGGGCGCGTTTCAGGGCATCCCCGCCGGCCTAAGCCGCCGAAGGCGTCTCAAGCGTCGAGCCATTCAGCTCCGACATTCGAGACTACCCAGCGAAGGGCTGCAGCCCCTGCGGAACGGCTTAGCCTTTTCAGCAAAATTGCGAGCGGCAGGAGGCTCGCTCGTTTGTGAGAGAAACGTTCTTCGCCATCGTCAACCCCGCCGCCGGCGGTGGCCGCTCTGCCAAACTCGTCGGCCCAGCCATCGCGCGCCTGCGCGCAAGCGGCCTTCGCGTTGACGTCATCGCCTCTACCGGTCCCGGTCACGCCGCAGACCTCGCCCGCGAAGCCTACGACCAAAACTATCGCCGCTTCATCGCTGTCGGCGGTGACGGCACTGCTCACGAAATCCTCAACGGCATCTTCACTCACGTTGCAGCAAACGCCCGCATCTCCCTCGGATTTCTTCCGCTCGGTACCGGCAATTCGTTCCTCCGCGATTTCACACAAAACGGTGCCGAAGCCGCGCTGCAGGCCCTGCTCGAAAATCGCAGGCGCCCCGTTGATCTCCTCCGTCTCACGCACTCCGCAGGCGAAATCTACGCGTTCAATTTGTTGAGCGTGGGATTTACCGCCGATGTCGCGACGCTGACCAATCGGCACTTCAAGTCACTCGGCTCCTTCGGCTATCTTCTCGGCGTTTTCCTGCGCGTAGTGCAACTCCGCCGCCGCTCCTTCGCCCTCCGCTGCGACGACGACAAAAATTGGGACCAGCGCCGCTGCCTTTTCCTCTCCTTCAACAACAGCAAATACACCGGCGGCACCATGCTCATCGCTCCGCATTCCGATCCCACCGACGGCCTCATCGAATTCGTCCGCTGGGGCCCCATCGGCCGCCTCGGCCTTCTGCGCATGCTGCCAAAACTTTACGACGGCACGCACATCCACCACCCGCTAGCCTCGCGCCGCGCGGTCCGCCGCGTCGAGTTCAACTTGCCCGCCCCGGTCAGCGTCATGATCGACGGCGAAATCGCCGCCCTCGCGATCCGCTCGCTCGACATCCTCCCCGGGGCCCTGGACGTGCACATATGAAGCGCGCCTACCTCGCGCTGCGCAGCGCCATTCTCTGGATTCTCAGCCTCCTGCATTTTTTCATCGCTGCGCCTTTTCTCGTTTTTCTCAATATTTTTCTGGACATGCGCAAGCACGACTGGCTGCAGCGCGCCTTTTGCCGACGCATCGCCTTTCTTTCCGGCGCCCGCGTCAAAGTCGTCCGCTCCCCCGGTTTCGATCCTCAGCGCACCTGCTTCTTCATGGTCAATCACGTCAACGTCTTCGATCCCTTCATCCTCTACTGCGCGATTCCGCAGCTCGTGCGCGGCTGGGAGCTCGAATCCCATTTCAAAATCCCCGCCTACGGCTGGCTCATGAAGCGTTTCGGCAACGTCCCCGTCCCCGACGTGCGCCGTCCCTCCGACATCAAGCGCATGTGGCGCCTCACTCAGGACGCCATCAATCGCGGCACCAGCCTCATCATCTTTCCCGAAGCCAAGCGCACTCGCGACGGCCACGTCAACGAATTCCAGGACGGCGGCTTCCGCCTCGCCCAGCAACTAGGCGTCCCTATCGTCCCCGTCAGCCTCGTCGGCTCCTTCCAGCATCACCGCACCGGGCACTGGATGCTCTGGCCCGCCGCCGTCACCGTCCATCTCCACGACACCATCGACACCGCGAGCCTGACGAAGCACGACGTCCCCGCCCTACGCGACGGCGTCCGCGAAACCATCTCCGCCTCCGTCGAAGCGGACCTGTAGTGGCCGGTCTTTAGACCGGTCATTGTTATCACGCTCGGGTCTTCGTGGCTGAAATTTGGGGCCAACCGATTAAAGACTCAGTCGTATCCCCGGCAGCACCCGCCCCGCCCGCGTCTCCTGCCACGTGTACACAATGCGGTGTATCACCGTGATCGTCGACACCACCGCGATCACCCACAACACCGGCCCCATGCGGTTAAATAGTCCCCCGATAATCAGCAGCACCAGCCGCTCCGGCCGCTCCATGAATCCCACTTTGCACAGCGGGATCAACGACTCCGCGCGCGCCCGCGCGTAGCTCACCATCACCGACCCCGCCGTAGCCACCGCGGCGACCACCACGTACGGCGTCCGCCCGCTCACCGAGTAATACACCAGCAAGCCCATGTACAGCGCCATGTCCGCGTAGCGGTCCAGCGTCGAATCGTAAAACGCGCCGAATGCCGTCACGCGATTTTGCCGCCGCGCCACTTGTCCATCCAGCATGTCCAGGAAACCCGCGAAAAGAATAATTAACGCGCCGGTGCGAAAACGACCGATCGCAAACATCGCCGCCGCGGCGAAATTCACCACCAGCCCCAAAAATGTCAGAAAATTAGGATTTACGCCAGTAGCAGCCAACGCCCCGACAATGCGGTCCAGCAGCCATTTACTTCCCATGCCAATCGCTCCAGTAAGCGTAGCCATGCGCGCGCGTCATTCACCTGGAATGCGGATTCCTCAGCAACTTAGCCTGTTCAGCTTCCGCAAAATCCTACACCAGCGTTGCCGCCTCTCGCAAACCGCGGGTCAATTTGGCACTGTGCAGAAAAAATTCAAATCCGCTAATCCTGCCGTTTCTCCTTGACGCCGCGCCCTAGCCAAACTAAATTCCTAGCTGCGCGCTGCGCCCTCGCCTATGACCGAAAATCTTAGCCGTCGCAATTTTCTCTCGCGCGGCGGTGCCGCCGTCAGCGCCGTCTGGGTCTCCGCGCATTGGTCGGCCATCGTCGCCGCCGCCGAGCACGCGCACCAAGCCGCCAAATCTTCTGCCCCTCCCAAATTCCAATTCTTCACGCCAGAGGAAGCCGTCGAAATCGACGCCATCGCCGCGCGCATCATCCCTTCCGACGAAACTCCCGGTGCCCGCGAAGCCGGCGTCGTCTATTTCATTGACCGCGGTCTCGCCACTTTCGCCGTCGACGACCAGAAGACCTACCGCGAAGGTCTGCCCGCCCTACAAGCGCGCGCCCACGAACTCTTTCCCAGCGTCGAAAAATTTTCCAGCGCCACGCCCGAGCAGCAAGATCAAATTCTGCGCTCTCTCGACGATCAAACTGGTCCGGCGCGCAGGCATTCTCGATCCGGCGGTGCGTCCAGCTCCTTTTTCCAGGCCGTACGCGTTCATACCATCGTTGCCTTCCTCGTCGATCCCGATTCCGGTGGCAATCGCGACGGCGTCGGCTGGAAAGTCATCGGCCGCGAGCCCGACCACGTGTTCCAGCCGCCCTTCGGCTACTACGACAAGGACTACGCCGGCTGGCAGCCCAATCCTCCCGACGCGGAAAAGACCAAAGCATGAGGGCCGATCTCCCCAAGTACAAGACTTCCGACGAAGTCGATTTTGTCATCGTCGGCTCCGGCGCCGCCGGCGGCATCATGGCCAAGGAGCTCTCCGAAAACGGCTTCCGTGTCGTCGTCCTCGAACAGGGTCCCTATCTCACCGAAGCCGACTTCATCCACGACGAAGTGAAAGTCATCGGCCAAGATCTCCTCACCAACAAGCCCAAGCTCCAGCCCACTTCCTTCCGCAAGACGCCCAACGAAAAAGCCACGCCCCAGCGCGCCCTCGTCTACGGCCGTTGCGTCGGCGGCACCAGCGTGCACTTCACCGCGAACTTCTGGCGCTTCCACGAAATCGATTTCGTCGAGCGCAGCAAAGTCGGACCCGTCCCCGGAGCCGACCTGCGCGATTGGCCCATCACCTACGCCGATCTCGAGCCCTACTACACCAAGGTCGAATGGGAAATCGGCGTCTCCGGCCTCGCCGGCGCCAGCCCTTTCGATCCTCCGCGCTCCAAGCCCTATCCCATGCCCCCGCTCCCGGTGAAATCCTCCGGCGTAATTTTCGAGCGCGCCGCCCGTAAGCTCGGCTGGCATCCGTTCCCGGCGCCCATGGCCATTCTTTCGCAGCCGCGCCCCGGACGAAGCGCCTGCGTCAACTGCGGTTTCTGCCTGGCCTTCGGCTGCGAAGTCGGCGCGAAATCCAGCTCGCTGGCCACCGCTATCCGCATGGCCGAAAAAACCGGCCGCTGCGAGATTCGCCCCAACTCCTATGTCCATCGCATCGAAATGGACGCCAACGGCCGCGTCACCGGCGCCGTCTACTTCGACGAAAAGCGCAACGCGCATCGGCAAAAAGCCAAAGCCGTCGTGGTCTGCGCTAACGGCGCGGAGACTCCGCGCCTGCTTCTCCTCTCCGCCAACAAGCAATTTCCCAACGGCCTGGCCAATTCCAGCGGCATCGTCGGCAAATACCTCATGCTCAACAGCGGCGGCGTCACCAACGCCGTCTTCGAGCATCCGCTCAACGACTACAAAGGTTTCGCCGTCAGCCGCCTGCTTCACGATTTCTACGAGCTAGACCCGCAAAAAGTCGGCTTCTACGGCGGCGGTGGCATTGACGCTCGCTTCGACGCCACTCCGGTCGCCTTTGCCATGGGCGGTCTGCCTCCCGGAACTCCCGGCTGGGGCAAAGCCTTCAAAGACACTCTCGCGCACAATTTCACCCGCACCATGGAGCTGTTTTGCCACGGCACCTCTCTCGCTGTCGAAAACAACAGCTTCTCGCTCGATCCCGACCTGAAAGACGCCTGGGGTCTCCCCGCTCTCTGCCTCACTTACAAGGATCATCCCGACGACCTCAAGCTGTGGGCCTGGCAGAACCAGCGCGCCAACGAACTTCTGGACGCCGCCGGCGCCGTAAAGAAGTGGTCGCAGCCCATCCAGGAATCTCAATTCGCTGTGCACCTCCTCGGCACCTGCCGCATGGGCAACGACCCCAAAACCTCCGTCATCAATTCCGACCACCGGACCCACGACGTGAGAAATCTCTTCCTCTGCGACGGCAGCAGCCTGGTCACCTCCGGCCGCGGCCAGCCCACCATGACCATCGAAGCCCTCTCCTTCCGCGCCGCCGACCGCATCACCGCCCTAGCCAAGCGCGGCGAAATAACGTAGCGCCGGCACCCCGATGTAGAGGCCGTTCGCGCCCGCACGCATCCCTCGTCCATCCCGCCGTACGCCATTCTTCTGTAGCGCAAGGGGGAGTCCGCGCAGCCCTGCGGCCTCGTTTACCCCGCCGCGGCGCCGTCACCTGACTCGCTACCAGCCGCCGCCCGCCCAACTTCTAGCTTCTCTTTGTTGCTGTCTTTTGTTAATGAATGAAATTCCCGCCGACCAGGAAGACTTGCCCACTGTCAGTGTTAAAGGCCAACCCGTTCTGCCCCCAACGAATCAACCGCTGAGCGTTGCCCGGGGCATTCGGGATCGTCATCGAGTCGACCGGGGCGAAAGTTGTCAAATTGAAGGAACTAATCGTGGCCGTGCCCGACCCGGAGCTCACGAAGAAGGCTCGATTCAGGCTAGAGTCCGGTATCATGAGGCTTCCTGCGTTGAAGTTTCCCTTTGAAGTTCCATTGGCATCAACGACGCCACCATTGTCCGAATAGATGAACTTTGTCCCAGGGTCGAAATGAATTCGGCGAGCACTGCCAATCGAGTTGAGGAAGTCCTGAATCAGCCTGACTCCGTTTGAATTCACAGAGAGCGTGTAGAAATCGAAACCCGAGTCTTCGTTGTTGATCGCAAAGAGCGCAGTTGCATCCGCTCCCCACTGCAGTGAGTCGAACAAACCGCCCGGACCCGAAAAGCCAGGGGCTTTTGTCGGCCTGGCGGTCGTGTCGTCAAAAATGGATATCCCACCCTGTGCCGAGGGGCTGAAGCCAGAATTGGCAGATGTAACGGCCGTCGTATGTGGCAGCCCCGGCGCTACTTGGAGGTCCTTGGCGAAGTATGGTCCGAAGAAAGGATGTCTGCCGAGCGAGAAAACAATGTCTTTTCCCAAACCAGGCAACGTAAACCGCTGGACGGAGGCCGATCCATCAATTCCGGCGTCCAGGAATTGGCCATCATCCGATATCGAGAGCACGTGCGGGTTGCTACCGGCGAATTGCGACAAGCCAATTGTGCCGGAGGCGAGATCGAGAGCCGAAATACTGTTTCCAATGTTGGAGTCTGTGTTGGGAACAGAGAGATAAATCACTTGGCGCACAGGGTCGGACACGATGTCGGTCGATACCTGATTCAGCGCTGTTACTGCAAACGGCATCCCTCCCGTGCTGACTCCTCCCGAGCTTCCAATAAAGAACGTTGAGGCAATGGATGCACCCCCGCTGTTAGCAGGATTGATCACCGTGACCTGCGCGACTCCAGGAGATACGATGTCCGCCGCGGTGATTGCCGCGTGAATCAGCGTACTCGAATTGAGGGTTGTCGCGCGTGCGCTCCCATTGAACTGAACTGAGGAACTGGAGATGAAGTTCGTTCCAGTAACGGTCAATGTGAAACCCGAGCCACCCGCTATGGCCGAACTCGGACCAAGGATCGAAATCGTGGGTGTTTGGGCCGTGGGCGGAGGTGGCGGTGGAGGTGGCGGGGGTGGCGGCGGAGGAGGTGGCACGATAGGTTGCGGATCGAGAAAGTTTCCGCCGAGCAGGAAAACTTGTCCATTGTCCGTGTTGAAAGCCAAGCCGTTTTGTCCCCAGCGGATTAGGCGCAGGGGATTGCCCAACACATTCGGAATGCTAATCGAGCCAATCGCGGTGAAGCGCGTGAGATCGAAAGACTCAATTGTGACCGCTCCGCCGCTTACTAGCGTGGGGAAAAAGGCCTTGTTGAGAGTTGCGTCTTCGGCCATGACGCCAAACGTGTTGAAGCTCCCAACCGGATTGCCAGCGGGGCTCACCGCATCGCCGCCGTCGGAGTAAATCAGATCACTGGCGCGATCGAAATGGATTCTGCGGCCGCTGAAGATTCCGTTGGTGAAGTCTTGGTTCAATACCACGCCGTTCGCGTCGGCTGATAGGGTGTAAAAGTCAAAGCTTGAGGTGTCATTGTTCATCGCGAACATTTGAGTTGCGTCAGAGCCCCACTGAATTGCGCAGAACAACCCGCTGGAGGCCGTCGTGGGTCTCTGAATTGCATCGTCAAAGATTGCCAGTGGTCCACACGACGGGCTGAAATTGCGATTGCCGATTCCGACAGCGGTGGTATGCGGAGATCCAGGGGCCACCTGCAAATCCAACGCAGAAATGCCGGCCGCTGAACCGAGCGAGTAACTTATGTCCTTGACTAAGCTTGGCAGGGCAAACCGCTGGACAGATGCTGCTCCGTCAATCCCCGCATAAAGAAACTGGCTGTCGTCCGATATGGCCAGGACATTTGGATTGCTTCCGGCAGGGTGCGTCGAGGTAATGGTGCCGGTCGCAGGGTCGAGGGCAGAAATGCTGTTTGGATTGGTTGTGGCCGTACCTGTCACCGAAAGATAGAACACCGCGTTGACCGGATCGTACACGATTTCCTGCGCCGCCTGGTTGATCGCAATGACCGCGAAATTGCCAGCTCCGCTGGTTCCCACGAAAAATGTCGACGCGGCCGAGACACCTCCGGCGGCCGCCGGATTGGAAACTGTGACGTTGGCCACCCCTGCGCTGGCGATATCGGAGGAATCGATCGCTGCCTGCAAGCTCGTACTCGAAATGAAAGTCGTCGTGCGCGCGCTGCCTTTCCATTGCACCGTGGAAGTGGGCGCGAAGTTTTTCCCTGTAACCGTCAGTGCAAAGCTCGCGCTCCCCGTCATCGCCGAACTGGGGTTCAATAGCGTGATCTTCGGCGGTGGAACCTTGATCGCGAACTTCAAAGCGTTCGACGTTCCCCCACCCGGCGCAGGATTTGCGACGGTCACTGTCGCCGTGCTTACAGTCGCGATGTCCGCCGCCGAAATGGCTGCTTGCAAACTGGTATTCGAGACAAACGTGGTCGCACGCGTGCTCCCATTCCACTGCACACTCGAGGAAGCAATGAAATTCGTTCCCGTAACGGTCAGCACAAAGCCCGCATCGCCCGCGAAGACCGCACTGGGACCCAGCGACGCAACCGTCGGTGTCGGATTATCAATCGTGAAGCTCAACGCGCTGGAAACGCCTCCGCCGGGAGCAGGAGTGGAAACGGTCACCATTGCCATCCCGCCGGCGGATAGGTCCGCAGCCGTAATTGCTGCTTGCAAGCTAGTGTTGGAGACAAACGTCGTCGTACGCGCCGTCCCATTCCATTGCACGGTTGAGGAAGCGATGAAATTCGTCCCTGTGACCGTCAGCACGAAACCTACGCCGCCCGCGAGCGCCGCATTGGGCCCCAGTGACACAACCGTCGGTGTCGGATTATCGATCGTAAAGCTCAACGCGCTGGAAACGCCTCCGCCGGGAGCAGGAGTGGAAACCGTCACCATGGCCGTCCCGCTAGCGGAGAGGTCCGCAGCCGTGATCGCCGCTTGCAAACTCGTACTGGAGACAAACGTCGTCGTGCGCGCCGTCCCGTTCCATTGCACTGTTGAGGAGGATATGAAATTGGCGCCGGTCACTGTAAGCACAAACCCTGCCCCGCCCAAGACCGCCGAACTCGGGCTCAGGGAGCCGCTTGCAAGAGACGGGTTTGGATTGGGCGGCGGCGGGGGCGGGCCGTAACTGGCACCTCCTCCACACCCAACAACGTATCCCAAAGCGATCATGCACAACGTCGTGCCGGCCGCTCGCCTCGCCCAACGCGGTAGCCCCCATCCTCCGCACATTCTCTCCGCCACCGGTCTGGAGAACCCCGACTGGATGTTCATCGCCACACCTCTCAAGGTTGGCCGCATTCTGGCCAGCTCCCCGGGGTTTGCGCAAGCGACAAGCGACGCCAGCACTCCCGTGTCGCTCTTTTTCGTCCCCGGTGAAGGTGTGGGGCGTCCCCTGTGAGTCGGCACGACGCGTTCGGGTGCCGGTCTTGATGCGCCGACTGGCACGATCTTTTACGCCATTCAACGCACCTAATTCCCATTCAACCCCCAAATTCGACCGTTCAATGTATATTTCTTGCCGAATTCACTTCCCGGATGCTACCGTTCCCCATGGTCCGCCGGATCCCGCCCCTTCTTTCGCCGCGAGCGGTCCCTTTCTCCTCCTTCCTTCCCAGAAATCCTCTCCGTGTCTCTGCAACTCCATGGCGATCGAATTTTTCGCCCCTTTGTTTTCATACTCTTACAAATCCCTTTTCCCGCAACCCCTTTCTTTTCACATCCATGCAAACCCTAGGGGGTGGTGTAGGGGTCAAAATCTCAGAGGCCCTCAGCCTTTCTCTGTGCATGCGGTGCTTCCGTGGCAAATCCATTCCTTTCAAGCATTTGCCGCCTCTTTTGCCGCTTTTTGTGCTCTTTCGAGCACTCTCGCCCTTTGTTTTCATCAGCTTGCAGCCTCTTTTCCAGAAACACCCGGGTGGGGGTGGGTGGATCCCTCTGGCCGACTCATGGGAATCAACAACTTCCAGTTTATCCTCTGTGACAGGTTCACTCGGCGGCGTACGATGGGCAAAAAGGAGGGGGTACTGCGACGGCCAGAACGTTTGTCGTGACCGCGCCGATATGCTAGGCTTTGTGTTGCAAGAACCAGCACGTGCCGCGCAAGTTCCAGCGTTGCTCACGTCCTCTCGCTCGCGTTC
>Ga0137361_10002697_pt1 | contig 11368 bp, 8 predicted proteins | sample Mad1_80_16metaG_FD_104923 | JGI IMG/M metagenome (GOLD analysis project Ga0137361, IMG submission 104923) | Vadose zone soil microbial communities from Angelo Coast Range Reserve, California, USA - Mad1_80_16 metaG | ecosystem: Environmental > Terrestrial > Soil > Vadose zone | place: USA... | reverse complement strand
GCCAAGTGCGATGGGTCGCAGAAGTTCGGACTCGATCTCGATCTTCCGGGAATGAAGGTGGCAGTTGTAGCTCATCCCCCTGTATTCGGCGGACGCGTGAAGGCCGTTGACGACAAGGATGCTCGCACCATCGCCGGCGTGCGTGAGGTGTTCGAAATCCCGCTCGTGAAAGGCAGCGCGGTCGCGGTGGTAGCCGAAAAGTTCTAGACGGAAAAACAGGCGCGGGACCGACTGAAGATCGATTGGGATCTCTCTGGGGTCGAACACGCGGACAGCTCGGCGTTATGGGTGAAATACAAGGAACTGGCTCGCACTCCGGGTAATGTTGCGGTTGCGCGTGGTGATGAGAAAGCCATGGATCGAATCCCGGCTGCCAGACGGATTGTTGCCGAGTATGAATTTCCTTATCTGGCGCACACCCCGATGGAACCGCTAAATACGACGATCCGCTTTGACGGCAATCGCGCGGAGGCATGGGTACCTTCTCAGTTTCAGACGATGGACCAAATGGCCATCGCCCAGGTATTGGGATTGAAACCGGAACAAGTCGCTTTCCACACTGAATTTGCCGGCGGCGGTTTTGGTCGACGAGCAGTAATCGATTCACATGTGCAGCGCGAAGCCGCTGCGATTGCGAAACGCCTGCGTGGTACGCCGGTTAAGCTCGTCTGGACGCGTGAGGATGATGTGCGCGGTGGTTACTATCGTCCGATGCACGCGCATCGCGTCGAGATCGGCATCGGGCCGGATGGAATGCCGGCAGCGTGGCGCCATGTCATCGTCGGACAATCGTTGGTTGCCGGGACTCCGTTTGCTGCAATGCTGATTAAGAACGGCGTCGATCAAACAACAGTCGAAGGCGCGGCGGACACTAACTACGGCATCGCGAACTTTCATGTGTCGGCACACAACCCAAATGTAAATGTGCCGGTGCTTTGGTGGCGCTCCGTGGGCAATACTCATACTGCGTTCGTCATGGAAACCTTGATTGACGAGTTAGCGACGCGAGCCAAAATCGATCCGATTGCCTATCGTCGTAAGCTCCTCAAACCGGACGCAAAGAAACTGCGCGCCGCGCTCGACCTGATGGATGAAAAGAGCGCCGCCTGGCGAAACAAGTTGCCGAAGGGGCATGCGGTCGGCATTTCATGCCACGAGTCTTTTGATAGTGGGGTCGCGTGCGCCGTTGACGTATCGATCGAGAACAAACGCCCAAGAATTCATCGCGCGACGGTTGCGGTCGATTGTGGCCTGGCAGTGAACCCTCTAACGATCGAAAGCCAATTTCAGGGAGGGGTAGGCTTCGGTATAACTCAACTGACGGGCGCGATCACATTCAAAGATGGCCGCGTGGAACAACGAAACTTCGACGGCTACACGCCACCTTACATCGTCGACGCGCCGGTAACTGTCGATGTTCACATCGTGCCCAGCACTGAAGCGCCCACCGGCTGCGGCGAACCTCCGGTTCCCGTAATCTCGCCGGCGGTAGTCAACGCTCTGGCAAAGCTGACCGGAAAACGTTATCGCAGCTTGCCGCTCGTGAGTATTTAACAAAGGCAGCGGCGTCATGGAGCTGTCTCCGATTGGCATTGCTCGATCTGCGACATGGGACCTTCGTAAGATAGCTGGAAGTGAAATCGATAACAGAGGGTGATGGTTTGAAAGGCGACTCGTCGCCGGAGTCACAGCTTACTCGTTTGCGTGACCTGCGCCTCAAGTTGTTGCCTCTTCACAAGTCGCTTTTGGAATTGGAGCGTGTCAACTTTGAAAAGAAGTTCGGTCGCGTCAACAGCGGAGAGTTGTTACAGCTCGTAATTAATCACGCGCAGTTTGCCTGGCTGGGCGTGATCTCTGCATTGGTTGTAGAGATCGATGAAATGCTCAATGGGGACGAGCCGGCAACTTTGAGCGACATGGAAAGCTTGTTCGCACAGGCCCGGTTGCTTTTCACATCGCCAGCCAACGAAGAATTCCATCAAAAGTACCAGGCTGTGCTTCAACAGGAGCCTGCCGTCGTGATGGCCCACTCAGGGGTTATGAAGCTGCTGAGAGAGAAAACCTAACATCAACTGGAAACAAGTCTGGGATGCCCGCCTGGGGAAGCATGCTTTCAGACGATGAGATCTGGCAGATTGTGAGTCTGTTGAAAAACTCTCAGGATCTCCCTCCCTCGGTTGAAGCCGAATGGGGACCGAGGACCAAGACGAAGAAATAAAAGTAAGGAGGCGACCAAACGAACTTCATGCCGTCTCATTGGTGTAAGATGATGCCGCTTTGACAATACGTTTGGCGCTTGCCGCGGAAGGAATCGATACGATGAATCTCAAACAAGTTTTGCTTAGAAGCTCGCTACTTCTGACCGTCATTTGTTGTTTGCCGGTATTCGTAATCGCTCAGAACTCTGTAACCATACTCACAGGCGCGGATCTTAATCGGGTCGTGCCTCCTGGATTCTATTTTCAAAGCCTGAGCGCGCCGACGCAGATGCGCAACTCCGCGGCCGCGCGTTTCGGAACCAAACGGTTCGTTATCGCCGGTCTGGTTGATACTGCCGGATATGCGGCCGATGTGCGCGCAAAATATGAAGGCTTCTTCATAACGGATTCGCCGGTTACGATCAATGGCTCCGATCTCCGCGCCGGAGCTTACGGCTTCGGGTTCAGTAATGACGGCAAGATGCAGATTCTGGATCTGGCGGGAAATCAGATTCTCTCAGTCTCGACAACGAAGGACAGCGAGTTGAAAAGGCCGCGGCCGTTGATGATGACAAAGGCCGGAGACGGATTCCGATTTTACAGCGGCAAAGACTACGTGACTGTCATTGCCAGATAAGTCCGAGAGCGGCGAACAATTCCTATAAAATAAACATTCCGCCCCTACGGGCTCTGTTAGATTGTTTTTGCCGGTTCGTGTCATCCTAACGCGAATATGAAATCGCCGCTCGCCTTTGTATTTCTGCTTGCACCGTTTCTTTTCCTCGCCATTGCCGGCCCTGGATTGGTTGATCACGCCTTCGCCATGCGCCGGTCGCGCGTGAACTCTTCGGCTCAGCAGTCACCATTTGAAAAGAGTGAAGCCGCTCATCGCGCCAACAACATTGGCGTTGCCTTGCTCGAACAGTACAAAGCTAAGGAGGCGGTGGAATCTTTCACTCGCGCGCTGGAAATCAAACCGGATCTCTTGATGGCCCGGATCAACCTGAGCATTGCGCTTTATTACTTGCCGGATGCGGACAGCGCAAAACGCGAGGCTGAGAAATCGCTGATTCAGGATCCGAATAAACCACATCCGCATTACCTTCTGGGCCTCATTGCGCGGGCGCAAAATCGATTCGAAGAAGCAATCGCGCAGTTCGAAAGAGTTCTGAAGATCGATCCCGATGACGTTGGGTCAAACATCAATGTGGGGCAGATATTTGGCCAACAGAAAAAGTACACCGAAGCGATTGCCGCCTTTCGCAGGGCGATCGCGGCGGAACCTTACAACGAAACCGCGCTGTACAACCTCGGGATTCTGCTGACGCGTACTGGTAATAAAGTAGAAGCGCAGCGAGTGCTGCAGAAGTTTCAAGAGCTCAAGCAAAGCGGCGCCGGCACGACGATTGGAACAAATTATCTTGAGGGTGGACACTACGCGGAAGCCGTCGTTTCAACCGGAATCGAGCCCGAACTTGTGGATCATAATACTCCAGACGTGCTGTTCACCGACGCTAGTGAAACATTTCTGCCTAAAGATACGAGAGCGACCGGCAATGGACGCAAAGGCACTTCCCGTTTCGAGTCTGCGATGCTGGAAACTAACGCTCGATCAGAGGCCATCGTACTCTTTGATTTCGACGGCGACGGTGACCTGGACATCTTCGATGCCTCGGGTTCCCAACGATTGCTTCGTAATGACGGCGGCAAATTTACCGATGTGACGGCCGGATCGGGATTATCGATCACCGGGAGTCAGTATTGCTTTGCGGCAGTTGCGGGTGATTACGACAACGATGGCAAGCCCGATTTGTTTGTCGCGCGCTTCGCCGAAAAACGTTTTTTGCTTTATCACAACGATGGGAATGGCCATTTCTCTGATCGCACGAAAGAGGCTGGCCTTGAAATGCCAATGCTGAAGGGCTCGCCTTATCTTTCCGCGGCCTTTGTTGATGCGGACCACGATGGTGATTTGGATCTCTTGATTGCCGGACCGACGAACGTTTTGTTTCGAAACAATGGCAATGGAACCTTTACCGATATTACCGAAGCCGCAAAAGTAACCGCGCCGAATTCATTTTCATCTTCGTCCGCAATCATACCTACCGACTACGACAATCGCCGCGACGTCGATCTCTTCCTACTTCCAAAGGCGGACCCGCCGAGACTCTTCCGCAATCTTCGCGATGGAACATTTCGCGACGTGGCCAAAGAAGCCGGACTCGACAGCCAGGGTGCTTTCTGGTCCGCGGCGGCGGGCGACTTTAATAAAGATGGATTTACCGATTTCTTTTTGGGCGGGGACAGACGCGGAGTCTTCGCGGTTAGCGACGGACGCGGATATTTCAAACTGACGCCGGCGCCCGCAGACACCAAACAAGCGATGGCCGCGCAGTTTCTCGACTACGACAATGATGGTTTGCTCGATCTGGTCGTGCTGACGAGCAGTGGAGTGCGTTTGTGGCGCAACGTCGGTAACGACTTCGTTGACGTGAGCGAGCGAGCTTTGCCTGCTGGTTTTCGAAAGCTGGATGCAACCTTCAGTTATCCAGGGATATTTTCAGGCCAAACTGCTCTGGCGTCAGGAGATTTGGATCGTGACGGCGATACTGACTTGGTTCTGCGCGGACCCGGCGGCCAGTTGAAGATCCTGCGCAACGATGGCGGCAATCGGAACCACTCGGTTGCCGTGAATCTACAAGGCCGAGTCAGCAACAAGAGCGCGGTCGAAGCGAAAGTCGAAATGCGTGCCGGCAGCTTATACCAGAAGCTGGAAACCTACTCAGCATCACCAGCGCCGGCGCCTGCTGATGTGATTTTTGGTTTGGGCAAGCGCGGAAAGCCGGATGTGGTGCGGGTGCTCTGGCCGGCGGGAATTGTGCAGGCGGAAACGGAATTTGCCGGGCAGAAGGAAATCGCCAACTTAATCTCTTTGAAGCTCAGCGAACTGGATCGCAAGCCCTCGTCGTGTCCTTATTTGTATACATGGAATGGCCAGCGCTTTGAGTTCGTAACTGATTTTATGGGCGGCGGCGAAATGGGTTATCTCGAAGAGCCCGGGCATTACAATAAGCCCGACCCCGAAGAATACGTGCGCATCCGCGGCGATCAATTGAAAGAGAAAGATGGTCGCTATGAATTGCGAGTTACCAACGAACTTGAGGAAGCGATGTTTGTCGATCGCCTTCAGCTAATCGCCGTAGCTCATCCTAATGGCACGGAGGTGTATCCGAACGAGGGCATGAGCGACCCGCCGAAACCATTTAAGCTCTTCGCGACCCACAACGCGCGGCCACCGTTGAGCGCGATTGATAACCACGGGCACGATCTGCTCGATTTAATCTCCACGATGGATCGGCGCTGGCCCGATGATTTCAAGCTTGATCGGATCCGCGGCTATGCGGATGAGCATTCGTTGACGATGAAGCTTGCCGCTGACGCGAGGAAGGACAGCAGAGCAGATCGAATACTTTTGTTGCTAACGGGCTGGACCGATTATGCATGGTCCAGCGATAACGTTGCCGCTTCGCAATCCGGGAAGGTCATGAAGCCGCCATCGCTTCAGGTTAAGGATGAAAAGGGACTCTGGCGCACGGTGATCGAGGACATCGGCATTCCCGTCGGACGACCCCAGACAGTGACTGTCGATCTCACCGGAAAGTTTATCAGCGCTGATCGGCAGGTGCGCATCGTTACAAACATGCGGATTTATTGGGACCAGATCCTGGTCGATACGTCAGATGGAAAGACACCGCTGCAATCCACCCGGCTCGACCCCGCTCGCGCTGATTTGCATTGGCGAGGTTTCTCGGCAGAATTGACACCTGATGGCCGCGAACCATTCGGTTACGACTACCGCCGGGTATCATTCACTTCGCCCTGGAAAGTAATGACCGGGCGATACACCCGTGAAGGGGATGTGCGCGAACTGCTTTTGAAAAGCGACGACATGTTTGTAGTCAGCCGGCCGGGAGACGAGCTTAGTCTATCGTTCAATGCGTCAGCTTTGCCGCCCCTGCCTGCCGGTTGGACGCGGACATTCCTGCTCTACGCCGACGGTTTCAGCAAAGAGATGGACATCAACTCCGCGAGTCCCGATCAGCTCGCGCCTTTGCCGTTTCATGGGATGAGTCGTTATCCCTATTCATGGCCCGAACACTATCCGCTGAGCGACGAGCGGCGAAGTTATATTGAGAAATACAACACGCGGATAGTGACTTCGCCGGTGTCGTCGATTGAGTCGGTTTTGACTAGGTGACATCCGCAGATTGCGCAGATTACGCTGATTAGGCAGAAGGAGAAAAAAGAGAGCAGCGAGGTTATGACAGTTGGTTGATCTGGCCTTCCTTGATTTTCCTATCCGTGAAATCTGCGTAATCTGCGGATAGCCGAAAGTGTTTTATGGACCACATTAGATATTCGGTGGCGTGTTGCCAAACAGACATGCCGAATTCGATCGAGCGAAAGGCGATGCGCGCGAATACCGACCGCATGCTCTCGATGATCGATTCGGCAGTTGCGGGAGCGGCGCCGTTTTTGCCGGTGCGCCTGGTAGTCTTTCCGGAGTTCGCTCATTCTGCGCCGGTTTTCGAAACGGCCCAAGAGCTGCTCGAGAAACTAGCAATTCAAATCCCAAACGAGCACACCGAGCGTTTGGAACTAAGAGCCCGCGAGCACGACATCTACATTCAGAGCGGCTCAATGCTCGAGCTTGATCCCAAGTGGCCCGGACATGTTTTCAATACAACATGTCTGATCGGCCCCGAAGGAATTCTTGGCAAATATCGAAAAGTGAACACGTGGATTCCTTACGAGGTGCATACTAGCCCGCACGATCTCGAAGATTACGGTGAACCGCTCTTTCCGGTAGCTGACACACCGATCGGCCGCATCGGTTGTGCCATCTGTTATGACTGGTTGTTTCCGGAAGCGATGCGCCAGCTCGCCGCGAATGGCGCGGAAGTCCTGGTGCGCGTCTCCGCGTACATGGATCCATGGGGCGCGACCGAGCCAATGGCGTGGTGGACGGTGATTAATCGCGCTCGCGCAATTGAGAACATCGCCTACGTCGTGGCCGCGAACCAGGGAGCGAGTCTGAAACACTATCCGCCGTATTCCTGGCCGGGCGGCAGTCAGGTAGTTGATTACGATGGCAGGCTTTTGGCGGAGGCCTCGCCGGGTCCCGGTGAACGAATCGTCGTTGCGCCAATCGATATTTCCGCGCTGCGGCACGAACGCGCCTCGCGTCGCGGGCATCATATGCTCGCGCATCTGCGCACAGAAGCGTATCCGGTTTATCAGCGGCACCAGTATCCGCCGAAGATTGGGAACGAGAGCGCGCAGATTTCTTATGAGCGGAATAATCAGCTTATCGATGAAGCGAAGCGAGACCTGAGTTAAGGGCTGGACTAGCGTCACAGTATCCATTTAGATTACGCCTGCCTCCTGATCTCAATCTAAAGGTTGAGCTCTGAATCCACCCCAGGTTATTGACTGCCATAGGCACTCTCTGGTATTTGAATTGTCCTGGTTGTTGGTAATCTCCGCAATCTGATTCTCCGGAACGTCTCGGGACGGCCGAAAGAAATCAAAAATGTTCTTGGTCGAAAGAAATAATTCGCAATCCGTCGCGCACCAAAGCAGGCGATCGATAGCAAGACTCGCATGCTTGATTCTGCTGGCTCTGGCCGTGCTGGGATTCGCACGAGGCCGGCACGCTGCGGCAAATCCCGACAATGACGGCAACCAAAATACCTACGCGAGCGAGATAGCAAGAACCTATGACTTCAAATTCGGTCCGAATCCTTTCTCGCCAGGCAACGCAACCACGTCCACCGGCACGTTCATTCCCGGAGAAATGTTTGTGTCTGCCAAGCGCTGCGCCACTTGTCACACAGATGCGCACGCGCAATGGCGGCAATCGGCGCACGGCAACGCGTTTCGCGAGCCGTTCTATCAGAAGAACGTCAAGGATCTGCAATCGCAGAAAGGAATTGAATTCACCCGCCATTGCGAGTCTTGTCATAACCCGGCAGCGCTTTACACCGGCGCGCTGACGAAGACTTCGCATGTCAAACGGCCATTTGACGACGACGGAGTGTCGTGCATCTCGTGTCATTCGATTCAATCGGTCAACGGACATGGAATAGGCGGGTACGTGATGGGCCAACCCGCGTTATTGGTAAGAGAGGACGGGACGCGTCTGCTCGCCGGCGTTTCGGACCAGCAGATTCTGGATGATATCCCTTCGCATCGGCGCGCGATGATGCGCCCACTTTTGAAGACGCCTGAATTCTGCGGCGCCTGTCACAAATCACAGGTTCCACGTGAACTGAACGACTACAAATTCCTGCGCGCGTTCATGGTCGGCGATGAGTTACAACAGTCGTCGTTTTCAAAAGAGTCCCCGCATCCTTTCTATGTGCGCGACAAGGAAACGTGCAATTCCTGTCACATGAAACGCGAGCCCGCGCCGCTCTTTGACGTCTCTGCCAAGAAAGGCACGCTGGTCTCGCACCGCTGGGCCACCGCCAACACCGCAATTCCGACTTTCTACAAATGGCCCGACCAACTCAATGCCGTCACGAAGTTTCTCGAAAACGACGCTCTCGGTGTCGATATCTTTGCGATCCGCCGCAAATCACCCGGGGTGAGTGCAGAGGAATTCATCGCGCCGGTAAACCGTAACAACTTCAGAATTACGGGCGGGGATCGCATCACTGCCGAGGTGGTGATCACTAACAAGAATATCGGCCATTCATTTCCACCGGAGTTGCGTGACTTTTATGAAGCTTACATCGAGTTCATTGTCAGCGACGATGCAGGCAAGGCACTTTATCGCTCCGGCTTCATCAAACCCGACGGTTATCTGGATGAATCGGCGCATAACTACAAAACGTATCTCGTAAAATCAGACGGCACTTATAACGACAAACATCACATCTGGCGCACACGCGTGTTTGCCCAGAACAATCAGATCAATTCCGGACGTTCAGACGTGGCCCGTTATCAATTCCACGTTCCTGCGAATGTGACAGGCGCGCTTCATTTGACCGCTCGCGCTCGCTATCGTCGCTTCACGCGTGTGTTCAGCGACTACGTTCTCGGCAAGTCCGTCGATTATCCAATCGTGACCATGGCGACGACGGAGTACGCGATGCAGATCGGCGACAACTCCGCGAAAGCCGTCGATCCGAACGACAAGACAGCCGTGCCCGACTGGAGACGTTGGAATAATTACGCGATTGCTTTATTCGATCAGCGACAATACCCGCTGGCGATTGATGCCTTCACGCGAGCGGCGGAGCTTGACGAAAAATATCGTCCAATGGCTCAAGTTAATCGCGCGATGGCGTACATCGAACTTGAACAATATGACGAGGCTGCAAACATTCTCGAGGCGGTGGTGAAGGCCAACCCGACAAACATGCGCGCGCTCTTTCAGCAGGCGCGGATATTCATGAAGCGCGGTCTGTTGGACCAGGCCGAAAGCAATATCAGACAGGTGCTGACGGCCTTCCCTCGCGACCGCATATCGCTCCAGCAGCTTGGTGAACTCTGTAAGATCAAACGCGATTACCAGGGTGCGCTTGAATGCTTTGAAAAAATCCTGGCGATCGATCCTGAGGATCTCGGAGCGCATTACAATCTGATGCTGATCTATCGCAAGCTGGGCCGGACTGAAGAAGCGAAGCGCGAGGCGAAAATCTTTGCCGATCTCAAAGACGATCCCGGCGCCTTGTCTTTAGCCAATCAGTTTCTGCGCAAGCATCCCGAGATGAGCAATGAAAGCGTCTATTGGCACGTTCACGAACTCAGCCGGACGCCCGGAGAATAATAAAGGAGGAATGAGCTCCGGAATGATCAAATCGTGTGCGGCCCTTACGGTCGGGCTTCCGAAACTTCGATCGCCGATGCCGGCCCACTACGCTCATCGCTCACCGAGAGTGTAAACGCGTGTGATCGGATTATAAGCCTTCCAATCAAACCAATAGTCCTTGAGCACCGCAATTCTCGTCAACTGTTTGCCCATAAGCATTCCGTTCAAGGCAGTGCCGGTAAAATCCCATTCCGTACCCTGGTCATCGATCAATCGCAGGGGTGACGAGTTTGGTTTGAGAAAGAACTCGCGCTCATGACCGTCGACAGTTCTGTTGAAGACTCGAATCGATTTGCCGTCTTCACTAAGAACAATAACCAGAGGAGTGCCACCCAGTTTGTCGATTATCGGATTTTGCTTTTGCAGGGCAGCTATCGGATAAGCAGCGGATGCGTCGTTGACCGTTATCCCAGCCACAAGTTCGCGCTTGTCCAGCGCCGCTGCCGTTACTTGCGTCGCTACCGGGACGCGCAACATCCGGTCTTCCCAATCCGGCGGCGCATATTTTCCGCCGGCGGCAACATGTTCGTCGGGACGAAGTACGCGGCCCTGTGGTTCTTCACTTTTCCAGGTGGCGAATGTAAGTTCGTCCAGGAAAACCGGCTTGAGATGGTTGCCCTTGAGCGGGCCGAAGATCGCTTCACCAGTTACTTGTTGCCACCATGAACCAGTCTCTTCATCTTTCATGATGAAATTCTGGTTGTTGATGCCGGCGAGATGAAACTGCAGCACGCGTCCGTCAACTGTTGTTTCCCACACCAGACCGGTGTGACAGAGCGTTCAATAAGTGGCACAGATTGGGGTACCGCCCACCGTGTCAGCCACGACATGATGATAAGCCATTAACCTAACGGGATAGGCAACGGCCTCGTTATTGATCTTGACCGCGAGCACCATGTCCGAGTCGCGCACAAAAGCGGCGTCGGCAACTTTGACATAAGCGCTGTTCTGAAGTGGGTTGAACATCCACTCGAAGTGGTTCTGACGGGCAAACCAGGCAGGCACAATTGACAGTGAGAGAAAGATCACCAGCAACATCTTGCGCCACCAGCGACGAGCTTGCCGCCATTGCCAAATCACCAAAGCAAATGCGGCAAGGAGCATGATGGCCGTGGCCGGCGGTGACCAACTTCGTAGTAAGTAAGAGATTTCGAGGGCTCGTTGTGTCTGTGGACGGAAAGGCTGAATGAGAAACACAGGTATGGCTACGAACGCGATTGAGAAAACAAGCAAACCCAAAAGAGCCGGCCAGATCAATCGACGTTCGATACCAGTCTGAGTCTGAGCGTTG
>Ga0137361_10002696_pt1 | contig 11369 bp, 10 predicted proteins | sample Mad1_80_16metaG_FD_104923 | JGI IMG/M metagenome (GOLD analysis project Ga0137361, IMG submission 104923) | Vadose zone soil microbial communities from Angelo Coast Range Reserve, California, USA - Mad1_80_16 metaG | ecosystem: Environmental > Terrestrial > Soil > Vadose zone | place: USA... | reverse complement strand
GGCCGCGGGCCTCCGGCCAGGGGGTGCGCACGGCACGTACTTCCAGCCCTTCGTCATCGAGCGCGCCGCGCGCCTCGGGACGGCAACCGCTCTCGAGATCCTGAGCCCGGCGCCCCGGCGACTCGAGGTGGGCCGAGATTTCGCGCCCCACGGCGGCTCACCGAGCGGTGAAGTCGCCGGCGAGGTGGTCTTCGCCAGCCACGGCGGCACCGGAACGTACGGGAGCCGCGACGACTGGGCGGGCGTGGACGTCCACGGCAAGATCGTCCTGGTCCTCGACGGGCCCTCGGACGGCGGGCGCGTGACGCGGCTCGAGAAGCTCATCGCGGCGAAGTGGCGCGGCGCGGCGGCGCTCCTACTCGTCGGCGACACGCTGCCATCGCTCGACGCGACCGCCGCCGGGGTCGGACTCGTCTCGGCCACGATCAGCCGCGAGACCGCGGCCACGTTCGCTCCTGGCATGCGCGCGCGTCTGCGGGTCGACCTCGGCTACGAGGAGCGGCGCGGCGTGAATGTCGTCGGGATCCTCCCGGGGACCGACCCGGCGCTCGCGGCCGAGGCGGTCGTGGTGGGCGCCCACTACGACCATCTGGGGTCCGAGGACGGCGTCGTGCACCCCGGCGCCGACGACAACGCGTCCGGCACCGCAGTCGTGGTGGGGCTCGCCCGCGCCTTCGCGTCCGCCGGCGGCGCGCCCCGTACGCTCGTCTTCTCGCTCTTCGGCGGCGAAGAGCTCGGCCTCCTCGGCTCCGGCCACTACGTACGCCAGCCCGCCGTCGCCCTCGCCCAGTCGGTCGCGATGCTCAACTTCGACATGGTCGGTCGCCTCCGCGACGACCGGCTGATCGTCCAGGGCGCCGACAGTGGCGGCGGCCTCGTCGAGGCGCTCGAGGCGGCGGCGCGCGGCGGCGTCACCCTCGACGTACGCGGATCGCCCTACGGGCCCTCCGATCACACGCGGTTCTACGAGGCGGGGGTGCCCGCCGTGCTCTTCACGACGGGTGGTCACCACGACTACCACCGGCCGACCGACACGGCGGACCGGATCGACGCGCCCGGCATGGCGCGCGTCGCCGCCGTCGCGCTCCGCACGCTCGAGCGCCTCGTCGGCGGCGCGCGTCCCGCGTACGTGAGGGCCGCGCCGGCGCGGCGCCCCAGCGCTCCCGACGGCGTTGCGGGCGGCGCGTTCCTGGGTGTGGTCGTCGATCCGCGGAGGGCTGGCGACGGCCTCACCCTGTCGGCGACGCTGCCGGGGAGCGCGGCCGCGCGCGTGGGGCTCCGCTCGGGCGATGTGCTCCTCCGTGTCGACGGGGTGGCCGTCGAGAGCCTTGAGGCCCTGCGCCGCGAGGTGCTGACGAAGAAGCCCGGCGAGCGCGTCGCGATCCTGTACCTGCGCGACGAGGAGACGCACGAAGTCACCGCGACCCTCGGCGCGCGCCCGTAGAATAAGGAGCCAGGGATGGCCGATCAGGAGGTGCACGCGGCGCCGACGCTCACCGAGATGATGCGACGGCGCGCCGCGCTCACGCCCGACGCGCCGTACTTCTACCTCTACGGGGACACGATCACGTACGGGCGACTCTGGGACGTGAGCGGGCGCTACGCCGCCGGCCTCGCCCGCGGCGGCCTCCGCGCGGGGGACAAGCTCTGCCTCATCTACCCGACGTGCGCCGAGTTCTTCTTCACCTTCTTCGGCGCGCTGCGGATCGGCGTGGTGCCCGTGCCGCTCTACCCGACGCTCGGCGTCGAGGCGACCGCGCGGATCCTCAACGACTCCGAGACCGGCGCGGTGGCGACGATCGGCTGGTTCCGCAAGGGCGTGGACGAGTCTGCTGCGCAGGCGCCCGGCGTGCGCGCGGTCCTGGAGCCGTCCGACCTCGACGCCGACGCGGCCGCGCCCGCGTACGCCGAGCCCGACGCGGAGGACCTCGCGTTCCTCCAGTACACGTCGGGGAGCACGGGGCACCCGCACGGGGTCATGCTCACCCACCGGAACGTCGTCTCGACCATCAAGTTCATGGCCGAGGCCGCCGGGCTCACCGCCGAGGACCGCGTCGTCTCGTGGCTACCGCTCTACCACGACATGGGGCTCATCGGCTGCGCCTTCACGCCGCCGCTCACGCGCACGCCGCTCTGGCTCTTGCCCCCGGACCTCCGCAACCCGCGCCAGTGGCTCGAGCTCTGCACCGAGGTGCGCGCCACGTTCACGGTCTCGCCCGATTTCGGCTATCGGAACTGCCTGCGTCACGTCCGGGACATCGCCGGGCTCGATCTGACGAGCCTCAAGGCCGCGCTCTCCGGCGCCGAGACGGTGCGGCGGTCCACCATCGAGGCCTTCGAGTCGCGCTTCGGCCTCGAGCGCGTCATCTCCCCCTGCTACGGTCTCGCGGAGGCGACGCTCGCCGTGGCGATCTGGCCGCGCGCCGTGCCGCTCAGGTTCGATCCGAGCGGGAGGTTCCTCTCGGTCGGCCAGCCCTGCCCCGGCGTCGCGGTGCGGGTCGTCGCCCCCGACGGCGTCGGCGAAGTCCCGCTGGCGCCCGCCGAGGAGGGCGAGATCTACGTGCAGAGCCCCGGTGTCATGCGCGGCTACTACAACAACGCGGAGGACACGCGAAAGGTGCTCTCGCCGGACGGCTGGCTCCGGACGGGCGACCTCGGCTTCCTGGACAAGGACGGATTCCTCTACGTGACTGGCCGGCTGAAAGATCTGATCATCCTGGCCGGCGAGAACGTGCCCCCGGCCGACGTCGAGGAGGTCGTGGACCTCGTCGACGGCGTCCGCTACTCGGCGGCCGTGGGGATCGAGAGCGAGCGGGCCGGAACGCAGCGCCTCCACGTCGTCGCCGAGGTGCGGAGCGAGAGCGCGTCCCCCGACGAGTACCACGGCCTCGTGCGCGAGATCGTGAGCCGCGTCCACAAGCAGCGCGGCCACCGGCCCGCGCGCGTCCTGCTCGTGCGTGCGGGCACCGTGCCCAAGACCTCCAGCGGCAAGATCCAGCGGTCGCGACTCGCGCAGATGATCCGGGACGACGAGCTCCACGACCGGATCGTGTACGGCACCCCTGAACGCACCGTTCTGAGCCCGCCCCCGAGTTAGGGCGGCCGCGCCGTGACCATGGAGTTCGGCTGCCACCTCCCCGTCTACGGCCCGGCCGCCACGCGCGAGACCCTGCTCGCCTTCGCGCGCCGGATGGAAGCGCTCGGCTACGACTCGCTCTGGGCGAGCGACCACGTCGTCATCCCCTGGCGAATCGCGTCGAAGTATCCGTACAACGAGACCGGCGACTTTCCGTTGCCGGCGTCCGCCAACTTCCTCGAGCCGCTCACCACACTCGCCCTCGTGGCCGGCGCGACGGAGCGGATTCGCCTGGGCACGACGGTGCTGGTGCTCCCGCACCGCCACCCCCTCCTCGCGGCGAAGATGCTCGCGACGCTCGATCACCTGGCGCCTGGACGCGTCATTCTGGGCGCGGGCGTCGGCTGGATGCGCGAGGAGATCGAGCTCTTCGGCGTGGACTACGCGCGGCGTGGCGCGTGGAGCGACGAGGCGCTCCGTATCATGCGGGCGTGCTGGCGGGAGGAGCGCCCTAGCTTCCGGGGCGAGTTCGTCAGCTTCGCCCCGGTCGGCTTCGCGCCGAAGCCTCCGCGCGGAACTATTCCCGTCTGGATCGGCGGTCACACGCCGCGCGCGCTCCGGCGCGTGGCCGAGCTCGGGGACGGCTGGCACGCCGCGTTCACGAGCGCCGAGAAGATGAAGGGGGGGCTCGCCGCGCTGGCGGCGGCGTGCCGCGCGGCCGGACGCGAGGTGAAGTCCCTCACGCTCAGCGCGCGCCTGGGCCTGCCCGCCCAGCACGACGTCGGGGCCCTCGTCCGCGAGATCCGCGCGCTGGCCGAGCTCGGTGTGCGTCACCTCGTCCTCGAATCGCGCGTGCGCGATCTCGCGGACATGACCGAGATCTACGAGCGCTTCACCCGCGACGTCCGCGCGAAGCTCTAGTTGCCTCCCCCCAGGGGCGTTGCGACGGCGAAGCCGCCGCTCGAACGGCCGTGAGCCCGACACACTCCTAGACGACCGAGACCCCGAGCAGCGCCTTCGCCGCGAGGCCGATCGCGTAGGTGGCGAGCACGGCGAGCGCGGTGATCAGCACGTTCATCACGACCCGCCGCCGCACGTCCATGCCCGAGAGGAAGGCGAGGAGCGCCGAGACCACGACGATCACCGTGCCGGCCGTGAGCACCGAGGGCAGCGCCGTGCGCGCGCCGGCAAGCACCGGCAGCACCGGGACGAGCGCCCCGGCGAAGTAGCTCGCGCCGACGACCACCGCGGCCGTGAGCGGGCTCTCGCCCGCGTCCTCCGCGGGTCGCTCGCCCAGGAACCGGCGTCGACCCTCCTCGGTCGCCCGCACCTCCGACGCAGAGCTCGCGCCAGCGTAGGCGCCGGCGGCCATCGAGAGCGCGCCGGCGACGGCGACCGTCAGGCCCGCGACCAGCACGGTGACCGATGCGCCGAACGCCGCGAAGAAGCCGCTGACGGCGCCGAGAATCTCGACGAGGCCATCGTTCAGGCCGAGGAAGATGCCCCGGATGCGCTCCGGGTTGATGCGGCGCTCGGCGTCGCCCGTCACCACCCGGTCCTCGTGCTCGAACTCGTCGCGGAGGACCTCGCGCACGGCCCCGCCCAGCGGTCCCGCGCCGTAGCGGTGCCAGATGGCCAGGTACTTGCGGACGCCGTGGACCTCGATCGATTCTAAGATAAGGTGGATGGCCGGCGCACCGAAGAGGCGGCACACGGCCAGGATGAGCGCGAGCTTGAGCCGCCGTCCGAGGTCGAGTCGGCCGAGCTCCAGGCCGAAGAACGACTGCCAGAACGCGTGGTGCCGCGTCTCGACGGGGATCAGCTCGTCGAGGACGCGACGCAGGTCGCCGGGCGCGACGTCGCGGAGGGCGCGGTAGAGCGACAGATCGAACAGCTCGTCGAGCACGAGCCGCCGGGCGAGCTTCGCGTCGGCTGGCGCAGCCGCGGCCATCCTCGGGCTAGATCTTCGCGCCGAGCTTGGCCCAGTCGTCGAGGAACTTCTTGAGCCCGAGGTCCGTCAGCGGATGTTTCATGAGCTGCTCGAGCACGGCGAACGGCATCGTCACCACGTGCGCGCCCGCCTTCGCCGCGTCCACCACGTGGAGCGGGTTGCGGATCGACGCGGCGAGCACCTGCGTCGTGAACCCCTGGACCCGGTAGATCTCACAGATGTCGCGGACGAGGTCCATGCCGACGTGCGCGATGTCGTCGAGGCGCCCGAGGAACGGGCTGATGTAGTAGGCGCCCGCCTTCGCCGAGAGGAGCGCCTGGGTCGCCGAGAAGCAGAGCGTCTGGTTGACGCGGATCCCCTTGCCCGTGAGGAACCGCACCGCCCTGATCCCGTCCTTGGTGAGCGGGCACTTGACGACGACGTTGGGCGCGATCTGCGCGAGTTCCGCGCCCTCCTTGACCATCCCCTCGAAGTCGGTGGCGACGACCTCGAGGCTCACGTCGCCCGGCACGATCGCGCAGATCTCCTCGACCAGCGGCCGGAAGGGCCGCTTCTCCTTGGCGATGAGCGACGGGTTGGTCGTGACGCCGTCGACGACGCCGAGCGCGACGCCTTCCTTGAGCTCGCTGACGCTCGCCGTATCGAGAAAGATCTTCATGGAGCCCTCCTGAGGGTGACGCGCGTCCCGGCGCTCACCCGCTTGAATACCCTGGGTTCACCGACGATCCGGCCGACGAGGTTCACGGGACTGGCGGGACGGATCTCGGCGCCCCGGCTCAGTGGTGTCGGCCCGAAGAAGATGCAGAAGGCGCGTCCGGGCGGCCAGTAGCCGAGGTCCCCGACCGCGACGACGTCCCGGGGCGACTCGAGGCCGACCGTGAGGCCGATGTCGAAGTAGATCTCGTCGCCCCACGTCTCGCCCGTGGCGTCGATCGGGAGCACGTCCCAGATGGCGGTCGCCGTCTTCGACTCGTTCAGCTGCGCCTCGACGGCCACGTTCCCCGCTGCGATCACGATCGCGCGACCGGCCGCCACGAGTAGAGCCTAGTCCCCGCAGCGAAGGCGTGTCAACCGCTCCGCTCGTACTCCTTGAGCGTCGCCTCGAGGAGGCCCCGGTCCGGCACCGCCACCCAACCCTCACCCTCGACGGAGATGGAGCCCGCACACGCCGCCGCGGCCGCCGCGAGCCAGGGATCGGCGGAGCGCTGATACTCGACGAGAAACGTCGCGGCGAAGACGTCGCCGGCGCCGGTCGGGTCCGTCTCCGTCGCGGGCCGCGGCCGCACCTCGTAGCGGTCGCCGTTGACGAAGAGGAGCGCGCCGTCGCGGTCGGCGGTGAGGACGCCGATGGGGACGTACTGGAGCCATTCGACCACGGAGCCCTCCTGGCCGCGGATGTCCTCGCGCGAGAGGAAGAGCGCCTGGATCTTGTCCAGCAGGGGGCGCGACGACTCCCACGCGCGCGGGCCGACGGCGCCGTCCCGGCCGACCGCGCGGAGCCAGCCCTGCGCCGCGGCGCCGACCGCGCCGTCCGTGAACTCGGCGGCGAGCCGCAGATCCACCTCGTCAATCACCGGCGCCAGGAGCACCAGCGGCGCGTCGCGCCAGTCTTCGGGGACGTCCGCCGTGGTGAGCGGCCGCGCGCGGCTTCGGACCCGGGAGACGCGGCCGCCCGCCTCGTAGCGATGCTCGAAGCGGGTCGTCTCACGCGACTCGAGCGTGACCACCTCGATCCGCGACGGGATCGCGTCGAGGGGAAAATCGTCCGCGTGGCTCGTCAGGAGGCCGACGGCGAGGCCCAGCCGATGGGCCGTGATCGCGGCGTAGAGGGCGGCCCCACCGGGTCGGGTCGCGTCGCCGACACGGTCGAGCGTGACATGGCCGATGGCGACGAAGTCGGGCGCGGCCAGGACCGCTCCTAAAGGTCTTCCAGCCAGGTCTGCCTAACCCGAGCAGGCCGCGGCCGGTCCAAGTTACGAGCCAGACGAGGCCCGAGGGAGGAGCCGACCGGAACGTACGTTTTTTTTCTAAAGATACGGCGACCACCGAGAACGACGTCTGGCGACGTAAGTTGGACCGGCACTAGATCATCGTGAGACCGCCAGACACCGAGAGGGTCTGACCGGTGACGAACCCCGCCTCGTCGGAGGCGAGGAAGACCACGGCGGGCGCGATGTCCTCGGGCGTCCCGAGCCGGCCCCACGGGATCACGCGCTTGAGGCTCTCGGCCAGCCGCGGGCTCTGCGCGACGAACTCCTGCTGGAACAGCGGCGTCTCCGACGGGCCCGGGCAGACGCAGTTCACGTTGATCCGGTGGCGCGCCACTTCGCGGGCGATCGTCTTCGTGAACGCGATGATCCCCCCCTTTGCCGCCGAGTAGACCGCCTCGCCCGTCGAGCCCACGCGGCCCGCGTCGGAGGCGATCGACACGATCTTGCCGTACTCCTGCCGGAGCATGTGGGGCAGCACGGCGTGGGTGCAGGCGATCGGCCCGCGGAGGTTGAGGGCGAGGATCCGGTCCCAGAACGCGGGCGTCGTCTCCACGAACGGCATCGGCCGGTCCCAGCCGGCGTTGTTGACGAGGACGTGGACCGTGCCCCAGCGCGCGACGACGCTCGCCACCATGCCGGCGACCGCGGCCGCGTCGGTGATGTCCACGCGCCACGCGGCAGCCGCGCCGCCGTCCTTCTCGATCGCGCGCGCGACCTCCGCGCCGCCCGCCTCGTTCAGGTCGGCGATCGCGACCCGGGCGCCCTCGCGGGCGAGTGCCTTCGCGATGGCCCGCCCGATTCCGCTCGCCGCGCCGGTGACGATCGCCACCCGGTCGCGGAGCTTCACAGGACCGCCGGGAGGGAAATCCTCACGCCCCGTGACCCCACGTGGCCTTCACGGCCTCCCGGTCCACCGCGCCCTCCGCGGTGCGCGGGAGGGCGTCGGTGAACGCCACCGCGTGGGGCCGCTTGAACCGGGCGATCTTCGACGCCACGAAGTCGCTCACCTGCGGGGCGGTGTACCGGCCGGTCTGCACCTCGACCACCGCCTTGATGGCCTCGCCCCACCTGGGGTCCGGGATGCCGTACACGCACACGCCGCTCACGCCGGGGAGTTGCATGATCACAGTCTCGACCTCCGCCGGGTAGACGTTCTCCCCGCCGGGCTTGATCAGCTCTTTCTCCGGCTTGCGCTTGACGTAATAGAGGTAGCCGTCGGCGTCGAAGCGCCCCACGTCCCCGGTGTGGTGCCAGCCGTTGCGGAGGGTGTACGCCGTCACGTCCGGCTGGCCGAAGTAGCCCTGGAACACGAGCGGGCCACGCACGACGATCTCCCCCGGCGTCCCGACGGGCACCTCACGATCGTAATCGTCCACGAGCTTCACCTCGCACACGGGCACGGGCTTGCCGGCCGCGCCGGGCTTGTCCCGCACGCGCTGCAGGGTGACGAACCCGCTGGTTTCCGACTGTCCGAAGCCGGTCCAGAACTGCGCCCGGGTCTGTTCGTGCAGGCGTTGGATGGTCTGGGGTGCGTCGAGGCCGGAGACGTGCTTGAGGCTCTCGAGCCGGCTGCCGAGCTTCCCCGCCGCATCCAGCAGAGTGGTCAGCACGGGGGGAAAGTCCGAGACGTGGGTGATGCCGTGGCGGTCGATCAGCCGCACCGCCTCCTCCGCGTCGAACCGCGCCACCAGCACGCTGGCAGCGCCGGCGTGCATGTGCGCCAGCGCGCCCCCCAGCGCGGTGATGTGGAACAGCGGCAGCGCCAGTAGATAGCGATCCGCGGGGGTGTAGCCGATCGAGGCCATGGCCGTGAGGTTTGCCATGATGACGTTCCTGTGAGTGAGCGCCGCGCCGCGCGGGATGACATCCACTGCCGCCGTCGAAATGACTGCAAACGGGTCGTCGGGCGACACCTCGGGCGCGGGCGGGACGCTGGCCCGTCGGTACAGCGCGGCGAAGGGCTCGAAGCCTGGCCCTCCGGCCTCGCCGAACTGGTACCAGTGCGCGACCGCGGGCTTCGCCTCCGGCCAGCCGGCCACCACGGGGAGCGTGGCGGCGTCGACCACCATCATCCGGGGCGCGGCGCGCTCCACGACGCGCGCCACTTCCTGCGCGGTCAGCCGCCAGTTGACGGGGTAGGCGACGATGCCCTGCCGCGCGCAGGCGCCGTACAGCTCGAGGTAGGCGGGATCGTTCTGCGCCAGGATGCAGATGCGCTCGCCCTTGCCGATGCCCAGGGCTAGGAGGCCTCCGGCGAGGGCGTCCACCTGGCGCCGGAACTCCCGGAAGGACAGCTCCCGGTCGCCGTGGAGGATGGCCGGCGCGTCGCCGTGCACGAACGCGCCGCGGGCGATCATGTCGTAGACCGTGAATCCGTGCACGTCCATGTTCATGGTGGTGCGAGCCGCAGCACGTCGTGGGGCTGGGGCCCCACCGTGCGAGGCGAGTCTATACGCCGTCGCCCCTGGCGCGGTCGGCTCACTGCCCGACGATCTCGCCCTTCATCGGGCCCAGCAGACCGAGCAGCTCGCTCTTCTCCCTCGCCCCGACACCGTGCTTGTCGAGCGCTTTGGTCAGATTCTCGACGGTCGCGTTCCACTCCACCTCGCTGACGTTCATGCCCTGGTGCGTCGTCTTCATGTCGCGTCCGAGGTACGAGCACGGCCCTCCCGCCGCGTCGCAGATCTGATCCGAGAGGTTCGACTTCAGCCTGAACACCGCGGGAGGCTGCATGCCTTGAAAGCGGGCGTTCACGCGGGGGTCGGCGACCATGTTCGCGATGAAGTCGTCGACGACCAGCGCGATCCCATCACGGCCGCCGAGCCGCTTGTAGAGCGAGGGCGGTTGCTCCCCCATCGTGGCGCAAGCGCCGACGCCCATCACCAGCAGCAGCAGGAGTGCGACGCGTCCTCCGACCGTCCGTGTCCGTCTCATCGAGTGCGATCCTCCTACGAGAGCCAGCGTTTGCGGCGTTTGTAGTGCTTGACGTCGCGGTACGATTTCCTGGCGCCGACCTCGGTCAGCCCCAGGTAAAACTCCTTGATGTCCGCGTTCTCCCTGAGCGCGGCGGCGGGCCCGTCGAGCACGAGGCGCCCGTTCTCCATGACGTAGCCGTGCTCGGCGATCTGCAGCGCGAGCGCCGCGTTCTGCTCGACCAGGAGCACCGTCAGTTTCTCCCGGCGGTTCATTTCCCGGACGATGGCGAAGATCTCCTCGACGAGCATCGGCGCGAGCCCGAGCGAGGGCTCGTCGAGCAGCATGACGTGCGGCTTGGCCATGAGCGCGCGCCCGATGACGAGCATCTGCTGCTCGCCGCCGGAGAGGTATCCCGCCTGGACCGAGCGTCGCTCACGGAGCCGCGGGAAGTACTCGTACACGCGCACGATCGCGTCCTGCACCAGTCGCCGGTCTGGCTGGACGTGCGCCCCGGCGATCAGGTTCTCCTCGGTGGTGAGGTGCTCGAAGACGCGACGCCCTTCGAACACCTGGACGATCCCGCGCCGCACGATCTCGTGGGGCGCCAGCCGGTCGATCCGCTCCCCCTTGAACTCGATCGAGCCCTTCGTGACCTCGCCGCGCTCGGCCCGCAGGAGCCCCGAGATCGCCTTCAGCGTTGTGCTCTTCCCGGCGCCGTTGGCGCCGAGCAGGGTCGTGATCCCGCCCTCGCGGACCGAGAGCGACACCCCCTTCAGCACGAGGATCACGTCGTCGTAGATGACCTCGATGTTGTTGAGGCTCAGCATGTGCAGAAGCCCGGGTCGGCTACTTCGCCTCCTTGATGGCCTTGGCCACCACCTCGGGATAGGCCTTGAACCAGTCCGTGACCCTCGCCCACTTGCCGCCCCTCACCTGCCAGACCTGCACCAGGCCTCCGCCTTCGTGGTCCGTGGCCGTGACCTCGAGCGGCGGCACCAGGCCTCCCAGGGTGAAGCCTTTGATCTGCTCGAATCCCTTCTTCACGTCCTCGCCGGTGATCTTGCCGTCCGGCCGCGCCTTCAAGGCGTTCCGGATGGCCTCCACGTGGAGCGCGGCGATGAGGACACCCCGGTTGTAGTACACCGTCGACGCCATCTCCTTCGGGGCTTCCTTGCCTTGCTTCTTGTACATCTCGCGGATCTCGTTGATGACCGGGAAGTCCTGCCCCACGCCGGCAAACTGCAGCCCGTAATAGCCGTCGGCGAGGGCGTAGCCGCCGGCCGCCTCGATGTCGGCCTCGGCGGCACCCCAGACGAACGAGACGACCTTTCGGAGCGGGAAGCCGACCCGCTTGAGCTCCTTGATCGACACCGACGGTGAGCGCCCGAAGAGGTGGGCGATCAGGAAGTCGGCGCGATAACGCTGGGCGATGTCG
>Ga0137361_10002693_pt1 | contig 11374 bp, 9 predicted proteins | sample Mad1_80_16metaG_FD_104923 | JGI IMG/M metagenome (GOLD analysis project Ga0137361, IMG submission 104923) | Vadose zone soil microbial communities from Angelo Coast Range Reserve, California, USA - Mad1_80_16 metaG | ecosystem: Environmental > Terrestrial > Soil > Vadose zone | place: USA... | reverse complement strand
GAATTCTCGATAAATCACTAGATTACGCGCCGGATTATGCCCAGAACTTGCCCAAAACGGCACTGCAGGAGGGTTTCGACAGGTGAACGAGACGGGGAATCCATCAGTTCTTGATCCATGAATCACTTTCTTGACCTCAGAAATCGATCTGAGCTCTTGATCCGTCAGTTCTTGATCCATGAATCACTTTTCTTGATCTCAGAAATCGATCTGAGCTCTTGATCTGTCAGTTCTTGATCGATGAATTGCTTTCTTGATCTCGGAAATCGATCTTAGCTCTTGATCGCGGCCTAGTGCAAAACTGTCGGTGCGAATGCCTTCGCGATCCACTCCACCGGTTCGGTGCTGTTAAATGCAAAAAGCTCGGTCACCAATGAAGTTGACCGGGCTTTTGTTCAATGCAGTATTGTTTAACGGATTACATCAGATCAAAGCGGTCGAGGTTCATGACTTTGTTCCAGGCACTCACAAAGTCGCGTACGAACTTTTCCTTTCCATCTTCAGCAGCGTAGACTTCGGCAATGGCGCGAAGTTCAGAGTGCGAACCAAAGATCAGGTCAACCGGCGTCGCCGTCCATTTGATCCGGCCGGTTTTGCGATCAAGCCCTTCATAGATGCCGTCGGACTTGGCCGACTTTTGCCATTTCGTCGATATATCGAGAAGATTAACAAAGAAGTCGTTGCTCAAAGTTCCCGGCCTTTTCGTAAACACACCGTTCTGAGATTGCTCTGCATTTGCGTCCAGCACTCTCATGCCACCGACGAGAGCCGTCATTTCCGGCACAGTTAATGTCAGCATGTTGGCCCGGTCGACAAGCATCTCCAGCGGTGGCATATAATTGCCGCCACCATAGTAGTTGCGGAAACCATCCGCCTTGGGCTCAAGCACGGCAAACGAACTGACGTCGGTCTGCTCTTGAGCGGCATCCATGCGTCCGGGCTTGAAGGGAACTTTCACGTTATAGCCCGCGGACTTAGCGGCTTGTTGAACAGCTGCGGATCCGCCCAGGACGATCAGGTCGGCAAGGGAGACTTTCTTGCCATCCTTTTGAGTCTTGTTGAAATGGGACTGAATGTCTTCCAACTTTTGAAGGACGTTTGCCAACTCTTCAGGGTTGTTAACCGGCCAGTCCTTTTCGGGCGAAAGGCGAATGCGGGCTCCGTTGGCCCCACCACGTTTATCGGTGCCCCGGAAGGAAGCGGCAGATGCCCATGCCGTTCGAACAAGCTCCGGCACGGTCAGTCCTGAGGTCAGAAGTTTTTTCTTCAAGCTTTCGATTTCAGCTTCCCCAATCAGTTTGCGATTCACTGCGGGGATAGGATCCTGCCAGATCAGAGCCTCTTTCGGAACCTCACTGCCCAGATAGCGTGCGCGAGGACCCATATCACGATGAGTTAATTTGAACCACGCTTTCGCGAAGGCAAGCTCGAATTCCTGCGGGTTATCCAAAAAACGTTTGGAGATCTTTTCATAGGCCGGATCAAACTTCAGAGCGACGTCCGTCGTAAACATGATGGGAGCATGACGCTGTGTCGGATCATGCGGGTCGGGAACTGTTCCCTCTCCGCCGCCGTCCTTCGGAGTCCACTGTGTAGCTCCTGCGGGGCTCTTGGTTTTCACCCATTCGAACTTAAGAAGGTTCGACAGGTACTGCATTGAAAAGTGCGTTGGACTTGCGGTCCAGGCGCCCTCTAATCCGCTTGTGATCGTATCTTTGCCATTTCCAGATCCACACTTGTTTGTCCAACCGAGCCCTTGCTCTTCAATAGCTGCGCCCGCGGGAGCGGCTCCCACGCACGCGGACGGGTCAGCGGCGCCATGAGCTTTGCCAAACGAGTGACCGCCCGCAATCAGAGCCACGGTTTCTTCGTCATTCATGGCCATTCGCCCAAATGCCTCTCGGATGTCTTTGGCAGCCAGAAGCGGATCCGGATTTCCATTGGGCCCTTCAGGGTTCACATAAATGAGTCCCATTTGAACTGCGGCCAGCGGATTCTCCAGATTCCCGTCTTTGTGTCTCCCGTCCGCCAGCCATTTCTTTTCCGGCCCCCAATAAACCAGGTCGGCTTCCCATTGATCCTGACGGCCGCCAGCGTAACCAAAAGTTTTAAAACCCATCGATTCCAGAGCCACATTGCCGGCCAGGACCATCAGGTCGGCCCAAGAGATGCTTTTCCCATACTTCTCCTTGACCGGCCAAAGCAGGCGCCGAGCTTTGTCAAGATTCGCATTGTCGGGCCAGCTGTTGAGCGGTTCAAACCTCTGCTGGCCGCCGCTGGCACCACCGCGACCGTCCGCAATACGGTAGGTTCCCGCACTGTGCCAGGCCATCCGAATGAAAAGTGGTGCGTAGGTGCCGTAATCGGCAGGCCACCAATCCTGTGACGTCGTCAAAACCTCCGCGATATCCTTCTTGACCGCTTTAAGATCGAGTTTCTTGAACTCTCTGGCATATTGAAAATCTTTCCCCATGGGATCCGATTCACTGGCACGCTGCCGAAGAGGAGACAGATCCAGTCTTTCCGGCCACCAGAATTGATTCGAGACGGTTTCTCTGTTCGCTGACTCCTTCTCTGTTGCCTGAGGCTCTGCGGAATACCCTAGCTGTGCAAATACCGTTAACGCCGCCAGCGCCGCGCATTTTAGTTTTGGTCTTAACACGATGGCTCTCCTTTCTTTGTGTGGTCAACCCATTCACTTCTCGCTATCGAGTTTTCATTAAACAAATGGAAAAGTAAAATCGATAGTTTCAATCAATAATTGATTTAAACTATCGGAGATAAGGAGGCGTCGTGCCAAGTCTGGTTCAGTTGGAATATATTGTTGCCGTTGCAGACCTCAAACACTTCGGCAAGGCAGCTGAAGCGTGTCATATCTCTCAGCCCACCTTGAGTCAGCAAATCAGAAAAGTTGAAGACGATCTGGACATCGTGATTTTTGATCGAGTCAAAAAACCAATAATGCTTACAGAGGATGGCGAAGCCATAGTTCATCAGGCGCGGCTTGTTCTCAGGGAGCACAAACGTTTGAAGGAACTGGCAAGGCAGAAGTCCGACGAAATTTCTGGCGAGTTTCGTCTCGGTGTTATTCCTACTGTCGCCAACACTCTCGTCCCGCACTTTTTACGGCGTTTCGCTCAACAATACCCAAAAGTCATGCTGCTGATTGATGAACTGAAAACCAGTTCGATCTTACAGGAACTGAGTGAAGATCGACTGGACGCCGCCCTGATGGCAACCCCCCTTTCGGTTGCAGGTCTGGTTGAAGAGCCCATTTACTACGAGACTTTTAACGTCTATGCATCTTCTGGTCATCGATTATTGAAAGGGAAAACCTGCCGAATTGACGATCTGGATACATGTGATATGTGGCTTTTGCAGGATGGGCATTGTTTTAAAGACCAGGTCATGCAACTCTGCTCGGTGGATTCAGAAGCCGCAAAATCTTTCCCGAGAGTTCAATTTCAGGGCGGAAATCTGGATACTCTTCTTCGACTCGTCAGGCAGGGGACAGGATATACACTCCTGCCTGCTTTTATGATCGATCAAATGCCGACGGCCGAAATCAAGTCTCACGTCAGGGAATTTCAGAGGCCCTTCCCGGCTCGTGAGATCAGCCTGGTCAGTCGAAGAGCTCATTGGCGAAGAAAAACCGTTATCGCATTAGGGGATTCCATACTCGAGAATTTGCCTCAATCTTTGTACAGGAAAAGGTGTCCGGAAATAAGAGTCCTGGATGTCTGTCAGAGCTAAAATCCGCTAAAAAGCAGTGACCTGTTATGCGATGGTTGGACGCTGTTTCATGATCAATTGCAAGAAGGCGGTCTGAACGGCCGACCGCTTTCCGCGCTGAGCAGCCATTACCAGATCGAGTCGTGTTTACCGATTGAATTACGGGGAGCACCGATGGTTATGTTCAAGGAATATTCGACAGGTTACAAGAACCTGAAAATGAAACGAGAGGACGGGATTCTGGTATCCACGATGGTTGCCGATTATGGCGCGGCGGGCATGAGCCTCTATGGGTCCAGCAAGGCCGCTATCAACCTGCTGACCAAAGCCTGGGCAGCTGAATATGGTCCGAGCGGCGTCCGCGTCAACACCGTGAGCCCCGGACCTACGCGAACAGAAGGCACGCAGGAAATGGGGGAAGGGGTTGAGCAGCTGGCCGCGCAGGCGCCAGCCGGCCGTCCCGCTACAGCCGACGAGATCGCTGAGGCTATCGTGTTTCTAGCCACAGATCGTGCCAGCTTCATCCAGGGCGTACAGCTCGCCGTTGATGGAGGACGCACGGCGATTTGAGATCGAGAGGCTTATTCATCCTGCCGCCCTTCGCAGTGATTACTGATTAAACGCCTCTGCCTGCTTCCGGGCGAACCTTCTTCATGACCGGCTTGCCTTTATCAAAGCTGGGGGCTTCGATTCCCCAGCTCCAGTTTCGTTCGGGCGTGATCTCGATGTACTCGCCGTCTCCGGTGTGACCCTTCACGTGAGTGATTCGAGCCTTTCCATGGATCTTGACGCCGCGAGGCTCAAACGGATCGGTACTGCTCAAATCGTCCACAACTAAAGCTGCACGTCCTGTGGCGATTGCGTTCTTGTACTTCAAGGTTCGTCGCAGATCGATGCCGCCGACCAGGAAGTGCTGGCCATCAAACGTGAAGCCAACGGGTGCAACATCCGGCTCGCCGTCGGCCGATACCGTGGCTATGCGTGCCAGCTTCTGTGATTTCAAATAGTCGATTTCTTTTTCGGAAAACACGTTGCTTCCTCCAGCAGGAGAATTCGGTGCAACAATTCCAGCCGGTTGCCGAACCGGTCGTTAACATAGAGGTGTTCGTACGCTTCTAACGGCTCGCCACTAACAACTTCATAACCGGCGCCTGCTAATCGTTTCGACAACGAGCGCAGATCATCCACGAGCAAGCCAGGGTGCGCCTTCTTCGCTGGCCGAAAATCCTGCTCGACACCAAGATGGATTCTGACGGTTTCGGTTTCGAACCATACTCCACCCCGCTTCGCCTGCAGGGGAGGCTTTGGAACTTCGGGAATGCCAAGCAGACCGGAGTAGAAACCGCGTGCGGCCTCTTCCCCGCCCTCAGGCATGGCGAGTTGGATGTCATGGACTCCAATGATCGAGCCTTTCCTCATAAAGCTATCCTAGCAAAGGCACGGATCGAGCTTCCGCGCCGTGCACTGTTTTTTGCTCAGCGGCTGAATTTGTCACACCATGCAAAACCAACACGACAAGTTGGAGGGAAGCAGAGCCGATCAGCCGATTTCTCAGTCAGTCTCTCCTGGAACAGGAGACCGGCTCTTCCGAACAAATATTCCCGCCTTCTTGGAATTCGGTGCGATGTGCGTCAGACTGCACCAGACGATTTCCAGTATTCGCGTGACCTCGTTCTTCTAACGATTGCGCAAGACGATTACCTGCAGACCCACTAGCGTTGTCTGCTAAGGCGCTCAGTCGTTTCACAAATTTTTAACAATCGGATCGGGAATAACTCGGCGGCGCTACGAGTCTTGCCTCTGTTAAGGCTTTCGCGAGCTGTGGTTCGTGAGGGCGCAATCGAAATCGGCGAAATTCAAATCTTCCCGGAGGTCTCAAAATGTTGCGAAAATACATCTCTGTCGGCGTGTTGGTATTAGGAGCGCTGGTGATCGGCGTGGTCAGTGTTGCACAGCAATCTCCAACCGAAGCGCCCACTGGTTTTGACACTCCCACGCTCGCACAAAACCCCGGATCACAGAGCAGCAGTAACGGCATTGCACAGCCACCTGGCGATTCGTATGCGCTTGACCAAACCAGGTTCGAGCAAGATCACGATGCCCGCACCGGGCTCGGACCGGTCTTTAATGCTCGAGCGTGCGTGGATTGTCACCAGAATCCTGTAAGCGGCGGGTCCAGCCAGTTCACCGAAGTCCGCGCGGGTCACAACGACATTGACGGAAATTTCGTCGCAGCAACCGTTCCAATAAATGACGGCGCAAATATTATTGCCAACCGCTCGATCATCAACGACCGCGCGCTGATTCCACAAGCGCAGGAACATATACCTGATGCGGAGAACATTCGAGCTCTACGCGCCGCCCTCAATACATTAGGAGACGGCTTTGTTGAGGCCATCGATGACAGCACCTTAAAAGCGATCGCCCAGCATCAACTGGAGGCCGGCGGCGGCAGAATCCACGGTGAAGCCGTCGAAGTTCCTGTTCTGGAGGCGCCCGGACAAACGCGCATTGGCCGCTTTGGCTGGAAAGATCAACACAGCAGCTTGCTTTCCTTCATCGGCGACGCCTATCTGAATGAAATGGGAGTAACGAACCGTTTGCGGCCCAAGGATGTGACCCCGGTCGGAAAAATTACCAGCGACCCCGAGGATAATCCCGACAATCTTGGTTTGGCAGACATCGACCACTTCGCTCAGTTCATCCGCGGTACGAAAGCGCCCCCACGCGATGCGATTCTGGCTGCATCAGTTGCCTCACAAGCTGGCGAACAGTTGTTCGAGAAAATCGGCTGTGCCATTTGTCATGTCAGCACCATTGTTACGGCTCCTGCAGGAACCGTGATCAATGGTGGAACCTTCACCATACCAGATGCCTTGGGCAACAAAATTATTCATCCGTACAGCGATTTCCTGCTTCATGACGTACATACCGGCGACGGCATCGTCCAGAACCCGCCGCAAGATACAGCGAACAAACTGCGCACCGTGCCGCTCTGGGGACTCCGCATGCACCCTCGGCACATGCACGATCTCAGCTCCTTGACGTTGGAAGATGCCATTGAGCGGCACGGCGGCGAGGCCGCGCATGTAAGAGACCGCTTCCGCGAATTGCGTCGCGCGGAGAAGCAAGCACTGTTCACATTCCTGAATTCACTTTAGGGTGCGCGTAGGTAAGGCGTTTTCCGCGGCAAGACTGTTGGTGACCAGTTCTACAGTCCACTGGTCCGTGTCGGAAACATCATTTACAACGCCCCGATCATCGCATTTGATGTGGAGGCAAACGACATCAATTTCCCGAATGGGGTGTCGATTACTCAAAGGTTCATGATGAAGTGCTAGCCATCGACCCGTTTGGAGGAACGGTCACTCTTCAAATGGTCAATGGGTTCAGTTTTGGACGTCCCATCTACATCTCAATGGACGTCAGCGTCTCCACCGTCGCCGCTATCGAAGCCGCGACATACGCCCCTTTTATGCAGCACTTGGTCACCGGACGCGACGACAGTTTCAGCAGCCCCGTGGAACGTTTGTTCATCGCGGTAAACGGCCCCTCGGACGGCGGGTGTGACAATCCCATGAGGCAGGGTCTTTACGCTGCTTTGACGGATGGCCACCGGCCGAACAATGTCTTCGGCGGCATTCCGACGCTCGCTCCTGATTACAGTCCCATGTGGAACGGCAAACCTCTTCGAGTGGACTCAGGATGCAATTAATAAAGGTTACAGGGTCAACGTCGAGAGGAGCTCCAAATTCTCACTTACGTCAAGGACGGCCTGTTGACCGGTCCGAGTGGCACGAAATTCGGCGACAGTAAGTTCATCGTGAACTGCCCTCCCATTGAACGCCTGGATTAGCTGCTGCTTCGATGGCTGCCTCGTTCGCAGATTCTAGCTTTCCTCGAAACGTACGGCGTCGCATTCGCCATCGGTATTTCGAGACCTCAGGGTGCAGATCTCCGAATGGTGACCAACGTCAATGTGGATTGCTGTCGTGAACTGGAGGACGATTTGGACAATCGCGCCTTATTAAAAGCGCGATTGTCCACTCACAACGTAATAACAACCCGCCCGCGTTCTAAGGGATGTTCCACGAGCTCGTGAACTTGAGCAATCTCTCGAAGCGAAATCCGCTCCGCGATCCACAAGATTGTGTCGGTCAAGCAACAACACTGTGACAAAACCTTTGCATCCACGCGGGAATGAACACTGTCGAAATCGAATCTTCAGGACGAACGGCTGAAGTTCGAACGCAGAAACTCGATCACAAGTGTCTCAGCCGATCGTCACATACAAAGATCAAAGGAGAACGTCTTGAAGGAACTCACTGTATTCAATCACGCCTCAAAAATAGTTATGCGAATCCGCAGGCAAATGAGGAAAGCAAAGATGGGCACATTCGCCTGGGGCGCGCTGCTGGCTGGCGCGGTCCTGATCATTTCATCAAGTCCGGCCATGGCGCAGGCTGGAAAGCTGGACCCCACGTTCGACATCCAGGGCGTGTTTACAGACAGCGCCGGAGAATTTAATAATGGTGGCACCTTTGGCACCGTCGTAGCGATACAAAATAACGGGAAGATTCTTGCCGGGGGACAAATCGGTTTTGTAACGGGTGTCGTGCGTCTGAATGCGAATGGCACGCTCGATTCCACGTTTGGAGTTGGCGGCACGGTGACATCAATTCTCGGCGGCAACGATGGTCTGTGTCAGGTCATGGGCCTGGCCATCCAGAGCGACGGCAGGATCGTCGTCGGAATCTCGAATGGGGAGCAGGGTTCCGGCAACCTGTTTATATTGGCACGGCCCAACGCGAATGGCAGCCTGGATACGACATTCGGCAGCGCCGGTATCGTAGAAACACAAATTGGTTCGTTCGGCGCGGCAGCCGGCGTCCTTACATTGCAGCCGGACGGAAAAATTCTTCTCGCCGGCGAAGGCGCCATGGGCCGTTACAACGCGGATGGCCAACTGGATAGCAGTTTTGGCAGCGGCGGGGTCGCGCCAATTCTCTTTACAAGCCCTACCGCTATCGCATTGCAGCCCGATAGCAAGATTCTGCTTGCGGCCGACGGAAGCGTGGTGGGTTTCTCGGCACCTCCACCGGGTGTCAGCTTCGCCCAGGCCGCAGGAATTATTTCTCGGTACTACCCGAACGGCAGCCTGGATACGAGCTTTGGCATCTCGGGCGAAGCAGCCAGCGTGGTGGTCGCGGGAGCCATTGCGGTTCAAACTGAAGGCGGCTGCTTCGGCGACTGCCAGATTCTGGTAGGCGGTACGGCTGACAACTTGAATAACAACGGGAACAGCATAGGCTTCGGTGTGGTTCGCTACAACGGCAATGGCAGCGTTGATACGACCTTCGGCCAGGGTGGGGCCGTGACCACGGCATTCGCTCCAACCGAGCCTGCCGCCACGCTGTTCGCGATGGCCGTTCAAGCGAACGGCAACATCGTTGCGGCCGGATCCGCCGGCCGATTTGCTGCTGCGAATTTTGTCACCCAGGCCGATTTCGCGCTTGCGCGGTATTCCAGCACAGGCGCGCCGGATACGACCTTTGGTCTCGGCGGACAGGTGACCACAGCGTTCGGGGCGAACCAGGCGGGGATTTACGATCTGGCTCTCCAGAGCGACGGTAAGATTGTGGCCGTTGGAACTTCCGCTAAGAACGCTCAAACCGGGGGCGGTCAAACCGGCGGCCTCGTTGTCGCACGCTACCTGGCGCAGTAGCGTCTTAAATCAACACACATAATAACGGGGACCGTACGCAGGCTGTACGGTCCCCGTTATTATTTTGAAGGTTTGTGTTTACTTCCAGGAAGATGATCGAGGTTTCAGGCTGCGAATGAAATCCTGATCCCTGGTCCCCGGTGACAAACGATACACGATTGTTGACCGTGTTCTTCAAGGTCTGAAACCAGCGCGTACGTCAGCCCGCGTCGGCCCACGTGATGACCTTGAAACCATCAATTGAGTCGTAATGGAAGGTAATGTTTTTTGAGACAATTACTTCATCGCCGGAAGGCGGGACGATCTGTTCTGACGTTACCGGCAAGCTGATCGGCCGCTTCTGCATGCGATACGCGACGTAAGCTTCATAATTATTCCCATAGCTGACCATTCGCGCGCCCTCCAATTCGTACAATTTTTCCTGACCGGTGGTCGGGGAGTTCCAAATTATGAAGCAAACTTCTGAGACACCACACTAGCTTCTCTCTACATGAGATTACGCATCAAGCTTGACGTTCCCGTCGGCGTGGCCTACACACGTCAAGACAAAACCCCGCATTTTCGAGTCCGGATCCAGCCCTTGTTCTGCTGTCATCTGGACGTGCCCGTCGAGCAATCGCGTCTTGCAGGTTCCACACTGGCCCTGGCGGCAGGCGGAAGGGATTTCGATGCCGTTTTCGGCAGCGGCCTGAAGCAGGGTCTGGCCTTCGAGAATCGGACAGACTTTTCCTGACCGCGCGAACTCGACCTGAAACCGTGTTTTAGGAGCTGGCGATTCAGGTAGCTTAAGTCGGGGATCCGTTCCTCCAAACATTTCCTGCCGGATTCCTTCAGACTCCACTCCCAGGTCCATCAGTACGCGCCGCGCCGCTTCCATAAACGGGGGAGGCCCGCAAAGGAAAAATACCTGACCCTTTAGTTCGGGAATTGCCCTGCAAATGAACTCACGGTTGATGTGGCCACGCGCACCGGGCCATTCCGGATCAGGTTGCGACAGCAACACGTGATATCGAAAATTCTTTATCCGAGACTGCGATTCGTGTAATTCATTGTGGAAGATGATGTCCTGCGCGGTTCGTACGCAATAGAGAAGGGTAGCCTCTGTGGCCAGACAAAGGTCGTCAATATAACGAAGCATCGCCATCATTGGTGTGATGCCACTGCCGGCCGCAATCATCACGATTCTCTTGTCGGTAGCTCCGTCCAGGTAGAATTGCCCAAATGGGCCCGTTGCTTCGACCGTCATACCGATCGATGCGCGATCGTTCAAGAATACGGAGACACAGCCGTTGTTGACACGCTTTGGCGTGATCTCCACATAGCCCGACCGCGGAGGCGAGGAACAGATCGAATAACAGCGCGTTTCCTTTTTTCCATCAAAAAGAAACGAGAAGGTAAGGAATTGGCCCGGCAAAGCGTCCAGGTGTCGCTGGCCGTGCACCACGAAGCGCAGAGTCCTGGCGTCTGGCGTCTGCTGAATAATCTGCACCAACTGAAGGATGAACGGGCTATTGGGCAGACGCGGGGCCGCAGCAGCCCGACTCGTTGATTGTGCCACCGGTTGTACCGGAGCCATAGCGCGTCCCCTGGGACGCCTGATGATTAGTGTGATCATTCCAATAGATACAAGCGATACGAACCCGATGGTTTTACCGTCGTACTGCGCAGCTGGCATCGGAGGCTGCGGGCCCGCGGACGCTGTCTGGGCAATCAGACTTCGCCCGCCCGCCGAGTCCACCCGTGCCTTTCTTCGATTTACAGCTTCGGGCGTTTGGGTGGCCGCGAGGTAGTCCGTGATCTGCTGGTCCTCTCCAGGCTGAAGCGCGCCCGTACTGCCGGCGGCATAGTCGACCATTCGGGTAACCGTCTCGCGCCATTGCTCGGGCATCTGCACGGTCTTGTAGACGCGGTCCAGGT
>Ga0137361_10002686_pt1 | contig 11386 bp, 12 predicted proteins | sample Mad1_80_16metaG_FD_104923 | JGI IMG/M metagenome (GOLD analysis project Ga0137361, IMG submission 104923) | Vadose zone soil microbial communities from Angelo Coast Range Reserve, California, USA - Mad1_80_16 metaG | ecosystem: Environmental > Terrestrial > Soil > Vadose zone | place: USA... | reverse complement strand
TCGCGCAGCACGGCGTGGAGCGCCGAGGTCCGGAACACGTACACGCCCATCGAGATGATCCCCGAGGGGGGCGCGGCCGGCTTTTCCAGGAATCCGCGCACGATACCGTCCGGGTCCAGCTCCACGACCCCGAACCCGCGCGCTTCCTCGCGGGGCACCTCGGTGACCGCGACCGTCGCGTCGGCTCCGCGCGCCAGATGCGCCTCGATCATCGGCCGGTAATCCATGCGGTACACGTGGTCGCCGGAGAGGACCAGGATGTGCTCCGCTTCGCGCTCCTCGACGCGGGTCCAATTCTGGTGGATCGCATCCGCCGTGCCGCGGTACCAGTCGGTCTCCGCCCATCCCTGGAACGGCTGCAACAGCTCCACGCCCCCGCGCTTCCGGTCCAGATCCCACGCGCGTCCGATTCCGATGTGGTCGCGGAGGCTCAGGGGACGGTACTGCGTGAGGATGCCGACGTCGAAGATTCCGGAATTTACGCAGTTCGACAGCGAGAAGTCGATGATCCGGTATTTCCCGCCGAACGGCACCGCGGGTTTGGCCCGCTTCTCGGAGAGGATGCAGAGACGGCTCCCGAGCCCGCCGGCGAGGATCATCGCGTAGGAGACGAAGCTCATCGGACGCGGTCCGGCGCCGCCCGCGCGACGGCGGCCCGTGCCGCTCCGCCCGGCCGGATCACGGATCCGGGCGCGATCTCGCGCGCGGGAAAATCGCGCTCGGTGACGCCGATCTCGATCAGCGTGTTCGGCCCGATGCGGGAGCCCGCCGGGATCACCGACCCCTTCCCGACCACGCAGAGCCCCAGCCCGGCCCAATCCGAGTCACGGTTGGCGCCCGGCGCCGGCGGGCCAAGCTCCGGGCCCGGTCGGCCCACGACGGCGCCCTGGCCGACCGCGACGCGCTTGTCCACGATCGCGCGATAGAGACGCGCTCCCGGCGCGATCCGCGCGTCGTGCATCACGATCGAATCCTCCACCACCGAGCCTGCCCCGACGTGCACGCCCGGGAAGAGCACCGACCGCCGGACCTCCCCCTCGACCCGCGCGCCGTGGGAGACGAGGCTCTGGCTCAGCGCCGCCTCGCCTCCCACGACCGCGGGCGCCCGGTCTTCGCTGGGAGTGTAGATGAGCCAGTCGGGATCGTAGAGATTGAGCGGAGGAAGCGGGTGGACCAGGTCCATGTTCGACTCGTAGTAGGAATCCACCGTCCCGATGTCGCGCCAGTAGCCCCGGTGGGGGTAGGCCATCACCTGGGCCCCTTCCCGGATCATCGGCTGGATCACGTCGCGCACCAGATCCGGGCCGCCCTCGGGACGGCGAAGCTGCTCCATCAGATCGCGCGCCCGGAAGGCGTAGACGGCGGCGGAGACCACGCTTCCGCCGGCGCGCTTGGGCTTCTCCTCCAGCGCCGTGACCCGTCCGCTCCGGTCCGCCTGCACGAACCCGTAGCGCTCAGGCTCCTCGTTCGGCGCCTGCACCGTGACCAGCGTGAGGGCCGCGTCATGCTCCTCGTGAACACGGATCAGCTCCGCGTAGTCCATCTTGTACACGAGGTCGCCGGAGAGGACGAGGATGTGCCTCGCCTGCGCGTCCTCGATCACGTTTCGGTTCTGCAAGAGTGCGTCCGCCGTGCCGCGGTACCAGTTGGTCTCGCGCTGACGCACGTAGGGCTGGAGGAGCCGGATGCCGCCATCACGGCGGTCCAGATCCCAGGCGCGTCCGATACCGATGTGCCCGTGGAGCGAGAGCGGGGCGTACTGGGTCAGGATCCCGATGCGGGCGAGCCCCGAGTGCACGCAGTTGGAGAGGGTGAAATCGATGACGCGATATTTCCCGCCGTACGGGAGCGCCGAGGCGGTGCGGATGCGGCCTAGGGCGCGCAGCGCGTCGCTCTTTCCCCCGGCGAGCACGAGGGTGAGGACCGGGGGGATCGCGGTCACCTGGCGCCCCTGCGTCCGAAGCTAGAAGCGGTAGGCGCCCGAGACGCGGTGGCTCGCGTCGAGATCGCGATGATCCAGGTAGGCGTAGTCCAGGCCGAACCTCCGGTATCGAAGTCCCGCGCCCGCGGTGAAGTTCTGCGCCTCGAATCCGGCACGCAGCGCGAGGCGCCGGTCGAACCAGTATTCCAGCCCTGGATGGAACTCGAACGTGACACCGCCGAGGTGAGCCTGGCTCGAGAGCCGCTCGTCTGAGAATCCAACCTGGACGTCCAGCGCCGCCGTGACGAGATGCCTTCGATCGCGGAAACCGCGCGTCTTGGCCGCGCCGATGCGCAGGGACGGTGCGATGAACTCGCCCGTACCGGTGTTCCAGAGGATCCGGGTCGTCGTCGCGTCACGAAGCGTCGCCCCCACCGACAAGCCGCTGCGTCCGACATAGAGCAGCCCGAGGTCGATCCCGAAGCCGTTCGAGCGGAGACTGTCGCCGAGCCACTGCCGGATGTATTTGAAGTTTCCGCCCACCGAGAGGCCGGAGCGGACATCGCGAGCATAGCTGAAAAGGAATGCCACGTCGTTATCGCTGTCGAACACGAAACGGCTCTCGTCCACCGCGAGCAGATCTTCGGGGTAATCGAATTTTCCGTTGTGGTTCGCATCGAAGGCGAGACTCAGTCCGCGGGTATCGGGAATGTCGCTCACTCCGAGCCGCACGAGGGAGAGCGAGATCGCCTGGCGCGGCTTCCCGGGGGATGCGACCGGCATGACGTAGGAAAGGAAGTCGTACTGCACGATGGAGCCGAACTGCTCCGCGTGCATCGCGGTGACCTGGCGCTCGGCCAGCGTGGCGAGGCCCGCCGGGTTCCAGTAGGCGGCCGTGCCGTCGTCGGCGAGACCCACGAAGGCGCTCCCCATGCCGAGGGCGCGGGCGCCCACGCCGATGCGGAGAAATTCACCCGCATACCGCGTGGCACGGACCGATTCGGGCAGTACTACTCCCGTGAGCACCGCCCCCAGCGTGATGAGAAGGCACCTTTTCGAGACTGGATTGAGCCGCATCAGACGCCGCCGGCAAGGGAAACGTGGGCTTCGCTCCGGACGTGCGATTGTACCCCACCCCGGAGACCAGGGTTCCTCCGCGGGCCCCTCCGGGACCGTCCGCGACGGCCGTCCCGGGTCAACGGGCGGCCGACCGCCGCTTGGCCGGTGCCGGATCCTCGGCGGCGCGGGCGGTGGTCACGCGCCGCATGGACCGCCAAACCACGTACTGCTCCACCAGCTCCTGATCCCCGTCGGACATATCCGTGAAACAGCAAGCCAGCTCGAATTTCCGCTTCTGGCGCGGCTTCTCGATCTCCGCGGAGCGCACGATCACGCCCTGGCACTGGACGACCCGCCCGCGGCGGAGCCGCCTCCCGAACGGAGGCAGGAGCAGCGTGAGCGCCACGCGCGTCAGCGGCTCCAACCCGACCTTGCTCTGGAACTGAAGACCTCCCGCGGAAAGATTGATGCTCTCGGTGGTGAGCACCGAAGCGTCCTCGCCGACTCCCGCGATCTGCATCGCGAGCTTGGCGATGACGCGAGGCGCCTTGCGTCGCTCCTTCGACGACTTCGACATGAACCCACCCTCCCGGCGGCCCCCCGGCCGCCCGTTCAGCGACGCCTGCCCTGACGACCCCCGCGCGCCTTCTTCGCGCGACCCGGCCCCTTCGACCGGCGCGCCGCGCGCGTCCTGAGACCCAGCTCGATTTCCCTTCGCTCCAGATCCGCGCGCGCGACCACCACATCCACGGGATCTCCCAACCCGAACCGATGCCGCGTGCGCTTCGAGCGGAACGAGAATCCGTGCTCCGCGAGTGTGAGAGACGGATCACCGATGGCCCGCTTCGGCAGGAACCCCTCGATCGACCAGCCCTCGAGAAAGACGAACAGACCGCCCGGCGTGAGACCCACGATGGTTCCGCGCGCCTCCTCGCCCAACCGCTGCGAGGCGTAGCGCACCGCCTTCAGCTTGACGACCGCCCGCTCCGCGTCGTCCGCCGCCATTTCGGTGGCGGAGATGTGCGACGCGGTGCCGGCGCTCATCCACCGGTCCGCGAACGCCCAAGGATCCCCGCCGGGTCCGGAACCGTCGAGGAGATAGCGCTTCACGATTCGGTGGTTGGCGAGGTCGGCGTAACGGCGGATCGGAGACGTGAAGTGCGCGTACCCGCGCATTCCCAGTCCGAAGTGGCCGACGTCCACGAGATCGTAACGCGCCTTCTCCATCGCCCGAAGCAAATAGAGATTCACGATCCGGTCGCGTGTCGTCTTTCCCGACGTCGCCCACCTGCGGAGCTGTTTCGCTTCCGTCACGAAGGGCACTGCTCCGGGACGGCCCAGGTACCGCGCCGCCTCGAAGAACGCACGCAGTTTATCATACCGGGGCCGCTCGTGAACCCTATAGAAAAACGGCAGCTCTCGAGCGAGCGCGCGTCCGCCGACGATACGATTCGCGAGCAGCATGAATTCCTCTACGAGCTCGTGCGTGGGAAGCCGCTTCGTCTCCACGAACGACCGCGGCTCGCCTCGCTCGTCCAGAACCGGGCGCAATTCCGGAAGATCCAGGTCGAGCCCTCCTTCCTCGAGACGCCTGCGCTTCAGGCCGCGCGCGACGCGGTCGAGCCGCGCCAGCGCCCCCGGAACGCCCCCGCCTCCCTCGCGCGCGAGGGAAGCCGCTTCCGGATAGGAGAGCGAGGCCGCGCTCCGCACGATTCCGGAGGCGATGCGGCTCTTCCCGAGATTTCCCTCCTCGTCCAGCTCCGCGAGAACGCTCAGCGTGAGCCGGTCCTTCCCCTCGACGAGACTGCAGAGTCCTCCGGAGAGCGCCTCCGGGAGCATGGGATAGGTGGCGTCGGCCAGGTAGGCGCTGTTCCCGCGGGCCCGCGCCTCGAGGTCGAGCGCGCCGCCCGGTAGCACGTAGTGGCTCACGTCCGCGATGTGGATCCCGATCTCGTTGACCCCCTCACCGGAGCGATGGATGGAGAGGGCGTCATCGTGGTCCTTGGCCTCTACCGGATCGATGGTGACGGTGAGGTCGCCACGGAGGTCGGTCCTCGAGTGCGCCGCGTGGGCTACCGAGGACTCCGTGAACGCCGCCGCCTCGGATAGCGCATCGGGACCGAATTCGATATGGAGCCCCTCTTCGAGCGCCACGACCCAGCTGTCCTCGCGTGGGTCGTCGTCGCCGAGCACCGCCGCCACGCGGCCCTGGAGCGGCTCGGGAGGCTTGGGGTCGAGACGCACGACCGCGCGGCGGCCGCGCGGAACAGAGCTTCGGCCGTGGAGGGTGAGGAGGATCTCGCGCGGGTATTCGGGACGCTCGGGCTGGAGGAGCGTCAGACGGCCGCGGGGCTCAAGACGCCCGACGATTCCCGCGGGGGAGCGCTCGAGCACCTCCACGATCTCATGGGCGTCCCCTTCCCGCCTCGTTTCCAGGAAGCTGGCCACGACCAGGTCGCCGTGGAGCGCCGCTCCCATCGCGAAAGGCGGGATGAACAGATCGTCCTCGCCTTCGCCGACCCTCACGAACCCGTAACCGAAACGGGTCCGCTCGAGGCGGCCGACGCGAGGACGTGTCGTCACGGGCGGGCGGGGGGAGCTGTGGATCTTACGCTAGCGGTTCTTCTTCTTGTGGCGATCGCGGCGGAGGCGCTTCTTCCGCTTGTGGGTCGCGATCTTTTTACGCTTGCGCTTTTTTCCGCTTCCCATCGCTCTCCTTCGGGTGCTGGCCCAGGCTCAGCCGCGCACCGCCCCCTTGAGTTCGTTGGACGCCTTGAAGACCGGCACCAGCTTGGCGGGCACCATGACCTCCGCCCCGCTGCGCGGATTGCGCGCCTTGCGCGCCTTGCGCTCGCGAACCTTGAACGTGCCGAATCCACGGATCTCGATGTGCTTCCCTTCGCTCAACGCGCGCGAGATCGCGTTCAGCAGCTGATCCACGATGGTGGCCGTTTCGCTCTTGGAGATTCGAGTTTTGCCCGAGATCTCATCTACCAGATCTGCCTTCGTCACGGGCTCCTCCTTGGCGGTTTCCTACCGCCGGGTCGTCGAGGGCGGCACTCTAGCACCGGGCCGGGGCGCCCGTCAACGCAACCGGTATTCGAGGCGTGGACCCGACTGGCTGAGACCCGGCACCAGATTCAGCTTGTCCTGAAACAGATCCAGGAACGAAACGCGCCGGCGCTCCTTGCGAACGACGATGGGGCGGCCCTTGATGTCGGCCATGGTCGCGGCGAGCTGGATGGCGTCGTTCAGGTCCCCCAGACGGTCCACGAAGCCCAGGTCATGCGCCTGATCGCCGGAGAAGATCCGCCCGTCCGCGTAGGGCAGGATGTCGCTCTTCTCCATGTCGCGCCCGTCGGCGATCGCCTTCACGAACTGCTCGTAGACGTTCGAGAGCACTCCCTGGAGCAGCGCCTTCTCCTCGGGGGTCATCGGGCGTGAGAGCGATCCGATGTCCTTGTACTTCCCCGTCTTCACGACCTCGAAGCGCACCCCGACCTTCTTGAACAGCTCCTCCGTGTTCGGGAAGCTCATGATGACGCCGATGCTCCCGGTGAGCGTCCCGGGATTGGACATGATCGAATCGGCGGCGCAGGCGATGTAGTAGGCGCCCGAGGCGGCGACGCCCCCCATGGAGGCGACAACCGGCTTGCCCGCGTCCCGAACCTTGAGCACGGCTTCGTAGATTTCCTGGGAGGCGGCGACCCCGCCGCCGGGGCTGTCCAGGCGGACCACCACCGCGCGGACGCTGGAATCGAGGCGCATGTGCTCGAGCTGGTCCACGACGGCATCGGAGGATTCGATGTCGCCGACGATCTCGATCAGCCCGACGCGTTTGCTGAGGGGGCCGAGCGCCAGACCTTCACGCTCGAGGGAGAGATTCACGACCACGAAGGCGAGGCTCACGGCCGCGAGCGTGCCTACCAAGAGGACGATGCAGCCCACGAGCCAGCGCTTGACGGCCATTCGGTCTCTTTCGGTCCGCTCCGGTCCTGACGATTGAGGAGGTTGCCGAGTACGCTAGCAAAGCCCCCGCTGGAATTCAATCGACGCGGCCCTGTACGCGAAAAACAAGACGGGGCGTCCGGTTTCCCGGACGTCCCGCCGAAGATACTGTTCCCCGCATGTGTCGTGCGCCTAGTGCCAATGAAACTGCGTCGTCTCGTCGAGGGGATCAGCTCAGGACCAGGCGATTCTCGCGTGCACCGCAGGGAACATATGGAGCAGTGCGTATGTGCACTCGTATCAAAGCAATCGTTGTACCGGGGAAGGTCGCCGAAGGGCGAAGCGGGAGGTAAATCGGGGTCAAAATATACGTTGCGGCAATACTCGCACCATCAATGGCTTGAGGGTTTTTGGTAATGTGTTTTAGAGAGCGCGGAATCCTTCACGCGCGCCGCTCGAGCCGGATTCCCGCCTGCGGCGGTCCGCCGTGCGCGACGCGTGGGCGGGATGGCTCAGGTTCGGGGGGCAATTGCCCCAACACCCTCCGAAGTTAGGAGCGATCTCCCCGTCATCTCCTTCGGGGGCCGGATTCCCATGAGCGAGAGGAGCGTGGGCGCGACGTCCCCCAGGATCCCGCTCCGAAGCGGGTAGCGGCGGGGGCCCACGAGGAGGAGCGGGACCGGGTGCAGGGTGTGGGCGGTGTGCGGGCCCCCTGTCTCGTAGTCGATCATCTGGTCGGCGTTGCCGTGGTCCGCGGTGACGAGCACGGTCCCCGACCTCCGCCGCACCGCCTCGATCAGGCGCCCCAGGCATTCGTCCACCGTTTCCACGGCCTTCACCGCCGCCTCGATCACGCCGGTATGCCCCACCATGTCGGCGTTGGCGTAGTTCAGGACGAAGAATCCGTACGTCTCGTCCGAGAGCCTCCGCACCGCCTCCTCGGTCAGCTCGAGCGCGCTCATTTCCGGCTTCAGGTCGTAGGTCGCAACCTTGGGAGAGGGCACGAGCACGCGATCCTCTCCTGGAAAGGGTGACTCCTCGCTCCCGTTGAAGAAATACGTCACGTGCGCGTACTTCTCCGTCTCCGCCATCCGGACCTGCTTCAACCCCGCGCGGCTGACCGCCTCCCCGAGCGTGCCGCGCAGCGGCTCGTCCGTGAACAGGACCGGGTGGGGAAAGGTATCGTCGTAGGAGGTCATGCACACGTAGTCCAGATCCAGCGGCCAGCGCGGGCGCTCGAAGGCCTCGAAGGCGGGGTCCGCGAGCGCCCGGGTGATCTGGCGCATACGGTCCGGACGGAAATTGAAGGCAAGCACCGTGTCGCCGCGGACCATCGTCGCCGCCTCGCCGCGCTCCTCGACCGCGGTCGGCATGACGAACTCGTCGTTCTCGCCTCGCGCGTAGGCCCGCTCGAGCGCCTCGACTGCGCTCCCGGCCTTGAGCCCCTCCCCCGCCACCGTCGCGCGATAGGCGCGCTCGGTTCGGTCCCAACGCTTGTCCCGATCCATCGAGTAGTACCGCCCGGTCACCGTCGCGAACCGTCCGCGCCCGATCTCGCGGAAGACCGCCTCCGTGGCTTCGAGATCCGCCCGCGCGGAGCGGGGGGGCACGTCGCGCCCGTCCGTGATGGCGTGCACACGGATCCGCTCGATGCCTTCGGAGGCCGCGATGCGGAGAAGGGCGTGAAGGTGGCGGATGTGGCTGTGGACGCCGCCGGGGGAGTGCAGGCCGAGGAAGTGGAGCGTCCCGTTCCTCTTCCTGGTGCGCTCGAGCGCGTCGCGGAGAACCGGGTTTCCGGCCAGCGAGCCGTCCTCAACGGCGCGGTCGATGCGCGTGAGGTCCTGGTAGACGATCCGCCCCGCCCCGAGGTTCATGTGCCCCACCTCGGAGTTTCCCATCTGGCCCGGCGGAAGGCCGACCGACTCACCCCACGTGACGAGCGTCGCGTGCGGGCACTCCCGTGTCAGCGCGTCCATGACCGGCGTGCGCGCCATGAGGACCGCGTTCCCTTCCGCGCGGGGATTGAGGCCCCAGCCGTCGAGGACGATCAGTCCGGCCAGCGGCAGAGAGGATGGCGACATGGTGTACGCAGGGTAGCACAGGCGCCACGGCGTCATCCCGGGCAGAGCCCCCCCGGCAGTCGTGGTTCCGCGAGGACTCGTTGGGTGCGCGCCGGCTCAGCGCTTGGTGACGTTCGCGGCCTGCGGCCCCTTCGGCCCCTGGGTCACCTCGAAGGAGACCTCGTCCCCCTCCTTGAGTGTCCGGAATCCGTCCCCCACGATCGCGCTGTAGTGGACGAACACGTCGGGACCGCCCGCGCGCTCGATGAAGCCGAAACCCTTCGCCTCGTTGAACCATTTCACCTTTCCTGTTTCCGCCATTCCGCTCAACCTCCTCTCTTCCGGGACAGAGCCTGCGCTGAAGCCGCGCAGGCGAGAGCCGCCAGACACGCGGACCACACCGGAGCGATCCACGGCCGCGGCACGAGAAAAACCAGATCCATGTCGGCGAGGCTCGATGGGAACCCCGTCCAGAGCCGGAGAAACACATAATAGAAAAGATCCCAGAGCCCGAAGATCCAGAGCCCGCGGGCGAGCGCGATCCGGAAGGGCGGCCGTCCCAGCGAGGCGACCGCCGCGATCATGACGAGGGTGGCGGCCTCGCGCCACTGCTCGAGCCTGAGCCCGGGCTCCGGAATCGGATGGAACGGCGCGGCCCACCCCTCCGGGAAGTAGAGCCGCTTGAGCGTCACCACGCAGGCGGCCTCGACCAGCGCCATCGCGAGGGCGAAGAGGGTGAGCGAGACGAACCCCACACCCCCTTTGCTCAAGGCTCGATCCCCACGGAGTCGAACCCGGCATCGACCTGGCGCGCGCCGAAGCGCTGCCCGATCTCCGCGGCGAGGCTCTCCGCGATCGCCGCCTCGAGCTCCCCGGGCGCACTCCCGGTGAGAGCCCCGTCTTCGGGCCCGGGTCCGAGCAGCTCGCCCAGCGACCGCGCGTTCCGCTCCAGCGCCTCGGACTCCCCACGCGCCGCCGACCGGAACCGCGCGATCGAGCGTGACCGGCCCGTGAGCGGAACCGACGCGTGACAGACCGCCCCCTCCCGCCCGAAGCGGGAAGCGATCCCGGCGACCTTGAAGCCGCCGGCCAGCACCTCTCCGGGAGCGCTCCGCGCGAAGCAGAGCGCGGTACCCGGGCCCCTCGCGGCGGAGCGCTTCTCCTCCACGCGCGTGCCCGGCACGCCGCAGCCGGAGAGCGCCCGCGACAAGGACTCGGCGGCCGCGTTCGCGAAGCCGCGCGGGGTGAGATTCCACGGCCCTGGGATGCTTGCCGCGAGCGCGAACGTGATCTCCTCGACGTGCAGGACCGCGTTCCCTCCGGTGGGCCGGCGCACGACGTCGATCCCCTCGCGTGCGAGGGCGCGCTCGTCCCATTCGTCCGGATAGGGCTCCCTCCGGCCGAGGCTCAGGGTGGGGCGCACCCAGGAGTAGGTTCGGAAGACGAGGCGGGAAGGACCGCGCGAGACCCATTCGAGGAGGGCGCGGTCTAAGGCCATGTGCCAGGAGCCGGGCGCGACCCGATGCGGAAGGCGGAGGAAAACGTAAGGCGAACGCATGGCGGGCGACACGACGGCGACACTCCCGCTAGAGGTGCAGAACCCCCAGCCAATCATGGAGAAGAAACATCACACGCCCGATCAAGAGCGAGATACGCGCCATCACAGTGTAGCCGTACGAGGCGCCGAAGCTCACCATGAGGAAATAGACCCCGACCTTCGCGGCTCCGCCCAGCGGCCCCTTGTGCTCTTTCGAGAAGAAGAAAAAGACCAGCGTCGCGAGGAGGCCCACGATCAGAATCCAGTTATTGATCGTCGCCCCGCGGTTGCCCGCCACCCAGAGGGGCAGGATGGTCCCATGGATCTGCTCCACGAAATCCCCCTGTCCAAACCCCGTGATGCGGAGCGCCGGATAGACGCCGAGAATGAGCGCGATCGACCAGCGCGAGAGCCAGTCCCCCTTCGGAAAGAAGCGCGAGAAGAGCAGGATGCCGAGCGCGAGAGGGATCAGGAGCAGGAAGTGGCGGCTGTGGGCGAAGTCATGGACCATGGGGTCGAACAGGTTGGGCTTCACGACGGAGTAGTACATGAGCACCACGTAGTAGCCCGCCGAGATGCCGACGAACAGGTGCTCACACATCTTATAGGCCGGGTTGTCCTTGTAGAGGAAGCTGAAGATCCCCAGCGTCAGGAGCGCTGCGATCCAGACCCCAACGTCGTGGCTCACGAGCCGCCCCCCTAGTTCTTTGCCGCGGAGCGCTGCGGCAGCGCGGCGAGATTTCCGAGGAGGATCATGAAGGCGATGAAAATGTGCGCGAGCGATTGCGCGTCCATGCCCCGCGTCGCGAGCGCGGGGTGCTGGACCAGCACCTCGTATTCCGCGGCGCCCGCCATGCCCCC
>Ga0137361_10002681_pt1 | contig 11391 bp, 10 predicted proteins | sample Mad1_80_16metaG_FD_104923 | JGI IMG/M metagenome (GOLD analysis project Ga0137361, IMG submission 104923) | Vadose zone soil microbial communities from Angelo Coast Range Reserve, California, USA - Mad1_80_16 metaG | ecosystem: Environmental > Terrestrial > Soil > Vadose zone | place: USA... | reverse complement strand
GTGGTGACGTCGTTCTCCGGCATGCCGACGATGACCAGGCTGCCGGCCTTGGCGAGATAGGAGAAGGCGCGCTCGATCGCGGCCTGGGCGCCGACGGTGACGAAGGCGTAGTCGGCGCCGCGGCCGCCGGTGAGACCGCGGACCGTGTCGACCACGTTCTGGCGGCCGGCGTTGATCGTGTGCGTCGCGCCGAACTCGCGCGCGTACTCGAGCTTGTTGTCCAGCAAGTCGCACGCGACGATCAGGCGCGCGCCGGCGAGCCGCGCCCCCTGGACGACGTTGAGGCCCACGCCGCCGCAGCCGATCACGACGACGGACGCGCCGGCCTCCACTTCGGCGCAGCGGGTCACGGCACCGACACCCGTCGGCACGCAGCAGCCCATCAGGGCCGCCTGCGGCCACGGCATCTCCTTGCGGATCGGGACCAGCATCTCGGCGGGGCAGACGACCGACTCCGCGAACGTGCCGATACGCGCCATCTGGAAGATGTCCTGGCCGTCGCGCTTGAGACGGCACGTGCCGTCGAGCATCGCCCAGCGCGCGGACTGATGGCCGTCGCAGAGGATCGAGCGCCCGATCGAGCAGTAGAGGCAGCGGCCGCACTGCGGGCGGAAGGAGAAGATGATGTGATCGCCCGGCTTGACGTTGGTCACCCCCAGACCCGCCTCTTCGACGATGCCCGCCCCCTCGTGGCCGAGCACCATCGGGAGCGGCAGCGTCCAGTCGCCGTTGATGACGTGCCAGTCGCTGTGGCAGATGCCGGTCGCCTTCACCCGCACGCGGACCTCGCCGGCCTGGGGACCTTGCTGGTCGACCTCCGCGATCTCGAGTGGCTTCTGGGGCGCGTAGCAGATCGCAGCCTTCATGGCTCTCTCCGTGTCGTGACGAATGGCCGAACGCCGGGTACAGGCTAGGCTAAACTGCTCGGGCGATCAACCGGGAGGACGGGTGGCCGACGACCTGCTGGCGGCGGTGCGGGCACGGGGACAGGCGAACCTCTTCTGGCGCCACCTCGGCATCGCGGTCGAGGACGCGCGGGAGGGCTGGGTCCGCCTGCGCCTTCCGGTGCGCGACGAGCTCAGGAACGCGGCGGGGGCGCCGGTGCACGGCGGCGTCTACAGCACGCTGGTCGACGCCGCCGTCGGCGCCGCGCTCGGGACCCTTCACGCGGCGTCCGAGGGCGGGGTCGGCCAGACCACACTCGACCTCAACGTGAGCTTCCTCGCCCCGGCCGACGGCGACCTGTTTGCCGAGGGGCGCATCATCCGCAAGGGGCGCCTGATCGCCTTCGGCGAGACGACGATCACCGACGCCGCCGGGCGTCTCGTCGCCGTCGGCCGCGCGACGTATATGGTCCTCTCTCCGCGCTCGTAGACACGCCCGCCCCCCGTCGAGCGGGCGCCCCGCGTCAGCGCTGGACGATGGGCACCCAGGCCGTGGTCCGACCCCCGATGGTGTCGTAGCGGATCGGCTCGCCGCGCGCCGTCACCGCCCCCGCGCTCCGGCCCCAGCGGTCGTGGAAGAGCCACGTGCGCGGGTAGCGGTCGCTGTCCGAGCGGGCGCGCACCGCGGTCGTCACGACGGAGCCGATCTTCGCCCGCAGACGTCGGACCTCGGCCTCCGAGAGCGTGTGCGCCCGGCGGCGGGGGTCGATCCGTGCCTGGTAGAGGACCTCGTCCGCGATCCAGTTCCCCACGCCGGCCGCGAACCCCTGATCGAGCAGGACCGCCTTGATGGGCGCCGACCGGCCGCGGAGGAGCCCGCGAAAGCGCGCGGGCGACGGCAGCTGGCGCAGGGCGTCGAACCCCAGGAGGCTGATCGGCGGCTCGCGCGGCGGATCGTGTCGGAGGCGGATGCGTCCGAGGCGGCGGGCGTCGGCGAGCGCCACCTCGCCGCCATCGTCGAGGGTGACCCGGAGCTTCGTGAAGCGCGGCGGCCAGACGTCACGCCGGTTCCGCCCGCGGCTCGAGACGAGCGTGACGGCGGGCCCGCGCGGGGTGTGGAGCCCCCCCGTCATGCCGAAGTGAAAGGTCGGCCATGGCCGCCGATCCAGCGCGAGCCAGAGGTGCTTGCCATGCCGGCGCACCGCGAGCACCTGCCGGCCGAGCAGCGCCCTCCGGAAGCGGGCCGGACTGACGCCCTCGAAGACAATCGGATCGGCCGCGCACCAGACGCCGGTGATGCGCCGGCCGACGGCCACCCGACGCGCGATGAGTCGTGCCGCCTCGACATCGGGTAACTCGGGCATCGGCGCTCAGGCGCGGTCGGAGCGGCGCCCGTGTGTCGCCGCGGGGAGCACCCCGTCGCTCGCCCGGCCGGCCGGGGCGACGCTCTGCCGGAGCCGGGCGCCGAGCCGGCGTGTCGAAGCGGCGCCGTGCCGCATCTGGCCGATCCCTCCCCGTCCGCCCCGCCGTCCCGGATCCTCCGCGCCCGCCACCCACCGCCGCGGCCCGCACGATATCATTCGTCCGGCCCAGACGTCACCCCGTTGACATCGCCGCGAGTCGCGCGACATCATGGTGGGCCTCTTCCCCGGCGCTCGGCCCGGCCGGCCGGGGCGACGGAACCGACACCGGAGGGCGCGACATATGGCGATTCCAATCCCCCGCTTCGCGGCGCTCGCCTCGTCCGTGGCGCTGCTCCTCGGGCCGACGCTCGCCGCCGCCCAGGGCGTCAAGGCGGGCGTGGTGACCCAACTCCAGGGCAAGGTCGTCGCGACCCACGCCGCCGCGCCCGAGCCGGTCGCGCTGAAGTATCGCGACGACGTGTTCCTCCAGGACAAGATCGTCACCGGCGACCAGGCGTTGGCCCGCGTCCTCCTCGGCGGCGTGGCGCTGCTCACCCTCCGCGAGCACTCGCTCGTCACCCTCACCGAGGTGCCTGGCCAGTCGACCATCGCTCTCTCGTCCGGCAGGCTGAGCCTCGCGTTGGCGCGGGAGAAGATGAAGGCGGGCGAGAGCGTGAACATCCGCACCCCGAACGCGATCGCCGCCGTCCGCGGGACCGTCGTCGCCGCCGAGGCGAGCCAGGGCGGGGCCGAGGGCGGCCTCACCGCGCCGCCGAGCAGCACGATCTTCGTCCTCAACGACACGACCGGCAAAGGGGTGGAGGTGACGCAGGTCGATCCCGCCACCGGGAACCCGATCGGCTCGGTGTTGACTCTGCGCGCGCTCCAGCGCTTCGACGCCGTCGGGACCCAGCTCGGGCGCGTCTCGTTCTTTCCCGTGGGACAGATCCCGCGGATCAACCCGCCGGTGCCGATCTCCCAGTCGCCACACGTCGCCGACGCCAACAACGGCCAGATCGCGCCCGGTCAGATGCTGGACGCCAGCGCGCTCTCGACCGCCCTGACCCCGCCGCCCGCGACTCCCGATCCCCATCAAGCCCCGGACTACACCCCGCCGCCCCTCCTTCCGGGGGGGAGCCAGAATCTCGGCGGGCTCATTCCCCGCGGGAACCCGATCCAGAGCGGCGGCCGGCGTGTCGACTGACGGCCAGCCCGCCCGCACGCCCGTCGTCCCGTAGGCGGCGCGCCGGGCGTCAGTACGACCAGGAGAGCGTGAGCGAGTAGACGTTCCGCGCGTAGGCGAAGACGGCCAGGTTCGAGTTGTCGTCGGTCCTCAGGTACTCGGCCGCCAGGGTCAGACTCCCGGAGAGCGGCAGCTCGGCGCGGACGGTGTGCGTGAGCTCCGCGTCGTACCGCCGCCTGGTGTCCGGCGCGCTAGTGGGAAACAGGCTGTTCCTGTGCACGTGCGTGCGCAGGTGCGCGTCGAGGTCGTACTTGAGCCTGACGCCCATCCACGGGAGTGTGTACTGAGCGCCCGCCAGGAAGCGGTTGCCGTAGTACTGGTAGTCCTTCCCGTCCGCGTCCTCCCAGTCGAACTGGTAGCCGGCCTTGAGGAAGTGCTGGTCGTGGGAGAAGCGCAGCAGATGGACGGCGCCCGCCGCCCAGTTGTCGGCGCTGCGGCGCTCCACCGACGGCAGTGACGCCGGCTCTCGGAAGTCCTTCTTCTGGTAGCGCAGGAAGGCCTGCGAGAGATGGTGCTCGCCCTCGACGAGCGTGCCCGAGAGAGAGACGGTGTTGCGCAGGAGGAACTCGCTCTCGTCGAGCACCAGCTCGTCGAACGAGTACTGGAGCCCGGCCTGGGCCGGCAGCGCGCCGAGCGTCAGTTTGCGCGTCAGCCCGAGGCTGCCGACGAAGTCGTAGATGTTGAACTCGGGCAGGTCATTGTTGTAGGTGCCGAAGAACGACGCGCCGACCGTGGACTCCCAGTTCTCCGTGCGGAGCCACGTGTACCCCGCGTTGAGGCCCGCCAGTTCGCCCGTCGACTCGTGCGCCCGCTGCCGGAGCTCCCGGACGAGCGGCTCGCTCGTGGCCAGATCCGGGACGACCGTGACGTTGTCGTCGAAGAAGAATCCGAGCCAGACGTCGAGGGAGAGCCGTCGCTCCCTGCTCCGGGCGACCGCCAACCCCTCGCGGAGGCGCTCGGCGGCTCCGGTCAGGGCCGAGCCTGGGGCCAGCCTGAGCGCCTGCTCCACCTCGGCGGTCGCCTCTCCCGTGGATCCGAGCGCGCCGAGGGCCAGGCTCGTGTAGAAGCGGGTGAGCTGCTCGATGTCCGGATTCTTCGTGGCCCCGGCCCGGAAGGCGGCGAGCGCACCCCGGTAGTCCTTCTGCCGGTACCGGATGAAGCCGACGTAGTAGCCGAGGCCGTCCCGCTTAGGGTCGGCGCGGAACGCCTCATCCAAGAGCGGCCGGGCGCGGTCGTACTGTTGCTGCGCGAAGTAGGCGAGGCCCAGCTGGAGCGTGACGGAGACGTCTGTCGGTGCGAGAGCGTGCGCGCGCTCGAGGGGCGGGACCGCCGCGGCTGGCCGGCCTCGGGCCATCTCCACGACGCCCGTGTAGTAGAGGGCCTCGACGTGGTCGGGCTGGATCTCGAGGGCCCGGCGGAGGTTGGCGAGCGCGTCGTCGTAGCGCTTGTCGTCGAAGTCGACGACGGCCTGGGCGACGAAGACGTCCGCCTCGCTCGTCTGGGCGCCCGCGCGCGAGGCGGCGGGCGGGCAGAGCAGGATCAGGATCGCCACGACGGCCCCCGCCGGGGTCCGGCGCGGGCCCAGGAGGGCTCGCATTGCCGACGATTCTTACAAACTCGGGCCGGCAGAACAACTACTGTCGGGCCCGCCCCGGCCCGACGGCGCCGCGGGAGACGAACTTCTGGACCCGCTCGCCGGTATCGACTTCGGTCGTATAGATGTCGCCGTGCGAATCGACGGCCAGGTTGTGGACGTAGTGGAACTGACCGGCGTGGCGGCCGCTCCGGCCGAAGGCGCCCAGGATCTGGCCGCCCTCGCGCAGCAGGGTCCAGACGTGGTTGTTCTCGCCGTCGGCGGCGTAGAGGTGCCGCTGGCCGGCGTCGGGCGAGAAGTCCACGTCCCAGGTGGAGCCGCTGCCCCGGGTCTCGCGCGCCACCTCGAACTCCGCGACGAACTCGCCGCTCCGCCGGAAGACCTGGATCCGGTTGTGGCTCCGGTCGCAGACGTAGACGAGACCGTCCCGGGAGATCCGCACGCAATGCACCGGCGTCCCGAACGGCGCGACACCCGGGTCGCCGGGCGGGCGCCCGTTGGCGCCCCAGTGGCGCTTGTAGGCGCCAGTCTCCGCGTCGAACACGATGACCCGGTGGTTGCCATAGCCGTCGGCCACGAACAGCTCGTTCGTCTCGGGATCGACGGCCACCGCCGCCGGCCGGTTGAGGTGCTGGGTGTCCGCGTCCCCGCCGATGACCCCCTGCCGGCCGATCTGCAGGAGGAACTTGCCGTCGGGCGTGAACTTGAGAACCTGGCCGTCCTTCGGATCGTTGCCCGCGATCCACACGTTCCCCTGCGGGTCGACGAAGATGCCGTGCTCGTTGAGCGGCCAGTCGTAGCCCGCGCCCGCCCCGCCCCAGGCCCGGATCAGGATGCCGGCGCCGTCGAACTCGAGGACGGGCGGAGCCGGGATACAGCATTCCGAGCGGGGCGGCGTCAGCGCGGCGCCCCGCTCGGCCTCGGTCAGGCTCCTCGGCCGGTGGACCACCCACACGTGATCCTGGGCGTCGACGGCGACGCCCGCGGCCTGCCCCATCAGCCAGTGGTTGGGGAGCGGTTTGGGCCAGAAGGGGTCGACCTCGAACCTCGGCAGAGTCCCCTCGCCCTGGCGCCCTTGGGCCAGAATTCGGCCGGCCAGCGCGAGCGCGACGAAGGAGAGAGCGGCCAGCGCGACGACCCCGGCCCCGCGTCTCATCCCCCTTTCCGCGTCCGCTCCGCGGCGTCAGGCGGCGAAATCGCGCAGCACCCGGCCAGGGCGACCGCAGTCGCGCACCGGGCCACGCTCGTCCACAGCCCGCACGCCGTTCACCCAGACGCCGTGGAGCCCGACCGCGGGCGTGTCGAGCCGGCTCGCCCCGGTCGGCAGGTCGTTGACTCGCCTCCTCGAGCCCCGGGCGACCGTCTTGGGATCGAACAGCAGGAGATCGGCCCAGGCGCCCGGCACGAGGCGCCCGCGGTCTTTGATGCGGTAGGCGCGGGCGACCGTGCTGGTCACCGCGCGCACCGCGTCCTCGAGGCTCAGATCGCCTCGCTCGCGCACCCAGTGCCCGAACAGGTGCAGGCCAAAACCGGCGTCGCAGAGAAAGGACAGGTGCGCGCCTGCGTCGGACAGCGCCACCGCCGCGTACGGGTGGCGCAGCAACTCTGACACCCGCTTCTCGTCGGTGTTGAAGAGAGCGCATTCAAAAAGCGTGTCGAGGTCGTCGGCCAGGCCGAGGTCGAGGAAGCAGTCGACCGGCTCCCGGCCCGAGTCCCGTGCCAGCTGCCCGATGGTCTTGCCCTGGAACGCGCGGTGCTGCGGGCGCTTGACCTCCGCGATCGTCAGGTGATCCCAGTGCGTGTCGCTGAAGCGGTTCGGCACCCCGGGCCGCCCGACCTCGCGCGTGATTGCCCGGCGAAACTCCCGGTCGGCGAGCACGCGGCGGTAGCCGTCCTCGCTCGCCGCCTCGAGCGCGGGCCGCCAGGCGATGAGGGCCTCCAGCGGGTAAGGGTGCCGCAGCGTGAACTCCATCCCGAGCGGGAAGCAGCCGACCTGCGCCCACAGCTCGCGGTCGCGCCCGCGCGCCGCCTCGACCTCGCGCAGCTCACGGAACACACGCTCCGGGTCGCCCGGGTCGACGAACATGGCGGCGATCATCACCGGGCGGCGGTTGCGGGCCGCGACCTCCTCGAGCCACGGGATCGTGGTCGTCATGCCCTTGGTCAGCATGAAGACTCCGCGACCCGCCTCGCCCAGCGCGCCCGTCAGCGCGAGCATCTCATTGTCGTCGGCCAGCCGTGAGGGCATCGGCACCCCGTTCTCGCCATTGTGCTGCTCGAGCGTCGACGTCGCGAAGCCGATCGCCCCCGACCGAAGCGCCTCGAGGACCACGCCGCGCATCTGCGCGACCTCGCCGTCGGTCGCCGCTCGCCGGGTCGCCTCCTCGCCCAGCACCCAGGTGCGGACCGACGAATGGCCGACGAAGGACGCCACGTTCGGGACCACCCCCCGACGCTCGAGCGCGGCCAGGTATTCCGGGTAGGTCTCGAAGTCCCAGGCGATGCCCGCCCGAAGCGCTTCGAGGGGCATCCCCTCCACGTGCGTCAGATTGCGGATGATGAGGTCGCGGTGGGACGGCCGGCAGGGCGCGATCGTGAAGCCGCAGTTGCCGATCACCACGGTGGTGACGCCGAGGGATGTCGACGGCGTCGCAAACGCGTCCCACGTGAGCTGGGCGTCGTAGTGAGTGTGAAGGTCGATGACGCCAGGCGCCAGGACCAAGCCCGCCCCGTCGACCCGGTGCGCGGCGGCGCCGAGGTCGTCTCCGACGGCGGCGATCCGGCCGTCCTGGACCGCGAGGCTTCCCTCGCGCGCCGGGGTGCCCAGGCCATCGATGATGCGTGCGTTGGCGATCACCAAGTCGTGCACTGACGTTCCCCCTCGAAGGCTCGAGCCGCGCGGCATCACGCGCGAACCGGCGGGCAGAGGCGCGGGCCGCCGCGCGCGGCGCTTCGCGTCGCGCCGAACCGCCGATGACGGGACTTCGACACCACCCGACCAGCGCCGAACGTGACACGGGAGCCCGCCGCCATCCACACCGGCCCCGGGGGCGAGGTGTGCCGCCGCCCATCGGTAGCAGAAAGCACCGTCGGCCGTCAAGATCGACGACGGCGCTGACTCGAATTCAGTCAACATCGGCGTGCCAACCGACCAAGTCGAGGTGAAGTACTACTTCATCCACCGTCGACCGCCCTGCCCTGCCCCCGTAGCGGGGTGGATCGTGACGTCAACCAGGTCATCCGGCCTGGAGTCGCGGTTACTGCGCGGAGGGCCGTTCGCCCTGCCTACTGAGGGATCGGCAACCGACTCGCCGGGCGACCTTCGCAGAAAAATCACCCGGAGACGCGAAACAGGCGGCTCAACACCCAGTCGAGAAGAGAACGGTACCCGGAATCGGCGTTACGGCAACCTGTGGGTCAGCGATGCGGCGCCAGCCGCCAGCGGCCGTAGCCGACGAACGCAGCAAGGAGCCCCACGACCACGTTCATCAGCGCCACCGCGACCATACCGCTCGCCCACATGATGACCGTCGCTCCGATCATGATGATCACCAGCCCAGCCGCGGCCAGCGGGGTCAGGCCCGGCCGGATGCGCAGAAGCCCGGGGAGGATCAGGCCGAGCGCGCCGAGTACCTCGGCCAGGCCGAGGAACCTCAAGAACCAGCCCGGCAGCGCCACCGGCCCCGCCATCTGGTCGAGCGGCAGGACCAGTTTCGCGCCACCGGCAAACAGAAAGACGGCCGCGAGCAGCCCCTGAACGATCCACAGTGCATAGGTCAAGATCGGTCCCCTCCGTGGCGACTCGCCGTCGTCTTCCAGCACGGGGGTGGGATCCTTGCTGTCATCGGGGCTCCTTCCTCTCAGGCTCGGAGCAGAGCCCAACGCCCCTTTGCGCTCGTCGCTCGCGATGCGACGCCGCAGTCATCGCTCGTCTGGCAGGCCGACGTCCAAAATCGTGGTTCGACCTCGTCCTTCACCCTAGCCGCCCGCCATGGCCCCTACGACCAGAAAGGGTTCGACCCCCATCGCGACCGCGTCGGGAAGCGGAGCATCCGGCGGTTCGTGGGACAGATCCTGCTCGCAGGCGAAGAACCTGACAAACGCTCGGCGCTGTTGCGTGACGTGGTCTCGGATCGTCCCGCGCAGCATGGGATAGCAGGCCTCGAGCGCGTCGAGGACCGAGCGCTGGGTGGCCTGACCCTCGACGTCGAGCTTCACCTCGCCGTCGACGCGCGCCAGCGTCCGCAGATGCGCCGGGAGCACGACTCGGATCACGGCAGCGTCTGGACTTCGACGGACACCACGGCCGGAAGATCTCGGACGATGGGTGCCCAGCTGTCCCCGGCGTCGACCGATGCGTACACCTGTCCGCCGGTCGTGCCGAAATACACGCCGCACGAATCAAGCGAGTCGACGGCCATCGCGTCACGCAACACGTTGACGTAACAGTCGCGTTGCGGCAGACCCTTCGTGAGTGCCTCCCACTCATGCCCGCCCGTCCGGCTGCGGTACACGCGCAGCTTTCCCTCGGGCGGATAGTGCTCCGAGTCGCTCTTGATCGGGACGACGTAGACCGTGTCCGGCTCGTGCGCGTGCACGTCGATCGGGAACCCGAAGTCGGTCGGCAAGTTCCCGCTGACCTCTCGCCAGGACTCACCGGCGTCGTCGCTGCGCATGACGTCCCAGTGCTTCTGCATGAACAGCACGCCCGGACGCGACCGATGCATGGCGACGCGGTGAACGCAGTGGCCGACCTCGGCCGTCGGGTCGGGGATGTTTTCGGACCGCAGGCCGCGGTTCATCGGCCGCCACGTCTTGCCGGCGTCGTCGGTCCGGAACACCCCCGCCGCGGAGATGGCAATGAAGATCCGCCGGGGCTCCTTCGGGTCCAGAAGGATCGTGTGCAGGCACATCCCACCCGCACCCGGCTGCCAGGACGGCGCCGAGCCGTGGCCGCGCAATCCGGGGAGCTCCTGCCACGTCTGCCCGCCGTCGGTCGAGCGGAACAGCGCAGCGTCCTCGACCCCGGCGTAGACCGTGTCCGGATCGGTCAGCGATGGTTCGAGGTGCCAGACTCGTGCGAACTCCCACGGGTGCGGCGTGCCGTCGTACCACTGATGAGTGCCGGGGACGCCGTCGTACACGAATTTGTTACCCACCGGCTCCCACGTCTTGCCTCCGTCGTTGGAACGCTGGATCTGCTGCCCGAACCAGCTGCTGGACTGTGACGCATACAGCCGATTCGGATCAGCCGGGGATCCCTTGAGGTGGTAGATTTCCCAGCCCCCGAAGTGGGGGCCGCTGACGTCCCACCGTTCGCGCTTTCCGTCCGACGTCAGGACGAACGCGCCCTTGCGCGTGCCGACCAGTACCCGCACCCCCCTCATCTGTCACTCCTTGAGCCCGCTCCGTCGCCGTATCGATCGTGGTGGCGCACCCACGCCATCGTGTGGGCCAGAGCGCCTTCGTCACGGCCCTTCGGCGCCAGATCGAGATAGTTGTACGCACCCACGAGCAGGTCGAGTCCGCGCGCGTAGCTGGAATACGTGTGGAAGATCTCGCCGTGCTCGTCCTTGTAGAAGACGCTGATGCCGGGGGCTTCCTCGCTCGGGAACTCACGCAGATCGAAGTTGTAATACATGGGACCCTTCGCCTTCTCCTCCTTTGGGAACGATACGTAATAGTCGCGGTTGAAGTCGTTGCCATGCGACGACACCCACGTAAAGCGCCAGCCCATGCGCTTCTTGAACGCTTCGATCTGGCGGAGAGGCGCTCGTGAAACGGCCAGCAGCGTGACGTCGCGTTGCCCGAGGTGCACGACGGCGCCGTCGATATGGTCGGCCAGGAAGGAGCAGTTCGGGCACCCCTCCTCCCACCCCGGGCCGAACATGAAGTGGTACACGATCAGCTGGCCTCTGCCGTCGAAGAGCTCAGCCAGAGTCGTCTTGCCCGCCGGCCCCTCGAAGACATAGGTCTTGTCCACCTTGACCCACGGCAGCGCGCGGCGCTCGGCGCTCAGCTGATCGCGCAGCCGCGTAAATTCCTTTTCCTTCGCGAGATGCGCCGTGCGCGCCTTCCGCCATTCCTCTCTCGACACGATCGTGTGGCTTGGCATCACTCATCCCTTTCGAAATCGAGGCCGTTCGACACGCGCCTCAGTCCTCGATCGACTGGTAGACCGAGGTCCAGAAGTCGAGACAGACGTCTGGAGGCGTGGGAGACGTCCAGGCGCGCGACCGAGCCGCGCCTTCGACAGGCTCATGAGCG
>Ga0137361_10002676_pt1 | contig 11396 bp, 10 predicted proteins | sample Mad1_80_16metaG_FD_104923 | JGI IMG/M metagenome (GOLD analysis project Ga0137361, IMG submission 104923) | Vadose zone soil microbial communities from Angelo Coast Range Reserve, California, USA - Mad1_80_16 metaG | ecosystem: Environmental > Terrestrial > Soil > Vadose zone | place: USA... | reverse complement strand
GCGGCCAGCAAACCACTCGTGGCAGCCAGAAACTCCCGCCGGCCGATGGCGGAGTTCTCAAATTGCTTCTTCATGCGTCTCCTCGGCAAACGCAATAGTGGAATAGCACCAATCTTTCCGCCGCATTATACGTCAATGTGACGCGTAAACAAGCGTCGAAAACCGTTTTTCTAAAGGGTTCGCGATGATGGCAGGAGGTGGCACGTGACCAGCAAAAGATTAGCTTGACTCTGAACTATACTCCAGGGTGTAGCTTCTATAGGAGAGCAAGGGCAAATGCAAATTGGTGTCGTCGCAAAAAAGATTGGGCTCAGTGTCGACGCGATTCGCTTCTACGAGCGCAACGGTCTGCTCCCGCGGCCTCTTAGGACACCGGGAGGCTTCCGGAAATACGGGGAAAACGAGCTTGAGACGCTGGCTTTTGTCCGCCGCGTACAGGGCCTGGGGTTCCAGCTTAGCGAGATTCGAGGGCTCCTGAAACTGCGCGGGGATCGGGTGCAGCCGTGTGCGCCGGTGCGGCGTCGATTACAAGAAAAGCTGGCCGACGTCCAGCGGAAACTTACCGACCTCCGCAAGCTGGAACGCGAACTGCGATTGGCTCTGCGCAGTTGCAACCGAGAGCTTCGCAAGCGACCTGCTCATTGCCCGATTTTGAGAGAAGGAAATCCACAGAATTCGGAGAGCGCAAAGTGAAGGTAGAAGTCTTGTATGTCGCGGAATGCCCGTCTCATTCGGCGGCGGTGCGCTTGGTAAAGGACATCCTGTTGGCGGAGGGCCTTTTACCAGACGTTCAAGAAGTGCTCGTCAAGGACGAACGAATGGCTGGCGAACTCAAATTCCTTGGTTCCCCGACCATCCGAGTCAATGGACGGGACGTAGCGGGAGAAACGCACAAGGCAAAAAACTTCGCACTGAGTTGCCGTTTGTATCCCGGATCGAAGCACGTCGGTCTGCCGCCGGTGGAAATGATTCACCGCGCTTTGATCGAAGCCCTGCAAGGGGACAGATCGTGAAACAAGGTACGGGCATCTCGGCCTCGCTGGCGGCGATCCTGAGTTCCATCGCGACGATCAGTTGTTGCCTTCCGCTGGGATTTGCCGCCGCTCTGGGAGCCACCGCTGCGAGCGCTTTCTTCACGACGCTGCGCCCGTGGCTCTTGGGACTGTCCGTTGTGCTGCTAGGCCTCGGATTCTGGCAGCAGCATCGCGCCAAACAGTGCGCACGGCGCGGCAGATGGGTTGGCCATGTGTTGCTTTGGGCCGCAGTGATTGTCGTCGTGGGAATGATTCTGTTCCCGCAGGAAATCGCCGGCGTCATTGCGAATCGGTTCTGGAGATGAAGAGGAGAGCAGTCATTTTCGTGGTGATGGCGTTTGCTTCGCTCCTGGCTGTCGTGTATCTCTGGGGACCATCCTCGGTGCCCGCAGGCCAGGGGCCTCTCGTCGTGCTTTCGAATGCGGATTTGCGCGAATTCGCCGCCACCTTTGATGGCGATACCGAGGCCCTGCGGGTGATATTGTTGCTGTCCCCGACTTGACCTGCTTGCCTGCGGGGGTCTTCCGCAGCCGAGCAAATCCTTGCGCAGTACCCGAACCGCAACGTGCGCGTGCTGGTTGTCTGGGAGCCAATCCTTGCGACCGATTGGAGGCCGCCAAGCGGGAGCACGCTGGCGCGAATTCCGGACCGGCGGGCACGGCAGTTTTGGGATCCGAAACATCTTGTCGCATCAGAACTCGCCCGCATCGCAGAGCAGAAGCCGGGACAGTTAAACCCTACCTGCTGCACGAATAAGGGGTTTCATTGGGATGAGGCAGTCCTCTACGCGCCGCATTCACACTGGAAAAGCGGACCAACTCCGGTGTTTTGGAACGGACCCGTTTATCGCATTGCTCCGGCGCTCGAGAAAACGTTGAACGAACAGCCGTGATGGTTGGTTGGGGCAGAATTTGAGCGAGTCCTGCGGTCGGAAATCAGCGCGGTTTCAATTGATCGAGAGCTGGGATGGAGACCGGGACGGTGAGGGCGCGCTCGACGGCGGGTTTACGGTTTTGAATGGCTTGGAAGAGCATATCGATCGCCATGCCGGTATTGGGAGGAACAAATACGGTCGCGGCCAGCAGCCCGCTGCGGACCCAGGCCTCGCCCGTTTTCGGCAAGCCGTCACACCCGGTAAAAGGCAGTTTCAGCCAGCGCTCCTGTTCCGATTCGTTCGGCAATTCTTCAAACGCTTTCCTGGCGCCGATGGCCATGGAATCATCCTGCGCGCCAACCAGGTCAATGGTCGCTTTTTGCGAAGTACTTAATTTGAGCCACGAGCGAACAGATCGTTGCGCACTTTCCTCGGTCCACTGCGCTCTCAGCAATGTGAAGTGAATATTCGACGGCTTCGTTTCCTGCATTCCCGTGGTGCGTTCCTTGGCGGCGGAATTTTCCGCCGGTCCCTGAATATAAAGGATGGAGCCGCCCTTGGGCAGCAGCGTGGCAAATTGGCGGCCCTGAATACGGCCGATTTCGAGATGGTCGGAGCTCACGCCGAAAACAGGGGCGGAAGACGACCTGCGCAGCTCCGGAATATAGTTGGCGTCACGATTTAAGACGGCCCACCCGATACCTGCGGCTGCGGCAGCCCGCGCGACCTGGGGCAAAGCAGTGCCACCGACAGGTTCAAAAACAACGGCATCAGGCCGCTGATTCTCGTCAGCCTGAATTGCTTTCAGGATCTGCGTGCTCTGCGTGATGGCGTCGTTATCCGCATAGACGATCTGGATATCGACGCCCAATTGGCGGGCCATCTGCTCGGCGGACTTCGCCTGTTCGACCTGGTAGTCGTTGTCGTCCGTCGTCAGCGAGACCAAGAAGCGCAACTTTTTCATGGCAGTTCGAGCGCCCTTCTCTTGAGCGCCATGTTAACAATACATCGGGCAGAATTGCAGTGAAGGGAAAGTTGCAAGCGACGTTTCCCCACTGGAAACGGCTTCCCAAGGGATAGGTTCAAACGCATCAGGGCTTGTCCGCTTCAAGACTTTCACGTTTTTTCAACCTGCTCGTCTCAATGAGTTTTTGACAGGCCGCGAGAGCCTGCTGCGCCTCCGCCAGCGGCCGACGCGGCGATAAGCCTGACTCAGTTGAAAGTAGGTGGCCTCCCGATCGGGGGAAAGTTTTTTTGCAGCTTCCAAACTTTCGATGGCGCCAGCGGCATCGCCTTGCTGCAGAAGCGCGCGGCCGAGTTCGAAACGCGCCATTTCGTAATCGGGCTTGGCCTGAACCACTTCACGCAAGAGGGCCGCTGCCTGGTCCGCGTGGCCCTGCATGAGAAGCGTGTGGCCAAGATGATAGCTGGTGACGGGATCGCCGGGGCGAATCTCCAGTTCGGAGCGGAATTCCGCGGCTGCCGATTCAAAATCGCTCTGACGAAGATGGATGAGGCCCATGAAATAGTGCGCTTCGGGGAGCCGCGGGTCGAGCTGTAGCGCCGACTTCAACTCGCCGAGACCACCGGCAGAATCCCCCTGTTGTGCGTACGCCTGCCCAAGGAGAAGGTGAACAGCAGGGTTGCTGGCGTTTTGCTGCAGCAGCTGGCGGAAGAGCACCATTCATTGCTCCACCCGCCGGTGGCGGGAGAGGTGTCGTGCTCCGGATGCCGGAGCCTTCGACAATCGTGTAGATGGCATCAGCGGCGAGATTTTCCAAGGTTTCGACTTTGCCGCTGGGCCAGCGAATCTCGACGGATTCCATTTTTTTCGCCGTGCCGAGCCCAAAGTGGAGCCGCAGATCGTTTTGCGACAGATAGCTTCCTCCGCCGTGGACTTCATTGAACTGCTTGACGCCTGCCGCGCGAATCGTTACGCGCGCACCAATCGCAGCGCGATTGCTTTTGGTGCCGATCAACTTGAACAGCACGCGGTGATTGCCGTTCTTGGAGCGATTGATCAGCAATGTAGGCGGCTCGCCCACATTGAGGATAGCTGTATCTAGATTTCCGTCGTTATTGACATCGCCGAAGGCGGCGCCCCGGCGGCAGGCAAGCGGGATCTGCGTTAGGCCGGACGCGGCGGAGATATCCTCAAATGTGCCATCACGCAGGTTGCGGAACAACTGCATCGGTTGACGGTACTTCACACCGCTAGGGATCGCGTCTACTTGCGGATACACGTGCCCATTTGCGACAAATATATCCAGCCACCCATTGTTGCTGAAGTCGACGAATCCGGTTCCCCACTTTACGTACGGAAAACTGGGCTGGCCAGTCTTCGACGCCCAGCCCTCGTCTATGAAACCCTGCGAACCAAGATTGTGATACAGGTTGTTCGGTTGATCGGTGAAATTAGTAACGAAGACGCTTAGGCGCCCTTCGTGTTTATAGTCGCCGAAGTCAACGCCCATCGAGCCCAGTTCCTGTCCGTCGGCACTTAGCGCTGTCCCAGTCAGAAGGCCGACTTCCTCGAAAGTGCCGTCGTGCTTGTTGTGGTACAGAAAATTGGGCCCGGCGTCGTTGGCCACGTATAGATCGGGCCAGCCGTCGTTATCGTAATCCCCCCACACGGCTCCGAGTCCGTATCGGTGCCGGGGATCGTCAACCCCGGCCTTCTTGGAGACCTCTTCGAACGTACCATCACCGCGGTTGTGATACAGCAGGTCGCTTTCACCTTCCATGCCCCAAGGGCCGCATTGCACCAGAATCCCTTTGTAGCGGCAAAATTCTTCGTTACTGCCGAATTCCGGGAGCTTGTTCATATCCAGATGGACGTACCGCGCCACAAAGAGGTCGACGTAGCCATCGCGATCGTAGTCAGCCCAGGCCGCTCCAGTCATAAAGCCACTCCCGCGCACTCCAGCCTTGTCGGTCACATCTTCAAACTTGCAATTTCCCAAACCGCGGTACAGCGCGTTGCCCCCGAAGCCAGTCACAAAGATATCTAGCTTTCCGTCATTATCGAAATCGGCAACGGCAATTCCCATGCCCCACCCTTTGCGCTTCAGCCCTGCCGATTGTGTGATGTTGCTAAACTTAAGGTCCTCGTCCTGGTGGTAGAGCGTAATTAGGGGATCGCCGCCATCGCGATAGTGCTCAACCGTGGAGCCATTCACCATGGCAATGTCCAGTCTGCCGTCGTCATCGCAGTCAAACAGGGCAATGCCGCCGCTCATGGACTCGATGATATAATGCTGTTCAGCAGTGGAAATGTGAGACGTCGTCAGGCCCGCTTGCTTGGAAACATCCTCGAATTGGGGGACCGCTCCCGCGGATGGAGTTTTGGTCTGAGCCATCGCAAAGGCAAGGGAAAACAGGACACAGAGGGCCAGAACACCGGCTATGGACATCGATCCGTAATGCGGGTCAGATTTGTCAGTTCGCACGCACTCCCATCCTCACCCTAGGTCCCGGGCAACCAAATCATTGCTCGTTGAAGCAATACAGAATAATATCGTGAACAGTCTGTTTCGCCTATGAGCAAATTAGCCAGAGTCGGCGTACTTATTTTCATTCTTTGCTCGAACCCGCTGCTCGCTCGAGCCCAAGTTCAGCAAAGCTCGTCGGACTCTGCAACGGTGATCCGCGCGACCACGCGTCTGGTGCAGTTGGACGTTGTCGTCACAGATTCTTCCGGGCATCCGCCTAAGGACCATCTCAGTGAGAAGGACTTCACGATACTGGAAGATGGAAAGCCGCAAAAGCTTTCGTTCTTTTCCTTTCAGCAGATCGAGGGGCAAGGAAAGCGGCAGGTCACACAGCCCCCACAGCTTCCACCGCATGTGGCTACCAACCGGCCGGAGTACCGCCGCACGGTGGGGCCGCCGGTCATTCTGCTTCTCGATGGCATCAACACACCTGTGGAGAATCAGATCGTTGTTCGGCAGCAAATGCTGAAGTTCATGGCGGATCATTTCGACCCTCACATGCGCATCGCCGTTTTCCTTCTCGGCAACGAACTCGCGGTTTTGCAGGACTTCACTTCTGATCCGGCGCTGCTGAGTGCGGCACTTCAGAAGTACCGTTCCCAGGCTTCTGCGGCCGGACGATTGGGAGGCACGGACGTCCAATTACAGCCACCGTCGTTTGATGGGCCAAATCTTCCTCCGCAAGCCCCAGCCCAGAGCGGGGCTGGGGGCGGGTTGGATTCCAACGGACGGTCGCTCATGAACATTGGATATGCACTCGCCCGATTCGAGAAAGAGAGCAACGCAAGCAGCATGGAAATGCGTGTTGGACACACGGCGGACGCACTCTCTTCGATTGCACGGTATCTGGCCGGATTCCCTGGACGCAAGGTTGTGATCTGGTTCTCCGCATCCTTTCCACTGAATCTCTCTGTCGTCGATCCCGCGGATTTCGACGTTTATCGCTCTTATGCCGACCGAATCCGAACTACGACGAATCTGCTGTCGGACGCCCAAGTCGCGATTTACACCGTGGATGCAAAAGGCCTGACGGGAAATTTAATCTCAGACCCAAGCGATACAGGCCGGGATGCGAACGGCAGGATGGCGCTAACAGTAGACGCGCATATGAACGCCAATAGCAAGGAGGTATTCGAGCGATTCAATAAAGAAGAGAGCCTGACAAAGGTCGCTCAGGAAACCGGTGGGCGCGTTTTTTTGAACACCAATGACTTCGATCGCGCCATTGTCGAAAGTGTGCGGGACAGCAGCACTTTCTACCAGGTTGGCTACTACCCCACCCACAAGCAATGGGACGGCAAGTTTCACACCATCAAGGTCAAAGTTGCTGGAGATGGTTTAGTGGTGCGACATCGCCGCGGGTACTACGGCACCGATCCCGAGAAATGGCGCAAGAGTGGCGAAGGGGAGATGAAGACGGCAATGGAGAAGGACATTGTTTCTACCGGCGTTTTGTTCTACGCGCGGGCAATGCCACCATCCGGCAACGCGGACGTGAAGGTTGAATTCCTGGTGGACCCCCATACTATCACCTTTGAGGCGCAATCGGAGAACCAGCACGGATGCAATCTGGAGTTCCAGGTGCAAGCCTTCACTCCCGAGGGCAAACTAGTGAAAGCCCAAGTGCAGCAGGCCGAGGCCCCGCTCAAGCCAGAAACTTATGACCGCATCCAAAAGAGCGGCCTTCCGATGCCCGTGTCCATCAAGCTCGAGCCCGGTCAGTACATGCTTCACCTCGGCGTGAGGGATAATCGAACTGGGCAGTTCGGCACGTCAGAGCTTCCGCTAACTATTGGCGAGGCTCCTGCCCGCTAAGAATACCCCTGGTTACTTCGAAGGACCGTCGGCCGAACCTTTCCGAGCATTCTTTTCCTTCAGCTGTTGGTAGGTCCGCAGAGCTTTATCCGCATCCTCGGCCCGCCCCAAGCGACGATACGCGAGGCTAAGCTGGTAATAACCATAGGATTGGGCGGGCTGCAATTGGGTCGCAGTCTCAAGATGCTGGATCGCTCCATTTACATCGCCCTTATCCAACAGCGCTTTTCCGAGTTGGTAATGCGCATCCCCGTAGGAAGGCTTCTCGGCGAGTACTGCGTCAAGCAGTTGGATGGCTTCTTCAGTTTGGTGCTGCTCCAAACGGACATACGCCAGCTGATACATGGCCGGTACAGATCGCGAATTCAGTGAGAGTTCAGCGCTCAGTTCCTGCACAGCTTGATCGAGCTTGCCTTGCTTGAAATAGACCATACCGATGAAGTAATGCGCTTCGGCCAGGCTCTGATTCAGCTCAAGAGCGCGCTGCAACTCGAGAAGCGCCTCAACATATTGCGACTGCCCGTAGTATGCCTGGCCCACCATCAGATGGACTTCGGGAGAGTTCTCACCATGCTCCAACATTCGCGAGAAGAGGCGTCCGCCGGCAGTTGCATCGCCGCTGCGCACCAATGCCACTCCCGCAGCGTAGAGCAGCCCGGCATTCTCGGGCAACGCATCTAGAATCGGACGGAAAGTCTCCGCACTCTTTGCGAACTGGTCAGTCATGTAGTAGCTAAGCCCGAGCATCCGACGGAGATTGGCATCCTTCGGCGTTTGGCGAAGCAGACGCTCGAGCGGGCCGATTGCGTGCTCGTAGCGTTCCGCGCGGAAAGCCGCCAGGCCCCAATTGCGGTCGAGGCCCTGAATCTTAGGATTCCACCGCGCGGCTTCCGCAAATTCTTCCTCAGCGTCCGAGTAGCGAGAGGCGCGAGCGTCAATGACGCCGAGATTGTGATAGGCCTCTCCCAACAGCGCAGAAACACGCTTCACGTATTCAACTTCTTCGCTGCTTGCGAGCTCAGCTCCACGCGGTGCGCGGAGCAACATCGACTGTAGCTCTTGCTGGGCGGGCCTGCTCATTGAGGAAGCTCCGCCGGCACTAAGGGAAGCATCCGGCGTCAGCCGCGAACCCCCTCCCTCCTCTTGGCGGCGAGCCTGTTTGGCCAGCGTAATTTGTGAATCTGCCTCTTGATGCCGGCCTAGCTTCTCCAGCGCCTTACCCAATAATTCGTGAGCTTCCGACGCGTCCTGAAGTTCCCCACCGTGCTCCGCTAGCGCGAGCGACTTCTCTAGGGCGATCACCGCCTTCTCTGAGTGCCCGGCATCGAAACTGGCTCGTCCCAATCGAAAGTAGACGTCGGAATCCTCGGGGCGAGCAGTAGCGACTTGTTCGAACCACTTCTCCGATTCCTCAGGCTTCCCTTCTTTTGCCGCGATCAACCCCAGGCAGTAACGGCTGGTATAGTCGTCGGGAGTTATGGAAAGTTCCGCCGTCAATTGTTCGCGGGCCTTTGCATAGCTCTGTGGGCCCTGCAAGAAATACGTAAGCCCGAGAGATGAACGCACGCGTGATTTCTTAGGCTCCAGTTCCATCGCCTTGGCAAAATGAATAGCCGCTTGATCCAGGTAGCCGGCTTCCCGATAAGCGAGGCCAATCAGCACGTGCAGGCTGGCACTGGGCACGGAGGAAGCTTGCATCTCGTCGAAGATCACGCCTGCAGGAACCGGGTTCTTCAGTTTCAGGTCCGCCAAAGCCAGCAGGTAGCCGGTGTCGAAATCCGGTTGCAACCGCAGCGCCGATTCCAGTCGAGCCGCTGCGGATGCGAAATCTCCTTTCATGAAATAGACCTTCCCTGCAAGATTCAGGGCGCGCACATCTTTCGGATCCCTCTCCAGCGCCGCCTCAATCTCCTTCTGCGCCTTGTCGAAATCTCGGCTCTGAAAATTGGCGATGGCCAAGTCAACCCGTGCTGCCACATTCGCCGGTGCGGCCCGCACGGCCCGGCCAAGCAGATCAATGCCTTCGGCAAACTCCTTCTCGGAAACGCGTAGGTTCCCTAGTCGCTGCAAGGCCCCGGAGATGGCCTTACGGTATGCCCCAGCTGCCTTTTCGTAATCACCTGCGACCTGAAATGTTTGTGCCGCTTGAAAAGCCTGCTCCGGAGAATTCGCCTCGCTGTCACTCTTGGCTTTTTCCTGAGCCCGCACATCGGCGGTTGCCAGAAGGCAACACCACGCCCACATACCGAGCTTCACAAAACTCCGCATTCGAAACATCCCGTCCTTTCAAGATTCTTCCAGCGGATCATCCGCTGCATTCTACGGCTGCTGTGCTGCGGCTGGAGGCGGAGAAGCTGCGTCCTTACGCTTATGCTCCGCATCTTCCGTCTGCCGGAGCCGGTTGTACGCTTCCATCTCCGTCCGCGCGGGTTCCAGCAGCCCGAGCCGCGAATAGGCCAGACTCAAATGATAATGGTATTGGGAGACAGCCGGAGCAAGCTGCACGGCTTTCTCGAGCACCGTCCGGGCTTGCTCCAAGCTTCCTGTTTGGAGGTACAAGGTCCCTAGTTCAGCTTCCGCCGAAGCATGCTCCGGGTTTGTCCGCACAACTTCTTCCAGATCTCCGCGGGCCGCGTCGATGTTCCCTTCCCGCCGGGCCATCAAAGCCAGATAGTACCGGGCGTCGGCGAGATGCGCTTCGATCTTCAAGCAGCGCTGCAGGTCGCGCTTGGCCCCTTCGGCATCGCCAGTTTTGAATTCCGCAATCCCCAGCATCAACTGGCTGTTGGCATCGTCAGGACGCGCAGCCGCCAGCTTGCGAGCGATGGGCTCGGCTTCTTCCGGTGAATCAGCTTCGATCAAAGCAAAGGCCAGAACGTACTCGTTATCCGCATTATCGGGTTGAACCGCATTCAGCCTCTTTGCCGCCGCCACCGCTGACGCGCGATGACCGGTTTTCAATAGCGCCAGACTCAGCTTCTGTAACACCTCGGGACGATTTGGCTGCGCTTCGTCAGCGCGGCGCAGGAACTCGATCATTTCATCCCAGCGGTTTTGCTGCGCCGCCAAGCCAGCCGATTCGTACAGGAGATCGAAGGATTTTGGCTTCAACTTCAGCGCTTGCGACAGTAATGCCATGGCTTCTTGTGGCTTCCCCTGTGCCGTGCGGACCAAAGCAAGGGTTCGTAGATAGTCTGCCGAAGGCTTTACGGGGGGCTTCACGTTGTCCATGAGATGTGCCGCGTCATCAACGTACCCGTTGTGCAGAAGCACGGTGACAAAGTCCCGCAGCACCTTAGGCTCAGAATTGGCAGAGCCCAGCAGACGCGTTACCAATGGTGGGACTCTGTCAGGTTCACCGATCCCAAAGTAATCGGCTGCCAACACGGGCAAAATCCGGGCGGGGCGTGTGGCCAGCGGGACGCGCTGCGCGGCACCTATGGATTCCTTGTATTGGCCCGCCTCCTGGTACAGGAGGGCTAGCTCCACGTTGGCCGTCACGTCAGCGGGCGCGATGGAGACCACATGCGAGTAGGAATCAATGGCCTGTGGATTGTTCCCAAGCAAACTATACAGCTTGCCCAAACCGCGGTAGGCTTCGACATCCTTGGGACTCAGCGTCAAAACTCTGCGGAACAACGCTTCGGCCTCTTGCGGGCGTTTCTGGCGCGCGCGAATTTCAGCCATGAGGTCCAGCGCCCACACCTGGTCGGGTTGCTGCGACAAGACGCTCCAGAGCTGCTTTTCCGCATCGTCCAGCCGGTTTTGAGCCATTAGGCTAGAAATGGAACTGCGCGGCGTAGATTGCGCCCAGAGAGGCTTTGGAAAAGCGATTATTGCCATCAGGAGCCCGGCCAGGAACACGCACGAAGCCCGCGGGCAGCCCGTCAGAGGGGGAATTCTGCTTTGTCCGATGAATACTTTGTCCCGACAAATTGACCGCTTCATTCTCTCTGCCTGAGGCGAGGAACTGCCATTGATCACAAAACCTGCGCCAGCTGACAATAGTAGCGCATTCCAGGGTGAGAGAACGATTGCCGGGATCGTTGCAGTGATTCGCGTAAAAAAAACCGGGCCTGACTTTTCGTCAGGCCCGCGCAAAGGTCCTCAAGTTTATGCCCAACCTAGAAGATGAACTTCAGAGCGTACTGAATTTCTCGGTTGCCGATTAGGTTCCCCAGT
>Ga0137361_10002675_pt1 | contig 11396 bp, 7 predicted proteins | sample Mad1_80_16metaG_FD_104923 | JGI IMG/M metagenome (GOLD analysis project Ga0137361, IMG submission 104923) | Vadose zone soil microbial communities from Angelo Coast Range Reserve, California, USA - Mad1_80_16 metaG | ecosystem: Environmental > Terrestrial > Soil > Vadose zone | place: USA... | reverse complement strand
CTCGCCTACGGGTTTTTCATTTTCAATCTTGCTCTTTTTTTCGTCTTGATGAGGACCGGCTCGCCGGAGCAGCAAGTCTGGATCGGACGAGCGCTCTTTGTCTGGGTCAGCGTCTTCAATCTCTTTAACACCGCCATCTTCTGGGCCTTCATGACGGACCTGTTCACGGTCGAGCAGGGTAAGCGGCTTTATGGCTTTATCGCGGTCGGTGGCTCCCTCGGCGGTATTCTCGGACCCTACATTACCAAGCATTACGTTCAGCAAATTGGTCCCGCCAACCTTCTTGCGATTTCCGCATTAATATTCTTGATAGCAATCTTACTCGTTCGATTTTTCCCGAGCGGGTTCACAGAGGCGGGGAGAGCGACCGCCGTCGAAGAGAAACCTATCGGCGGATCGATTTGGTCCGGCCTGACGCACATTGCGCATTCTCCCTATTTGTTCGGACTAGCCACTTCGATGCTCATCTACACGACCACGTCGACTTGGGCCTATTTTCAACAATCCGACCTTACGCGCGCGGCTTTTCAGGACAGCAATGCTCGCACGGCGTTTCTTGCCAGTCTGGACATGTGGGTCAACAGCATCACTGTCGTGATCCAGATTTTCCTGACCGGACGCCTATTAAAATGGTTTGGTGTTGGTTTCACGCTCGTGGCCATGCCTTTTCTGAGCATGGTCGGGTTCGGTGCGATGGGTATCGCGCCAAGTCTGGGCTTGCTCGCCGCATTTCAAGTGGTGCGCCGAGCCGCCGCTTATGCGTTGATGCGACCTTCTCGCGAAATCCTGTTCACGGTTTTGCGACGCGAAGATAAGTATAAAGTCAAAAGTGTGACGGACACATTAGGATACCGCGTCGGTGACCAGTTAGGCGCCTGGTCGTATGGCGGTCTGCACGCGGTTGGCTTGGGACTCGCAAGCATCAGTTTTGTTGCCGTTCCAGTTGTGGCCGGCTGGTGTGTCCTTAGTCTTTGGCTTGCCCGTAAGCAGCGCGCTTTGGCTGACGCGCAACGTCGTGACATTGCTCCGTTCCCAGAAACTTCGGCGCCGGAACCGGCGTAATTGCTTCGCTAGTGTCCACCTCGATTCAGCTGTTTTTTACTCAGTCGCGTCTGAACGAGTTGCGCGTTTTCCGTTCAAGGACGAATTAACTAAGCAACAAATTACAGGAGGTAAAAGAATGGCAACACGAACTGGATCGGCTGTTTGGGAAGGCACATTGAAGCAAGGCAAGGGAACCATGAAGCTCGGGAGCGGCGCGTTCGAGGGACCGTACTCATTTTCATCACGTTTCGAAGAAGCAAAGGGCACGAATCCCGAAGAGCTCATCGGCGCGGCGGAGGCCGGTTGTTACTCGATGGCCCTTTCGGCGAACCTGGAGAAAGCCGGACATCCGGCCAAACGCATCAGCACAAACGCTACCGTGAAACTCGAGATAGTTGGCGGTGGACCAAAAATTACGTCCATCGATTTGAAAACCGAAGCCGAGGTTCCCGGAATCGACGAAGCGAAATTCCGTGAACAAGCCGAGCTAACAAAAAAGACCTGCCCGGTTTCCGTGGCTCTTTCAGGGACCAAGATTAATCTCGACGCCAAGTTGCTGTAGCCGAGGCCACCGATCGCCGCGCTGGCGCTACTCCTTCCGGAAGTGAATTCCGTGCTCGGAGCCAATCTGATAATCCCGCGATATGTCGGGTCCGCCTGGCTTGCAAATTCCGCAGCGCAGCGTGCGAAAACTTTCTCAAAGCCTGACGGCCTCGTCGTAAGGAACTACTGCCGCTAATTTGGTAATCGCGTTACTTCGCCAAGTCGTAGAGATACTCGACGAAAGACATTACTGCGCCGTCGAATCCGTGAATTGTCGGGCTCGCGGATTCGATGATGTAATATTCGTCCGGCGCATGCGCCCCGCTGCCGTGACCGAGCCCGAAATGTCCGGCGGCAAGTTTTAACGGCTCACCGGTAAAGACGTAACCGGGATACGAACCGGCGTTCCGCGGCCACAACATCGCATCAATGCCGAAATGCTTATAGGTTGCGAGTTGCGCCTTAATCAGCGCAGCGTCAGCCGATGTGGTCGTCGGATCATAGCCGCCGGTCATATTCACTTCGATGTCGCCGAAGCCGCGCTTCGCCAGATGCGCCTTCAACGCCGCGAGCGCGTCCGCCGCTTTCATATCCGGCACGAGACGCATATCGATCTTCGCGACCGCGCGATGCGGCAGGATTGTTTTTCCGCCGGGGCCGGTATAACCGCCGACCAGCCCTTCGATGTTCACCGTCGGCTGCGATTCGAGCCGTTCGTTCGCCTGTTGCCACGGCAAATCATTAATCCAATGCTGCACGGAAAATAACTTCTTTGCTTGCGCTTCACTCCGCACCTTCGATACCTTAGCGATCATCGCTTTCTCCTCAGCACTGAGTGGCCGCGGCTTCGGATAATTATCGATCTTGATTTCGTTGCCGTCGTCGGAAACGAGCGTGTCGAGCGCTTTGACCAAATGCCAGGCGGGACTGTCCACCATCGCTTTGAGCGAAGAGTGAATATCCTTGGCCGGACCGCGTCCCCATTTTTCGCCGCTGGACACCAGCTCGAGCTCAATCACGCCTTTCGAGCCAAGGTTTACGGTCACAACTCCATCTAAATCCTGCGTGGCCGAGGGCATGAACACGCCAACGCATTTCTTCAACGCCGCAAGCACTTCAGGTCGCCTAACGAGTTGCGGGATGTGTGGCGAGCCGATCTCCTCCTCGCCCTCAGCCACCATCACGAGGTTCACCGGCATTTTCTTGCCCGCGCCGCTAATCGCATGCAGCGCCGCGAGGAACGCTGCTTCCGGTCCCTTCTGATTCACCGCGCCGCGACCGATGATCACCTTGCCCAGCGGCGGTTTGTCCACTAACCGCGCTTCCGTCGGCGGCGACGTCCACTCCTCCGGATCGAACTGTTTCACGTCATACATGAAATAAAGTCCGATCGTTTTCGCCGCGCCCGTATCGAGCGTCGCGAAGACGCCCGGTTTGCCATCCGTGTTCAGGACCGTCGCCTGCTGAAATCCGGCATCGAGCGCCAGCTTCGCCATGTACTCCGCGCCTTCCGGGTATCCGCGATTCTCGGCCGCGATCGATACCTGGCCGATCCAATCCTGCAACCGCTTCACTCCCTCATCATGCCGCTTCGTGATCTCCGCTTTGATTGCAGCGAGATCGTTTTCAGCTGAGCAAACGCAGTCAGCGCCGACGACGAGAGCGACCGTTGCTAACAGTGATAGAAGTCGTGTGTTCATAACCAGAATGCCTCCTTAAAGAGCCAGGCTCTCCTGCTTCGCAGTTGAACCGGCAGTGGCAGTAAGTCCACCGAATTTTTTTACCAGCTCATCGAGCTTGGCGACGTAGTAGTCAATGTTTTCGTCGCGGTTTTCGGGATCAAACTCTGAAGCGAGTCTGGCGGCCTCGTACGCGGGAACTTTCTTCGGCGTCGCCTTGATGTAATAGCTGATCTGCTCCCCGGGTTTGTAGTTGCGGCCGCTCGCGAGAGCGAGTTCATAGGCGGCGGCACGATTGCGCGATGAGCTGGCAATCTTCGCGCGATATTTCTCGAGCGAATCCTGGAGAGTGTCAGTCTTCATCAGCATGTCGATTTTCCATTCACGGTTCCGAATTTTTCCTTCGAATTGATTCCGAAGATCGGTAATCGCTTCCGGTTTTCCCTGCATGATGAGCTTGATCATTTCCTCCAGGAAAACGCGCTGGAATTTCTCGAGCCCGCGCGATTTTAGCGCGCCACCTTTGATGATGACCTCGCCATCGCGCGCAAGGAGCGCATAATTTTTCGCTTTGTAGCTGAACATGGCGTCGAACTGCTCGTCGAATTCGACTTCGATTCCAGGCGGCAATTCTTTGGCCAGACCGCGTTGAAGTTCTTCGATCTGGTCTGCTCTAGCGGCTGCATCGGCTGCGTTGCCTTTAGTCTTTGCAGGCGACACGCTTGCCTCTACAGCAGACGGCGGGACAAAGTAAATTCCGTCGGTATCGACCTCGATCACTTTCGCGCCGTGCGCGTCTAACCAGTCGATCATTTTCTTCAACAAATCGCGCCCGATCTGGGTGACGCGCGCGGCGGCGTCGAAATCGGCGAAATGTCCCTGCGCGAACCCGAGGTAACCGTAAAAGCTGTTCAGCAGGATCTTGAACGTATTTTGCAGCGCTTGGAGGTGATGCTGCTTCGTGGGATCTTTCTCGGCCCGCATTTTCGACTTCGCTTCCAAGCGAAACGTGCGGAGGTCAGTGAGCAAATGCCGGAAGATTTGCAATTGATCGGCTGCAGGGAAGCAATCGAATTGCAACATGACCGACGGATAGAGCGATGCGATGTCGCAATGCCAGACGTTGCGGGCCACGCCCGTGAAGAAGATGTCGGTGTAACCACCCTCGAATGCGCGCGCCATCGGCAGCTCGGGAATGGAATGACGTTGCCGGAAATATTCACGCAGGAAGAGCGCGTTGATGCGCGTGGCGTTGCCGCGCACGATCCCGTCCTGGAAGTTGTATGGGAAAATTTGCGCCTGGATGAAGTGGCTCGGACTCAACAGCTCCGAGAGCGCGCGCGTTTCCCGAACACCGCACAGGGCGCGCCGTCGAAATTCTTCTGAATTGCTCATGTACGCGCGCTGCAATTCCTTGCCCGTTAGCGCTGAAATTTCGTCGCTGTCACAAAGATCGAAATGCCGGGCGACATCGGTCCGTTCGAAACCAGCGAGGGAACGCATGCCGACATCGTAAAATTGCGCGAGCAAAAAAGTGTCAACGAAGTGGCGGCCGCCAACCGTGAACTTGGGATAATCGATTGTTTTCTCCGCGATTTGGAGTCGTGACGGTCGCGAACGGAGAAAACCATCGGCGCGTCCCCAATCGAGTTTCGTTTTCGCCTTTTTCGCGCGCGAAACGAGATAAGGCAGATCGAACCGGAATAAGTTGTGACCTTCGATCACGTCGGGGTCGCATTCCTTGATCAAACTCGTTAGGCGCTTGAGCGCCCCACGTTCCGATTCCTCGACATTCTTTGGATCGACAATGAGTAGCTCTTCCCAGCCGCTGTTGTCCGATAGCGCAATGCTCATGATGTGGTCGCCCGGGCCGGCATCAGCAACACCGGCTACAGTTTCTGCGAACGAAAGCACTTCGAGCTGCATTCGTTTCAGTTCTTCGAATGGCAGATCCTTAAAGAGGGTACGACCGGTGGCAGTGAGATAATGCTGCACCGGATCGGTGAAGGCGAAGAAATCGCGCCCAGCTTTCTTTAGTCCATTGCGCAGGGTAATCAGGTCTTTCCAGCTATCGACCGTAACCAGCCAGCCGTACTTGAGAGTGCTCTCAAGCTTTTCGGATTCGATGCCAAGATCGACCACGTCAGAGTCGCACCAGACAAACGGGTGAAAGGGCTCGACGTCGGTGACGGTCGATCCGTCGTTCTCGCGGCGATAAACCTTCACCGTACCGGTTTCGCCGAGTTCGATTGCGATAATGCGGGGCGCCGGGTCGGCGCCGAAAAGCAGGGTGTTTTTCTCAAATTCCATCAGCCATTCACAGATTGCGCAGATTTCGCCATCTGTCATTCCGAGCGAAGTCGAGAAATCTCTTACTGTTTCTCCGAGCCGAATTAAATTGAGAGATGCTTCGACCCATTCGGCTTGCGCTTAGGGCAGGCTTTCGCTCAGCATGACAAGTATGAAGGTTCGTTTCTTCTCAATCTTGTCGGTATTAGCGCTGGTCTCGGCGCTCGCCACTGCGCAACAGACGACGCAATCACTCGCCGATGCGGAACTACCGTCACTGCTCGCGATTTACAAAGACGTCCACACCCATCCGGAATTATCAGGACATGAAGAACGCACAGCGGCGATCGTGGCGAAGGAATTGCGCGCTGTGGGTTGCGACGTGACCGAAAATTTCGGCAAATACGACAAGCCAAATCTGAAGTGTTACGGAGTGATCGGCGTGATGAAGAATGGCGAGGGGACGACAGTGCTCGTCCGCACCGACATGGACGCGTTGCCGGTGAAGGAGGAGACCGGACTGCCCTACGCGAGCAAAGTTAATACTAAAAATGACAGCGGTCAGGAAGTTTGCGTGATGCATGCCTGCGGTCACGACGCTCATATCGCTGCCTTCATTGGCACTGCGCGAGCATTACAGCATCTGAAAGATCAATGGGCGGGGACGATTATTTTTGTGGGTCAACCGGCGGAAGAAGCAATCGGCGGCGCCCGCGCGTTGCTTAAGGGCGGGCTCTACGATCGATTCGGGAAACCGAATTTTGCGCTCGGTTTTCATGACAAGGCCGATCTTGAAACTGGCCGCATTGGTGTAACCGAAGGTTACACGTCCGCAAATGTCGATTCGGTCGACGTCACCGTCCGAGGCGTGGGCGGACACGGTGGGTATCCGCACAAAACGAAAGACCCGGTCGTGCTCGCCGCGGAAATGATTAACATGTGGCAAACAATTGCCAGCCGAGAAAATAATCCCATTGATCCGATCGTGGTGACAGTCGGTTCAATTCATGGCGGCACGAAGCACAACATTATCCCGGATGAAGTGAAAATGCAGTTGACGGTGCGCACCTATAAAGCGGACGTGCGCGACCGCGTGCTGGCGGCGATTGATCAGATCGCGAAAGGGATCGCGGCGGCTGCGGGAATTCCTGCGGAGTGCGCTCCAATCGTCAGCGTCGCCAAAGATCAATTGACGCCCGCGACTTACAATAATCCCGAGCTGACAAAACGTCTCGTTGCTGTGTGGAAGAAGTCATTGGGCAACGAAAACGTGGGGATTGTCGATCCGACCATGGGCGGTGAAGATTTTTCCGAATATAGCCTGCCGGATCATTCTATTCCGGCGGTTGATTTTCACTTCGGAGCAGTCGAGCCAGCAAAGATCGCGGAGTACAAACAGGCGGGAAAAGAATTGCCAACCCTGCATTCGAGCAAATTCGCGCCCGTGCCCGAACCGACGATCCGCGTCGGAATTATCGGAATGACGACCGCGGTGTTGGAGTTGATGAAGAAATAAGTCGGACGTTTTCGGACAAACGTTCCTACCTGTTCCTATTTGACCTTAATGTTCTTCCGCAGATAGGTGGGAACATCGAGATCCTCGCCTTCCACGATGGTCGGTTCACTTTTTTCAAAGCGACCACGCGTGACCGACTCGAACTGCAAGACCTCCTGTTTCGCCTGCATATTTTTTTCAGACGATGGTTTCTCCTCTTTCGTCAACGCCGGCTTCGTCTGCTGGGTAATCAAGCGCGGTTCAGATTTGTTGAGCACAGGTGGCGCCGACGGCGGGGGTGTTTCGCCGGGCGCCGGTTCCTCAATCGGAATCGTCTCCGCAGGCTGGGAAGCGTCCACTGAAGTTCGTTCCAGCTCTCCGTCGACTTTCGGAGAAGCGTCCTGAGATTGCCCCCAGACGGGCGGCGTTGCGGGTGCGCTATTCTGGTCCGGATAAATCTGCTCCGGAATAGAATCCTCGTCCGCTGCAAGCGAACTAATGATTGTGACGCTCAGGCGGTCTCCCATTCGCCCGTCCACAGCCGTGCCGAACAGAATCTGCGTCTGCTCGTTTACATGACGACCAAGCTCCTGCATCAGGATTTCTACTTCGGATAACGTCATTCCGGGTCCGCCCGCCACTTGAACCAGGACACGGGCCGCGTCCGCCAGCATGCGGCCCCGATCCATCAACGGATTTTTGAGCGCCTGTGCGAGAGCGTCGTGTGCGCGATTGGCCGAATCGGATTCACCAAAACCAAACAAGCAACGACCATTGCGGCTGCGCAACGCGGCAAGCAAGTCATCGAATCCGATGCGGATGAGCCCCGGCCGCTGAATGAGATTTACAATGGAGCGAACGCTTTGACTGATCATGATATCCGCTGTCGCAAAAGCCTGATGGATTCCGGCTTTCGGCGCGACCATGTCGCCGATCTGATCGTTCTCGAAGCAGATGACCGCGTTGGCGATCTCGTTAAACCGGGCGAGCGCCTCCCGCGCTTGTGCACCACGACGTTTACCCTCGAAAGCAAATGGAAGAGTGGCAAACGCAACGACAAGCGAACCGGCTTCACGGGCGAGTTGCGCGACATATGGCGCGGCGCCCGAGCCGGTGCCGCCACCGAGTCCGGCGCAAATAAAAATCATTCTGGCGTCTGCGAGCGCCTCGCGGATTTCGTCAGCCGATTCCACCGCTGCTTGATAGCCTAGCTCCGGGTCGCCGCCCGCGCCCAAACCACGGGTTACAGAGCGACCGAGTTGCACTTTATGCGCCGCCACGGAACTGGCCAGTGACTGCACATCGGTATTAATCGCGACCGCATCTGCTCTTTCCAAGCCATCGAGTACAATCCGATCGAGCGCGTTCAAGCCAGCGCCACCAATGCTTACAATCTTGATTGGAATAAATCCCTCTTGCCGTTCGGGCAAACTGTAGTCCTTGCTGAGCTGAATCATTTGGGTCGCTTCGATGTTATTGATTGTCTATTTTTATCTCATTCCGCTAAAGAATTTGCCGAAGATTCGTCCAAATCTCCGCCGCGGCCGATCTGTTTGCACAGCTTGCGCGTATTTGATCAAACCGATCGCGGTCGAAAATTGCGGGTTTTCGACCGCGGAAGTCAATCCCGACGCGGTTTGCGCGTGCGCTACGTGCGCGGGCATTTCGAAAATTTCTTGCGCGAGATGATCGATACCGTTGAGAAGACTACATCCACCCGTAATGAAAATACCGGCACCGAGGTAATTAATGAATGGTTCTTCTTCGAGTCTGCGTTTAAGGAGTTCAAGATTCTCCTGCAACCGTAAATGAATGATCGTGTTTAGGGTCTCGCGCTCGATCTCCTTCCCGGCAAAGCCGGAGTCGTCTTTTAATAAAATTGTCTCGCCAGGAAGACAATTTCCGAGGACGCAGCTGCCTTCCTCGATTTTTAATTTCTCAGCGCGCGCCATTGGAATGCGCAGCCCCATCGAAATATCATTTGTGATATGGTCGCCGCCGACCGCGAGGCAACCGCTTTGCTTGACCACGCCATCAGCGTATAAAATGTAATCGCTCGTGCCGCCGCCAATATCGATCACCAGCGCGCCGAGATCTTTTTGGTGCTGTGTCAGAACCACCTGCGCAGAAGCAAGCGCGCCGAAGACAACGTCTTCGACCTCGAGCGGCAACTCCTTCACGCATCGGATGGTATTCTGAATGCGCGTGCGCACGCCGTGGATGATATGAAAATCGGCTTCCAATTTTTGCCCAAGCATCCCGACCGGATTAAGCACGCCGTCTTGTCCTTCGACGTGGTAATGCTGGATGATCGAATGCAGAAAGGCATTTTGCGCGGGGATGCTGACCTCCCGTGCACTAATCTTTACATCTTCGACATCCTGCTCATCAATCTCATCGCGGTCTTCTGGCAGCATCACACAGCCGCGGTTATTGAAGCTTTGAAGGTGGGACCCCGCGACTGCGACGTACACGCTCCGAATCATGACATCGCTTTTTTGCTCGGCGTCGACTACCGCTTCGTGGACACACTTCATTGCCGTTTCAAAATCAACGATCTCGCCTTTACGCACGCCACGTGACGGCGTCTGGCCGACCCCGAGGACTTTGATCGCGCCATCGGGACGGCTTTCACCGACGACCACGCAAATTTTCGAGGTCCCAATCTCAAGGCCAATCATCAAATTGCTGCTCGCCATCGTTATTAGCCTTTCTTTTGCCGCGAGACCGGAACTGCTTTGGGGATCGGTGTCAAACTCGTGCGCGCTTTCGCCGGCGATGGCGCGGTCTTCGCCGACTCATGCACTGGAATCGCTTTCAAAATGCGCGGTTCCACAGGGGGTTCAATCGTGTCATTAATGACAGCTGCTGCCGGTTTCGTGAATGTCACGGGGATGTTTCGCTGAACAAGCAAATTCACCGTCTCGAGTTCCTGTTTTGAATCGTCACAGTAAACCAGAAATTGTTCGAGACGCTGTAATTGTGCCTCGAGATCATTTAATGCAAACGTGACGCGTGTGTGGTTCTTGTCGCTCACCACCAGGCAATAACTTTTGGAAACATCAATCTCGCGGATCTGAAATCTCATTTGCATAAAACTACGCGTGCTCAAACGGAGCAACTCGAGCGCCGTTTTTGCTTCGGGTGATTCGACGACTTTCCCCGCCTCGAGCGATTCGCTCGAGCATCCTGAAATGAGCGGCAATCCCAGATATTCGGGCAACAACTTCTTTTCTTTCATTAAAACACCTCGCGCGTCGACAAGAAAAGCAGCATCTGACACAAATGGATCGGACACTTGTTTTTCGCCCGTAATCCACGCAACCGGCTTTCGCTCAACCACACGAATATCGATCTCCCCTGGCAGTTTGCGTACAACCTCCACCTCATCGACTTGTGGAAGCCGCTGCAGACTCTCACGCACGCGCCCCAGGTTCATACTGAAAATGTTTTCACCTTCGTGCAGATCGGCCACTTTCAGGATCTGCTCGCGCTGTAACGTACCATCCGTCTGCAGCTCGATTGTGCGCAACTGATAGTCCTGATTTTCGAAGAAAAAGCGTTTTGCGCCTTCGCGTGCACCGATATAAATGGCAGAGCAGAGCCCGGCCAGGAACGCTAATTTGGAGAAGACAGCCAGAACCTTTCGAGCGCGATGCTGCGTGGCTCTGCGGGAGCGAACCTTAACATCTAACAAATGCTGTTGATGTCGTCGCTGGTGCAAATTGGACACGCGCTGATTGCCCGGCCGGCGACGTTTTTGAGCAACTTTCATCTGCGAGCTCCTTCCGTTCTGGCCCGCGAAAGCGCAATGATGCGCGCACAAAGATCGACATAATTAATGCCCGCGGCCGCGGCGGCTTCGGGCAGCAGGCTTGCCTCGGTCATGCCGGGAATCGTGTTTACTTCTAGAACGGTGGCCGCGTCGTTTTCGGGCAAGAGAACATCGACGCGCGAGTAAACCTGTAAACCAATGGCGCGATGCGCCTTCAAGGCAAGATCTTGAATCTCCTTGGTTTTGTCATCATCGATCTTCGCCGGACAAACGTGCTCGGCGCCACCGCCAGCCTGTGGATTCAGAAACGGATACTTGTTTGTGAAATCGTAAAAGCCGCCCTTCGGGATTATCTCAAGAATCGGCAAGGCTTGATCACCGAGGATACCAATCGTCAATTCCCGGCCGGGCACAAATTTTTCTATCAACAATTCTCCATCGTATTTCGCGGCTTCCACCAAAGCGGAATCGAGCTCACGTTCCTCCTTCACGATAACAACGCCTACGGTCGAGCCTTGCCGCGGCGGCTTCACCACGATTGGCAACGGAATCGTCGGATCCTGACCCGACT
>Ga0137361_10002673_pt1 | contig 11398 bp, 10 predicted proteins | sample Mad1_80_16metaG_FD_104923 | JGI IMG/M metagenome (GOLD analysis project Ga0137361, IMG submission 104923) | Vadose zone soil microbial communities from Angelo Coast Range Reserve, California, USA - Mad1_80_16 metaG | ecosystem: Environmental > Terrestrial > Soil > Vadose zone | place: USA... | reverse complement strand
GCAAAATAGCTAGTGCCCGCCACGGCGCTGCTGACGATGCACGAGCCTCATGATGGCATGAAGTCCTCACGATTTTACATTTTCTATCCCCCAGGACTCATTTGTAACTCTTGTTTGTAAATATTGACATTTGCCTTCAACCGAAATATCGTACGCGCGATTTCACTGCCTGCTTACTGCTAATAGGAGCCTCTCTTGTTAGCCTCACAAAAACTTCTTCAGCTCGTCCGGAGCGGTTTATTCTACGATCGAACGCAATAAGGAGAGAAAATGGAAAACGGAAAACCTCAAACTACCGACCTCAAGCAGCGACTAGACAACGACCTCGCCTTAAAATTCTCGCTCTTTCAAATGCCCAAGTTTCTCGAAGCCAGCGAGTACGCGCTCATTCAGGCAATGGTGGCCGCCAAGATTTGGATCGGGCCAGTCCCGGACAACCCCGGCGGTTCAGGCGATATAGAATGGGGACTAATTCCCTACTGGGTGCACAACCCGCCGGCTTTCATTCTGGCTTACATTGAGAGCCACGATATTTTGCAGGACGCGTGGAAACTCCTGGAATTCCTGCTCCCGGCGCGCATAGATACCGCAAACTACAACGCGCTCGTGAGTCAAGTCACACATGGAGGATTGGTCGCTGCCGACGGCACCATCTTTGGCGATAGCCAGTATGATCAACTAGACCCCCGCTGGCTGTTTTCGTTTGCTGATTACCTGATAGTAGTCACAACGGGAGACGTAGCTCCATTTAGCAACAAGCAGGTTCCCCCCATCGCGCTGAAGGATAATCAGGGGCAGGTGAAGATTGCGGTGGTCGGCGACTGGGGAACAGGTGCGTTTAAAGAGGGCGAGGCTATCAACGTCATGATACAGCTAATGGGCCACTCCCCTGATTACCTGATTCATCTGGGCGATGTTTACTACGCCGGGACAAACGGAGACTTCTTACCCGCAAACGAAGAGATGAATAACTTTCTCAACGACTGGCCAAACTCTTCGCAACTGCCCGCCGGAAACAGCTTCATGCTCAACTCGAATCACGAGATGTATAGCGGCGCTAAAGGTTATTTCAACGTTGGACTTGCGGATAACCGGTTTAGCCAACAACAGTGCACCAGCTATTTCGCACTACAGTATGCCGGCTGGACCATACTGGGGCTCGACTCCGCCTACTACTCGTCATCGGGTATGTTCATGTCAGGTAGTCTGGGCACAAATGGAGTTCAGTGCGGTTGGATTCAAGGTCTGAGGAGTAACGGTCAACCGCTCTCCGCGGATAAGGTGATCGTCATGACACATCACAACGCGTTGAGTTACGACGGCTTGACGGAAGACACTGACTATTGGAATCAAATCACCTCGGCCCTGAAAGGTGACCCGGCTGCCTGGTACTGGGGTCATGTTCACGACGGCATAGCTTACAAATCGCCGACGGTCGCGCAGCGTAAGACGCTGGCGAGATGCGTGGGACATGGAGCTGTCCCTTATGGAGAAGCATTTGGTTGCGCAACTTCAACTCAGGTGGATTACTACGCACACACGCCTGCGCCAGTCCCGCCGCGGGTTTACAACGGGTTTGTCCTGCTGACCATTGCTGCAAACGGAGTGATCACTGAAGAGTTCTACGAGCAGGGCAGCACCACTGCCAAATTCAGCAAGCAATATAGCTGAGAGAGCGGCCTTGCAGGAATTCGAGACCTCGCTTCGCAGTGCACCAATCGCTTCAATGGACTCTACGGCGCGGCACTTGCAGCCAGGCTCGCAGATCAAAACAACCTTGCGGCAGATCGAAAGAAGACACAGCAGCGCGGGTGCCCTCGCCCGCGAGCGTTGCTACCTACTACTGTGAGCGGGCCAAGACTTACTACGGAAAACTCCTGGCGCTGTGTCGTCACGCCGATAGCATCAGACCCGAGATCGAGGAGGCGAAAGTGTTTCTGCCGGCGTGAACGTAAAGCACTCCGCGACCGAAATCGCTAGTGTCTAAAACTCTCTTCGGACCCGAGGCTAACAACGATTGCAGCAGACCGGAACCGATGGGGTGAGCCGCATCTAGTCCTTCTCCTTGTGCGCTAAGCCGAGAGGTTACGACGTTCAATTCTTCAAATCTGCGTACCCACCGCCAGGGCGGAGTTTGAGTCGGTCGTTTTCTTGTCCACCTTCGCTTCAGAGATCGGTCGCCGAACCGAGCTAGGGGAAACTCCTGCTTTCAGCGCGGTCAAAACACCCGCCGCTTCCCAGTAATTATCTACTGTATAAAATTGGCCAGCAGCCCACGGCAGGGCACTCAAATCATTTCGCATTAGATTACGGTTTTCGCGAACGGCAATTACTTTGATCCCCTGCTCCAACGCTGCAAGAGTCGGCAATCCGAGAACTCCGTCTGGTATTACTAAGCATGAAATGTCAGCCGCGGTAAGCACGCTGTGGTGCCACATCGCGATTGGATCAGTCACAATCTTTGGACTGCGATGCAGGCCTTTGAGAATACAATGCAGATATGCATTTGAGACTGCCTCGGCGGCCATTCGCGGATCGACGATGCCAGTATCTGCATTAGCAATGTCACTGTTTTCCAGCATTGGCGAATGCGCGGAAGGAACATTGTAGAGAGTTGAAACTGCGTGAGTCAGCATCGCTTCAACTCCGCCCCATGGATTGATCATCGCCCCCTCGCCACGAAAATAATCCATATGGAAGTTAGGTGGTACGCTGATCACCGACGATATTGCCACCGCATCGTATTCATGACGATACTGATCGAGCACTTCAAACAATCTTTCCACAGCTTCGACCCGGCCTACCGCGCTGCCCGATGCGCTGTATTCTGCGATCAGTTTAATCGAAGGATCGAGCTGCACAATATGTGGGCAATCCAACCCTAAGGCAGTTCGAGCAGCGTTGACTGCGTTGATTGCCAGATTGCCAAACATCTTATCCCGGTGCGCATCGATGATGACAAGAATCCGGTTCGATCGAACCTGCTGCAAACCAACTGTACCCATCAGCAGACGGCTGAGAACGCTGCCTTCAACATACAACGCGTTTTCTGGCATCTCGTTTAGGTCGGAGGCGTTGACTACATTGGGGTGAGTAATGAGCGTGTCACAGGCCGCACCGATCAACCGCGCTACAGGCGCGGCGTCACCCGCGTGACCTCCGATCTCAGCGCCAATTCCGGTGGGGACCGTGAGAACGACATTGAATTGTTGCGCGTTCTCGGTTGGCCTTCGATGGAACTCGAAGATCGAATCCAAACGTTCGAGGATGGCTTCCGACAGACCGCCGACGGCACCAAGCTCACAGTGATAATGCGAGAGCGTCGTCGAAATCACGGCAATCCTTACTGGGAACGATTGCTCCATCAAAAACGGTGCGCAGGCCCGCTCAAAGTATGACAATAATCCTTGATTGACTTGGGCAGCCGTGACCTTGAACTCTTGTTCATGCAGCGTTATCGCCATGTCGCTTGGCATCCTCTCTCCTCGTTTAGCGTCGAATTACAACGTTGGCATTCCAATCTTTTGAGTTGAACCATTCAGCAGTAAAGTTAGCTGCCTCGTCTGTGTCAAACTGCTTGCATGAGAAAATGTTTACATAGACAGCGTCCATCAGATCGAGTGTGTGGATCACGATAGTGCTAGTCAAGATGAATTGCACCGCGCTAGTTCCCTTGGTCTTTGGATCTGTCTGTTGTTCCTCTTCAGGCACACCCGCGTCGTCCCAGAAATGAAGATCGCAACGCTCCATGTCGATTAACTCGCATAACTCCATGCAGAATCGCTCGATTTCCGCACGCGTGAATTTGTCGGCATCACACTCGCGTAAATCCAAAAGAACTTCTTGACCGTACATTGTATCTTCCAAGAACGGCGACCTCTACTTTCCCCTAACACTGATTTAATATAGCTCTAAGAAATGGGTGTAAATTGTTGATAGCCACAAAAGCGGCGGCAGAATATGCCCTTTCACCTGACCTAATCGCGGAGAGTTCCAGACGTTTACCATCAGCCTTGTCACTCTTTTCGAGCAGTGCCGAAATCAAAGACAAAAGCCTATCTCCCACTGATTCGTAGGTCCTCTTCCTTTCGTCCACCAAAGCTTCTCGCGTATTAAGACCCAATGCTTTGATAGTTTCTTCTCCTTCGGCCGTCAGCGGGATGAAAACTCCTGTGTCATCGATTCCAAGATGATTACTCGGATCCTCTGTGAGCGGGTTAATAAGAAGGGGTTCTTCCTTTGTTTCTTCGCCAGGATTGATCGCTCGGAATCCCCGAACGGGAAAGTAATTGCCTTTTCCTATCCTCTCTCCAGTCTTCAGTTTGGTAACTCTGTTGCAAAGCGAACAGGAAGGAAGAAGGTTACGCCAATCATATGCCAGCCAATAGTAGCCCGGATGCTCCTTGGCTGTGCCGTCCTCTTCGTCAATCATAATCGCCTTACCTGCACGATCTGTCACAGACTTCTTTGGCCGAAAATGCTCGGTGTCACCGGGTTGATTCGCGTCCATTAAGCTTTCGCAATAAGCGCATTTGCCGTGGAATACTCCGTCAAGGTCCATATAGACGGTATTCTGCTCTTTATAGATCGCATCCTTGATGACAATGGCTTTGCCTTCTTCAACATCGGCAACAAGCGTCGTTGTTGCTATAGCGCAAACCTTACGCCAGGTCTTCCAAGCCTCAGTGGTGGGTTCGGTAAAATCAATCCTTATCATTGGTGGGAGTAAGATCGAAAAGCCCTTTAAGCTGTCGCCTAACCTCAAAATCGAGGGCTGCCGGGTCAGTGTTAGACAAACCAAGCTCTTCGGGGAGTTTCTCTAGCGTTCTCTTTACAGCGGTTTCGACCAACCTCTGAAGTTTAGTCTCCTCTGACCCGAGATCTCTGTCGAGGCGGGAGTGTAAGTCAATCAACTCTTGTTGTTCAACGGTACTGAGCCCCTTCTTGGCCTTGAGGTTGGCATACCTGTTGATGTCGCGCGCTACACCAGAGCTTCTGGTGCTATCAAGACCAAACAAATAAGAGGTCAACACCTGATCCGCTCGCATCCGTCGCGGCGGCTTTTGTTCGTCTAGCCCTTCAACATGATCTCCCGCCTGCCTCAGTAAGACTAACTCGCACTCCTTATCTGTCAGTTCAGATGTGCCAATAGCACATAGTGGTGAGTGAGTAGAGGCCAGGAATTGAATCTTTGGAAATTGTTCGTGAAGCAATTTAATGATTGATTGTTGCCATTTCGGATGCAAATGCTGTTCGAGTTCGTCCACCAAAACGATTCCCTCGAGATCCCTGTTGAACAAGTCTTCCTCTTGGAGCAACGCCCACCAACCAATCAGGTCAATCACCCAGGCCAACGTTGCATCGTAACCATCTCCTAGAGACCCGGACGGCTTAAAAGATCCCCAAGGCCCGTTAATCGTGATGGTTCGTGTTAACTTTGTAGATCCGGGCGGCAACATCAGGATTTTATCTATCCACAAGAGTATTTCTTCTTGGGTTATGTTGTGGTACTGCTGGAGGCGACGTAGAACCAGTTCAGGGTTTTGCAGAGCGCTGCCCGTGTAGTTAAAGAGAGAATATACTGCCTCGACGGCCGAATATTCGTCCTGATCGTTCATCCCAAAAACACCGCGATCTGCACCATACGCGCAAACGAAAATATCTTGCCAAGGTAAATCGTCAGACGAGATCTGTTCTACGACCACATCTCCTGAAGATGGATTTCTAGAAAGAGTGGTTTCTATGGAATATTCTTTACTAGATGTTAAATCGGCGGTGAGTTCTATTCGAATCTGCGCGCTCTTTTCCTGATCGCGAATCATGTCCCCGGGGATGTCTTTCAACAACGCTGAGGCACTCGTCTTATCACAGAGACCCATAGCAATGGAGCGCAACACTGTAGTCTTTCCTACACCATTGTCGCCAAGGATCAAAGCCCATTGACTCAAATCCAATTCTGAACGCAAATCGATTGTTAGTTCCTTGAAAGCACGAATGTTTTCAAGGTAAATCTTCGTGATATACAATGCTGGTCCCCTTATACCGCCATAGTTTCAACAAGCTCTCCGACAATTTCCGCCGAGACTAGTCCAAATCGGCCTTCCCCTTCTAATTGCTCACAGGCAGCACCGCGTACGCAAACGACATCAACGTCAGTTTGCCAAAGACTAGACAGTTGATTCTTGGATATGCTTCCTGCAATCCAAGCTTCCTTGCCTAGGTTGTGAATATTCTGAACGAACGTCGCAATCTGATCAAGCGAGTAATATTCCAGAAGGCCTTTGCCGATCGACTTGTTGTAAGTGTCGATCAAGAGGCCGTCACAATCGATAGCTTCGACGAGTGTCGGCCCATCTTTGAGTGGATCAAATGAGAGCGCATATTCCTCGTCAGGAAAAACTGCCGGATAGATTTTCTTTTCCGGCCACCACTCGCGCACGGTCCTAACTAGACTCTCACCTAGATACGCTGCGCCTTTCGGATCAAGTCCAGCTAGCCCGCACTTAACGAAATTAGCACCCGCCGTCGCAACTCCCAGCGCCGCTTGGCAAGCAGTACTACGAACGGGCTGATCTTCACCAATGTTCGTCGATATAGAAATATGCTGGTAACCATTTTCGTCAAGACGCTCGCGAACAGCTTTGATGTTCAGCGGATACGGAGTGCCGAGTGCCGATCCAGGGTACTCGACATCAGCAATGTGGGCGCCGCCTTTAGCCGCAGCTACGGCTTCATTTGGACCTCTCACACTTATCAGTAAACGCGCCATTCTATTTGATGAGTACTATTCAGCTTCCGAACTTTGGACTCCGAAAACCGGCACACTACCCGGACAATAGGGAAGCTTCAGTCAGCTTGGATTGTAGAGGGTGATGAAAGTATTACTTTTCGAAGCAAAATTCAATCCATGGGGTGGCGATCTATTAGCGTCTTATTCTTTCTCCTGCAGATAGTAACTCGCTTGTTCTTGTATTGGCTTCCACAACTGCTTCGAAGAGGCCAGGTAGTCAACTTGCCAATCTTCACCCATAGTAATTGCAGAACATGATTCGAGGCACTTTTTTGCGAGCTCCGAAAAGATAAAAGCAGGTGCGTATGGAAAATCAAGATTGGTCTTTTCAAACATACAATTATAAGAGTTGGTGACGTGAGCGCCGCCAATACTGAAAGCCTCAACTTGCCCATCAACCAGCGCAACCACGCCCGTAAGAGGTAATCGGTCCTTTAGCGCGTCTTCGCATGCTTTGGATTCGATAAGGAGTTTTTCTCCGTCCTCGGCGGAAACTACCTTGGACTTTTGCTCGATCCATTTGTCCAACAAGTGCAAGCAATCAGGGATGAGTTTTTCAGAGTATTCAATCACAACTGGCTCATTGGCTGTTTGAAATCGCACGTAATCTTTACGCTTCTTTTTGTAATCTGGGCCGGCGAGAGCTGCAATGCGGGAGGTATCAAAAACATATTCGGTACCCTCCCTAACAACAACAAATTCACCACTCTCGACCAATTCCTTCCATAACGGATAGCTGTCCCACAAATAAGCAATAACAGGTGCGGGATCTTCCGGATCAAGCTGGCGCAGGAGTTCGAACGCTCTTCGGATGTGATTCATTGAAACCCATTCGCCAACTGGAGGTCCCCATAACATTGGCCCACCTTCCCAGTTTGCAATCATGTAAAGGACTTCGTCCTCTATCAAGAAATGCAAGTCGAGTACCCTTCGCCAGGCGACCATCATAAGAGCGTTCAGGTCAGCTAACGGTTCATCAAGACGAGTATAGAACCTGGTGAGCGTGTCGAGATCCGATGGGGAAACTGGTCTGAACCCCGCTGCCAAGGCACGTGAGCACATGAGTGGAGCCGCAACTCCAGCGATCGGAATTCCACTCTCAACTATCGGTTGTCCTGTTTTTTCGAGCGCCATTTTATTAAAAGGAAACACCGCACTATATTAGTCGTTTGGGGAAAGCGCATCAACATGCCGGGTCGATCAGGCACGAATGACGGGCCTAGGAACTTGGTTTAGATTTAGTTGCTCACCCTCGATTTTCAATGTGCGTCAAGCCATGGTTTCGTGATCGTGAGGCGGGTCACGAATCGTTCGATGTTATGGAAGCGCATGGCGTATATCGGTGAATCGTGAACCGGCGAAGGCCCACCCTAAGCGAGGCTGCTCGCGTGGGAACCTCGGGTAGCTCGCGACCACTTTGGTAATAAGCGACTTTGTTGTTGATGGCCCAGTTCGCTAACGCCCACTCTCACAGTCGGCTACTTCCGAGATCGAGATTTTTTGAGGCCTTGGTCTTTGACGTTGCCGGGAAGGTTCGATGGTAAGTCAAGATCATCATCAATCAGAGCCGCAAGATCTACACTTGCCAAACGTGCGTATTCCAGCAGGATTGTTGCTGAAGGAACGCGGTCGCCCCGTTCATATTGAGAAATGTTGCTACGGAATAAGTGTTCGCTGAATCCTATGCGATCTAGGAGCTCGGTCTGCGAAAGCCTCAATTCCGAGCGGATTTTTTTCAGCTTTTTCGCTAGACGGGTTGACTTAGTCGGGGAAGCCTTCTTCACAGGGAGACTCCTCCCAGCGAAGATGTGACCTTGACATTTCGGTCTCTGCTAGATACGATGGTATCTAGTTTGCAATTGCGATTAGAATTCGCCGTGAGTTGGAACCTTCCATGCTCAACGGCGATGCTCATCACTCGCTTACTTGGGAGGTTGAGCTACGCATTGGCCGTTGTCGATTTTCAAAGACTCGATCGCCGCAGAGCATAACAGAAGCCGCTAAGGTACTGAAGTACTGAGTGCTAAGGTACTGAAGTACTGAGTGCTAAGGTACTGAGTACTGAGTACTGAGTACTGAGTACTGAGTGCTGAGTGCTGAGTGCTGAGTACTGAGTGCTGAGTACTGAGTACTGAGTGCTGAGTATTGAGCCGCTGACTTAACCTATCACCCTCCGCATCCCGTCATAACGAAGCCGCTGACTTTGATCACCCTCTTTCCTGAAGGAGGTTCCCGGTCTATGTTGGCTTCTGCGCATGCACAGTCTACGAAATCAAAGTTTCGGCTCTTGTATCTCGGCAGCGATCTGACATTAATAGCCGCGTTAAGGAAAGAGCTGGCGGAACCCGATTACCGGCTGGTGGCTTGTTCGGATCGTGGCAGCGCCATCATGTTTCTCAAGAGTGAGATTCCGTATGACTTGTTGCTGATCGATCTTGAATGGCGAGGGGCGGAAGGCTTGAAACTGGCGCGGCTCACGCGCTCGCTGCCGCAGCGCGAGGGAATGCCAATCGTTCTGGTTGGCGTTGAACTGAGCAAGCACACAATGAAATTGGCGAGTCGTGCAGGTATCAACCAGTGCGTGATGAAGACGTCAGATATGAGCGCGGTCAGCAAAGTTATCCGGCAGTTGACCGTGGCCAAAACGGCATCCGCAGATTAATTGCCCACCGACGATTTTCAACGAGACTCAAACCGTGATCTTAAGGCCGGTTGAATCCTTCGCTGTTATGTGTGAAGCCGATGCCGTACGCCGTAACAGGTATAAGCGCGCGGTACCGTCTCATGAGGTCAGTACCACCTCGCGGTAGCGGGTGGGTTCTGGATGCGAAAGAGAGATCCAACAGTTCAATTCGTTTGACCCAGCGATATCGTTGTCCTCCTGCGAACCCACCCGCTACCGCGAGGTGGTACTGATGACCTCATGCCACAAAGGTGAACTATCTGGTAATCGCTGCCTACTGGAAGTCGATGCCTACCAGAAGACACTCACAAGCCCAACACACAAATGCAGTACAAACCACTGCCGCAACTCTTAGCGCGCCTTACTTGCCTGTGGTAAAAGAGGCTCATGGACTCTTCCACTGTTGTTAGCAGCACGCTGCTACGAAACTCTATTCGACTTGCATTGCTGCTCGGGGGGTTTTCGGTCGCCATTCTTGCTGTGGAACCAGTCAAGGCCACGCAAACTAACAGTTTGCTTTACGGTGCGCGGTCGACGCCGACTTATGCTTCGCCCCGTCTTACAGTAGAGCCAGTCAAGGCCACGCAAACTAACAGTTTGCGTTACGGCGTTGCGTTTCAACAAACAGATGTTTGGGCGTTGATCAAAACAGACGACGGCATGCTCTTCGTTTGGAACATTCATGACCTTCACTTCACACTCGCCGTCAAAGGCAAAGAAATTAAGCAGGTGAACGTCCCGGACCGTATATTCCTCGCCGTTGATGGCAAGACACTACAAATTCAAGCGGCGGAGATCCGAGGCTTTGCGCCGGAAGCGAAAGAGAAGAAGCTTGATGACAAGGCAGTGATGGCTGCGCATCGCGATTGGGAGTCGAAATATATTGGAGAGCTCCTTAAGAGCAAGCTGACGTTGAAATCGTTTAGCGTGAACATGAGCGCCCTGGGCCCGGCGTCGCTGTGGGAATTCGATATGCCGGAGGGAATGGATACTGAGGTGAAAACGCAAGTGTATGTGACGGTGGTCCGCGGCGACTATGTGGTGATGCTCAATTGCGAAGCGACCAATAAGACCCCGGGGGTTGAGGTGCGCAAGTTTCTCATGGATACGATAGCGACGTTGAAGACCAGTGATATGCCGATTGATGTTCAGAAGCTGTCGGAGTCGATCCGCGCTGGACGGAAACCCTAGAGGTCGGAGGTCAGAGATCAGAGGTCAGAGGTCGGAGATCAGAAGTCAGAGGTCAGAAGGAATACGACGCGTATACCAGGACACTACCAACCTCGTCAGCCTGATTGGCTATCGTCTGTAACCGTTAGTATCTCGCAAAGCGTCGCGAAGTCTATATTCCCGCCCGAGACAATACATACAACTTTACCGCCACCGGCTTTGCCCGCTAACGCGCATGCAAGCGCACACGCCCCGGCACCCTCGGCGATAATGCGGTTGCGTTCAGCCATGAGTAGTAGTGCAGATTTAACTTCGTTCAGTTCGGCAACGAGCGAGCCATCAATCAACCGTTGTGCGCGCTCGAGCATTTGCGGAAATACAACCCGGGCGCCAATGCCATCCACGAAGGATGGTTGATAATCCACAGCTTGAGGAGTTCCAGCCGCAAGCGAAACAACGAGAGGCGCTGCCGTTGCCACTTCGGCTGCATATATCTTGCACTTCGAATTCAGCGCACGCATGGCGGCAGCAATACCGCAGGTAAGCCCGCCACCTCCCCACGGAATCACAACTGCATCAACCTCCGGGCAGTCTTCCATGATCTCAAGAGCAATTGTGCCGTTGCCGGCCAGCACATTCAGATCGTCAAACGCATGGATGAAAGTTGCTTCGACACCTGGAAAGGTGCGCGTTTCGAACGCCCGCCACCACTCTTCAAATGGAACCTTTATGACACGTCCGCCAAGCCGTTCAAT
>Ga0137361_10002672_pt1 | contig 11399 bp, 10 predicted proteins | sample Mad1_80_16metaG_FD_104923 | JGI IMG/M metagenome (GOLD analysis project Ga0137361, IMG submission 104923) | Vadose zone soil microbial communities from Angelo Coast Range Reserve, California, USA - Mad1_80_16 metaG | ecosystem: Environmental > Terrestrial > Soil > Vadose zone | place: USA... | reverse complement strand
GCTCCCGGCGGTGGACCGCCGCAAGATCATCGCGACCAACTGCGCCCGGTTGTACGGCTTCGCCCATGAGTCCTGACCGAACGGGAAGCATCGACGGCTTCGACCACGTCTCGCTTCCCATGCGGTACACCGACGCCATGGTCGGCCAAAGGATAGGTAATTCGAGAACCCGCGAGCGACCTCGCCGTGAAGATCGCCGTTATCGGCCGAGAAGGCTGCGGAGACGGCCAGCGACGCCGACGGTGGCATAGGTCAGATGCTTGGCCAGGCGTTTGCGCATCGTAAGGCGGGCTCTGACGTCCGACCAATCGATCATACTGTCGTTCAGGTTGTAGTCGCCGCGCTGCTCGTCGGGCACATCGCCGCGCTCGATCCGATCGATCAGATTGGGCAATTCCTTGTAGAACGTCTCTGACCTATAAACTGGATGAAGAGACCAGAGGCCGTTGCCAGAGCCGAGAAAATCGAGACGATAGTAGCCGTTTGCCTTCATGAAACGGGAGAAGGTGTCCTCGGCTGCCAAATACGGGGGGTTGTTGCTAAGGGTGGATAGGATCAAGCGTAGCGGATCGGGACGGCACAGCGACAATTTGATGTTGTCCTGGAAGAAGCGCCGCCGGTCCAGCATGAAAAGGCGCGTGCTGAGCGTGTTGAATCTATAGGCCGGCGGATCGGCGGCCTCGCGAAGTCCGACCTGCGTCTTCAGCCGGCCGTCGCGGGTCGGCGGTCCCGACAACGGATTGCAGGCGACGATCTCCCGTCGCCTCGACAGGATCTGAACGGCTTCCGCAACCCAGGTCTGGCTGCCGCCACCGAAGAGCATGTCCGAATCCAAATGGAACACGTGATCGCTCTTGGCGCGATACAGCCCATAGAAATAGGGGTAGAAGGGGCTGCCGTTCTCCGCCTTCATCGGAATCGTCTTGTCCTTGATAAAAAAGTCGGCGACCTCCCGCATCATCGGTGGGGCATAGTCGACCTCAAGGACAGACGCGTGTTTCGAGGTCGAGATAACACGGTCCAAGAGGCCTCGGACGGCCGCAAGTTTTTCCTCGAAATTCGCCGTCCGATACCGGCTCCCCTCGCTGTGATGAAGATCGAGGGTGAATTGAACCTCGTCGACCTGTCCACCCAGAACGCGCATTTGATGCGGGACGGTATGGATCGCGTGCGGAGCATCAAGAGGCGCCAAATTGATTTGAAGGCAAACACTCACCTCCGACCTCGGGTCTTGATAGGAAGATCGTTTACGACCACGGCACCGTCGAGCCGAACCGCAGCCCTATATTCCTCGGTGCGGCGGTTCGTGGGTGGCGAACATAAGATCACCATAACGGTAACCGCTCTTCCCTTCCAGTGCTGCAGGAAACCATGTGTCAAACTCCTCGATCGGCCGCCACGCTGGCAAGGCGAGTTTGGGCACCTCGGCAGGGCACACGTTCGTGTAGCGTAACCCCAAAAGGCGCAGCCGCTCGACACAGTGCTGCGTTTTCGCGATGTCTTCGGCGGTCAAGTGATACTCAATGGACACCATTGGTATGGTCTGAGTGAGGCCGCTCAGCACCTGGAGTTCATAACCCTCAACGTCAATCTTGCAGTAATAGGGCGTCCCGTACCTGGCAATGGCCAGGTCGAGCGTCAGGACTGGCACATCGATGGCGGCGACTGTCGTGCCCTCCCAGGTCTCGACCAACCCCGACTGACCGTGGCTGGAACGCATAAAAAGAGTCGCGATCGATGGGGCCTCTCCTAGGGCTGCTGGAACGAGTTGTAACTGTGAGTACGGCTTGCAGCGAGCGGTGAGCTCTCGCGCACACACGGCCTGAGGTTCAAAGGCCACGACTCTCGCGCCAGCCTGGAGCAGTGGTTCCGTGCGAGCCCCGATGTTTGCGCCGACATCGAAGCAGAGTGCCCCCGTAGGAATGAGGCTACGGTACAACGCTACTTCAGTCTGAAAGACCGCTCCTCGCCTGCGATCAATGAGATGTCGTTGGGCTAACCGCGCCATCCTGTAGGTGCCGGTTGCGAGCGATACCGTTTTGATGAAAGCCCCGATCATAAATCATCGTCCTTTACGGTGTTGGAGACCCATACATTCCACATGATATCTTGGAAACACGCCATTCGGCTCTTTCATAGCGACGGTCGTAATTAAAGGGCCTCTGTCTGAATGAAGTCCATCGATGCTGCTGAAGGAGTGGGACATCCTATGATGCCGACAACCGCCGGGCGTCGCCTACCCTGTCGCACCGTTCCAGCAGCATGCGAATCTTCGACTCCAGCGCTGCCCGGAGGTCGGCTTCGTCCGGTAAGAAGAAGTCGAGGATCTCCAGCACCATGACCTTCTCGACGTGATGAGGCCAGTGCCGTCGGATCGCGTCGAGGTGACGCGCCTCCATGACGGCGATGACGTCGGCCCACGCCAGGTCGCGGGTGGTGATCCGGCGGGCGGCATGCGAGGCCGTTCCCACGGAACGCACCTCGTGCCGCCCGACGCCACCTTGCAGCTCACGAAACAGGGTCTCTGCCGCGCGGCTACGCGCGACGTTCTCGGTGCACACGAACAGCACTTTCATCCCGCGACCCGGCCGGACTTCACGAGCTCTCCGCGGATCCACTCATAGGTCCGGCCGAGGCCTTCCTCGAGGCTGATGACCGGCTCCCAGTCCAGCACCTTGCGCAGGAGCGAGTTGTCGCTGTTACGGCCGCGCACGCCCTGCGGCTTGCTGAGGTCGTGCTGCTTCTCGATGTGCTTGCCGGCGACCTTCGCGACGATGTCGACTAGCTCGTCGATCGTGATCATGCGGTCCTGGCCGAGATTGAGCGGCTCGCGGAAATCCGACCGCATCAGCCGGTAGATGCCCTCCACGCAGTCGTCGATGTAGCAGTACGACCGGGTCTGCTTGCCGTCGCCCCACACGTCGATGACGTCTTCCTCCTTGGCCAGGGCGATCTTGCGGCAGATCGCGGCCGGCGACTTCTCACGGCCACCGTCGTAGGTCCCGAGGGGGCCGAAGATGTTGTGGAAGCGCACCGTCCGCGTCTCAAGCCCGTAATCCTCGGTGTAGTGACGGCACACCCGCTCGGTGTAAAGCTTCTCCCAGCCATACCCGTCCTCGGGATCGGCCGGGTAGGCGTCCTCTTCCTTGAGCGGCGTGACGTCGGGCTTGTCCTGCAGATACCCCGGGTAGACGCAGGCGGACGACGTATAGAGCAGCCGCTTGACGCCCTGCACGCGGGCCGCGTCGAGCGTGTGGATGTTGATCAGCACGTTGTCCCTGCTGATCTCGGCCTTGTGAGAATGGATGAAGCCGATGCCGCCCATGTTCGCGGCCAGGGCATAGACCTCGTCGACGCCGCGGGTCGCGGTCAGGCAATTGTCCCAGCGTCGCAGATCGAGGAGCTCGAACTCGTGCGCGGCCGTCGCCTCGTACTCCGGCAGCTTGACGTCCACGCCGCGCACCCAGTAGCCGCGCTCCACGAGGAACTTCGTCAGGTGATGTCCGATGAAACCCCCCGCTCCGGTCACGAGCACCTTCTTCATAGTGTTTCCTCCCGAGAAAATGAGAGCCAGCGATGCCTCAATAGCTGCAGGGCGAACAGCACGACGAACCGCGGGTTGTGCCACAGATAACGCCGCCAGAGCCGCCGTGGCTCCGAGGCCAGGCGGAAGACCCATTCCAGACCCCGGTCCTGCATCCAGCGCGGCGCTTGAGCCTTGTTGCCGGCCAGGAAGTCGAAGGCCGCGCCCACGCCCAGCATGACGGCGTTCACCCGCGAGTGATGGGCCGCCATCCAGCGATCCTGCTTCGGACAGCCGAGGCCGACGAACAGGATGCGGGCCCCCGACCGGTTGATGCCGTCCACGATCGCCGTGTCCTCGTCCGGGCTCATCGGCCGGAACGGCGGCGACCAGGAATAGACGATGCGGAGCCCCGGGAAGCGCTCGCGAGCGACCGCGACCAGCTTGTCGAGGACGTCCGGCGCGCCGCCGTAGAATCCGACCGGAACGCCGGCTCGCGCCGCCTCCGCCAGCACGCGCGGGGTCAGCTCGGGGCCGTAGACGCGCGCGGCGTCCCGAGCGCCGAGCAGACGGAGGCCCCAGACGAGGGGCATCCCATCGGGCGTCACCAGATCGGCGTTGTTGACGATGCGCTTGAGGAAGTCGTCGTCGTGCGCCTCCATCACCGTGTGCACGGTCGTCACACACACGTAGCGCCGGCGATCCTCGCCCTCGGCCCACGCCATCACCCGCGACGACGCGTCGTCATAGCTCGTGGCGTCCACGCGCATGCCGAGGATGCTGCGGCACAGCGGCGACGTCGGCGCTGCTGTGGCGACCTTCATGAGCGCTGCGGAAGCCATGGCCCTCATGCGGCGACTCCGTTCCGTACCCGGTCATAGATCCCCATGAGCAGGTCGTAATTCACGGCCGGCGTGTAGCGCGTCTCGAACTCAGCCCGCGCATTCGTCCGCATGGCCGCCAGCTCACTCGGGTGCGAGAAGGCCCACTCGATCTTGCTGGCCAGGTCCTCCGGGTCTCCCGGGCGGACGTGGAGTCCGGTGCGGCCGTCGTCGATGATCGCGCCGACGCTGCCGTGCCGGCTGCCGATGACGGGCAGCCCGGCCGCGGACGCTTCGGCCAGGACGAGGGGAAACATCTCGTAACACTCGGACGGGAGCACGAGCACGCGAGCGTCCTGCATCAACGCGAGGACTTTGTCCTTCGGCTGCCATCCGAGCCAGTGGCAGCGCTCGGTCTTCCCGACGAATTCGCCCACAGCCGGGGCGAGCGGGCCGTCACCGACGACGTAGAGCGGAACGGTCCCGCCGAGCCGCCGCCAGGCGGCCATCAGCGTCTCCACGCCCTTCTCAGGCGACAGGCGGCCGACGAAGAGCGCGTATCCACCGGCGCCGTTCCCGATTCCCGGATCCGTCGCGCAGAAGTTCGGCTTGAGAGCGATCTTCTCGACCGGCAGCCCGCCGGCGATGAACTTCTCCCGGGCGAACTCGGTCATCGCGATGTACGCGTCGACGGATCGCTGCCAGGTCCCCAGCCACCGATGCGCGGTGAGCATGCCCGCCACGACGGCGGTCTGGCTGCGCGAGCGCCGATAGCAGCCGTGACGGATTCCGGGGAGGGCCACGGCCCGCCCGACGCAGTCCTCGCACGCGCGGCCGTCGCGATAGAACGTGGCCGAGGGACAGACGAGGCGATAGTTGTGCAACGTCTGCACAACCGGAACGCCGGCGTCGCGGCAGGCGTAGTAGGCGGCCGGCGACACCTGGAAGAACGTGTTGTGGAAGTGAGCGACGTCAGGCCGGCTCTGGCGCAGGCACTCGGTCAGCCTGCGCTGGAAGCCGACCGACCACACCGCGTCCCGGGCGGCCACGAGCGAGCGCAGACCGTGCACGGCTCCGTTCTCGGTCGTGAGCGTGGACACGTCGTGGCCGTGCTCGCGCAGCAGGGCCACCTCGGCGCGGAACACCTCGTCCTCTCCGCCGGCCTGCTGGTAGTAATTGTGGACGACCAGGATACGCATCGTCATTGCTCCAGCAACACCGGCATCGCTCCGACGGCGACCCGCTGCCTCGCTTCCAGCGCTCGGGTCTCCCCCGCGAGCGTCCGCACACGGTGGACGCGCCAGGCCGATGGCACGGCGAACTCACTCTTCGTGTTCGGGCTCCAGACGATCCACGCGTCGTTGCCGGCGTCGCGAGTGACCTGGCAGGTCCACACCGCGCCCGGCCCCGACTGGCATTCCCGGACCTGGGCGCCCGTCATCCAGTCCTGCACGTTCTGATAGGCGCGCCCCGCCGGCTTCACCGTGCGGCCGTCGGGTTCGACGAGTCCCATGAGGAAGTTGTCCCAGGCGTACCAGTACAGGCGCTCGACCCCGGAAGCCCAGTTGAGGACGCAGGCCCTGGCGACGAACGCGGCGGCGTCATCCTCATTGAGGACCCGGCTGTAGATGCCGGTGCCGCCGCGCGGCGACACCGCCTTCTGATGGCTCGGGATCATCCAGCCACTTTCCGTGTTCCACACGGGCTTGTTCACGCCGTAGCGACGGAGCACCTGCTGGACGTCACGAATCATCGGTACCATCGCCTCGGGTTCCATGGGCGCGACGTAGAAGTGGTAGCCGATGACGTCGGCGTACTTGGCGCCGCCGCGGCGCAGGTACTCGTCGAGCCAGACGATGCCACCGCGCTCGGTGGCGGCGGGAGACACCACGACGATCTCCGGGTCGACCGCCTTCAGCGTCGTGAATGCCTCGCGAGCCAGATCGACCATGGTGGCCGTCGAGCCGGTGTAGAACGATCTCAGATTCGGCTCGTTCCAGATCTCGTAGTGACGCACGCGGCCCTTGTACCGTTGCGCCACCGTCCTCACGTAGTCGCGCCAGCGCTGGAGATCGGCGGGCTCGGCCGTGGCGCCCGGAGAGTACGAGGAGACTTCGGATGGGCGCGCCGATGCCCACGAGGGCGACATGCCGAGCGGAAGCAGGATCTCCACGCGGTGCTCGCGCGCCATCTCGACGTACTGGTCGAGCGCGTCGAAGCGCCACTCACCGGGGCTCGGCTCGAGGTTCGGCCACGCCACTCGCGCGTCCCACAGCCGCCACGCACCGAATGCCGCCGGCCAGCTGCCCAACGCGCCGGCGCGATGGATGTGCAGGCCCCAGTACTCGCGAGGCACGGGCCCGCTGGCTCCCGTGAAGGTCGCAGGCTGGCCCTGACCGACCGCCGAGCCCACCATGAGCGCGAGAGCCACCAGGACGATTCGCACGAGGGCCCGTTTACCGCGCACAGGCGTACTCGATGGCGGCGCGGAAGCCGGAGACCATCGTCTCCGTCGTCCATTCGCCGATGGTGTGCAAGGCGCTGTCTCCCAGGCGACGGCGCACGGTGTCGTCACCGACGATCGTGTTCAGAGCCGCACCGAGAGCGGCCGCATCGCGCTCGGGAACGACGAACCCGTTGACGCCGTCCTGGACCAGCCCACCCGCGGCCGCCCCGACCGCGTCGGTGGCGATCACGGGGACACCCTGGTTGAACGCCTCGTTGACGACGAGTCCCCACGGTTCTTTCTCTTGCTGGGTCGTGATTGAGGGCAGCACCGCGACATTGGCCAGCGCGTAATACGCTGGCGTTAGATCAGCGGACACGTGACCCGTGAAGCGAACCCTCGGCCCGAGGCCCAGGCTCTCGGCCAGCGCGCGAAGCTCGGCGCCTTCTTCGCCTTCACCGGCGAGGACGAGAACCGCGCGTGGGTCGGTGACGGCGCGGAAGCCATGGAGCAGATGCCGGAGCCCCTTGACCGCGGCCAGCCGCCCGACGTACAGAACCACCGACTGATCGGCTTCGATGCCGAGCCGGGCGCGCAGGGCACCGCGTTCGTCATCGCCGACGTGCCGTCGATACCGCGCGTTGTCGACGGCCTGGCGGGCCAGGAAGATCCGCGGAGCCGCGACGCCTTCGCCTTCCAGATAGCGCCGCACGTGGTCGCCGTACACGACCACGGCATCAGCGTTCCGATACATGCGCTGGACGATCGGGAATCCGAGCCGGTGGAACTTCGTCTCGAGCCGCATCCAGATGCCGGTCCACAGCACGAAGGGCTTACCCGTCATCCGCGCGATCGCGTAGGTCACGGGCAGGGCAAAACGGCCGTTGATGCACTTGACGAAGACGTCATAGCCGCCGGCGAGCAGCGCCGCCGGGAGCTGGGCCGAGACTCTCGTATTGCCGATGCGGGCGCCGGGAACGTATATGTGCCGGAACGCCCCGCGCTTCACGCCGTGCTCCTTCCGCCAGTACCATTCGCCACCGTCGGAGAAGAAGTAGTAGTCCACGTCGTAATCACGGGCCAGCAGCTCGAACGGCTTGATCCGGTAGTGCGAGCAGAAGTTCGTCACGAAGGCGACACGCCGCCGCCGTGGGCCCGGCACGGGCCGACCAACCGTGGCCACGCTCTCGAGCTCTTCCATCGCGGGGCACGCGCTCGTCGACATCACTACGCTCCGTGGACCTGCCGGTACTCGTCGTAGCCGTAACCGAGCACGCCGGTGAGCATGCCGAGGCCAAGGCACACGCGCGACGATGCATCCACGAGGCCACCGATGCCGTAAGCCGGCGCCAGCGCCAGGAGCGCGACGCCCTGGGCCACCCTGGCCGCGCCCTTCAGACCGCGGACCACGCGCACGCGCGCCCCGGGGCGGACGTCGAGCTCGCAGCGGGCGAACCCGTTTCCACCCCGGTAGGCCCGCTGGAGCAGCCACCTCACGGTGAGCCGCGTCTTCGGTACCCGCTCGTCGACCACCGCCTCATCGGCCCACACCATGCGGGCGCCGAGCCGCTTCAGGCGCATGAAGAGGTGCGTGTCTTCGGCTCCGCTCAGCGCGAACTGGGGGGAGAAGGGGCCCGACTGCTCGGTCAGCAAGTCGGACCGCACCAGCGCGTTGCCGGCGCCGGCGACGGACAGCGGGTGGCCCGTGCGATAGCGAGGCCGCACGAAGAACCGCCCGCGCTCGACCCAGGCGGGTGGCAGCTCGTCGAAGCGCGGGAGCACGGGCCCGGCCACGACGTCGGCGTTCTCACGCGCCTGCACGGACAGCAGCTCGTCGAGCCAGTTCCGCCGGGGCAGCTCGTCGTCGTCGACGAACACCACGAAGTCGCACTCCCGCGCGACGGCCGTCACCCCGCAGTTGCGCGCGTACGAGATTCCCCGGCGCGGCTCCACCCCGTAGCAGAGGGGCCAGCGCGCCCGGACGGCGGCGCGTTCCACGGTGGAGCGGGCCGACTCGTCGGCGTCGTTGTCGATGACGACCACGGTGACGTGCGGCTCGCGCACCTTCCGGAACGTCTGCCGCTCCAGGGCCTTCAGGAGCGTGGCGAGCATGCGCGGACGACGATAGGTCGCGATGCAGATCCCGACTCGGGCCGTCGGGAGCGGTGTCGTCATGCGGCCATCCGTGAGGCGTCACTGCGCGCACGAATGAGCCACATGCAGGTCACGACGTACAGCACCCAGAAGATGCTGTTCTGGACCAGGATGGTGCTCTCGGCAATATTGACGACGAGGATGAACACGAGGTATGCGATCGGCCACAGACCGTAGACCGTTTTCGTTCGACGGATCACGAGCGTTGCGCGCCAAGTAGCCCACACGAAGCCCGTGACGAAGAGAACGATGCCGATCACGCCGAGTTCGAGCCCCAGGTCTAGGAAGCCGTTGTGCGCATGGGGAGGCCTCCACGGGAGCGCAGCCCAGATTTTGGCGGATTCTCCCTCCCACCCCAGCCAGAACGCGGCGTACCCGTGGCCGAGCCAGACCCGGTCGGTGATAGCATCGGCCGCCAGTGACCACAGCCCGGTACGACCCGTCAAAGTCGCATCCCGCCCCAGCGCCGCCACCGCGAGCTCAGGAAGATCGGGCGTAGTGGAGATGTAGACCGCAGCGCCGGCGAGCCCGATCATCACGAACAGACCGGCCGAAATCGCCAGCGCGCTTCGGAGCCGGAAGATCGGCCAGAGCGGCAGCGTGGTGGCCACCGCCACGGCGGTGAGAAATCCGGCCACCGAGCGCGAGCCCGCCAGCACCACCCCGGACAGCACCAGCAGCCCAATGGTAATGAGGCGATTGGCCGATCCATGCTGTCGCATCCGGAACAGCAGAGTCAGGACGGCCAGCGCCATGGCGCGGCCCAAGCTGTTCTTGTGAGCGAAAATGCCACGCCACGCTCCGTCGTCGTCGATCCCATACGCCGGAAGGAAGACCACGAACGCGACACTGAGCACGGCTGCACAACCGAGCACCCAGGCCGCGAGGCGGAGCAGATCGTGCACCGAGTAGCGTGCTGCGAGATAGACCCCGAATGCGGTCGTGCCGAAGATCGCGACGGTGCGCCGGAACGTGACGTCAGGGGCAACCGACCAGAAGACCGAGACGGCGGCGAGGACGGAGAGCAACAACAGCCAGCGCTCCCCGCGGAGCAGCTGAGCCACCGCCCGAAGCCGCGTCGCCAGCAGCACGAGCGTGGCGCCGTAGACCGCGAGCCACACGATCTGCATCGTCGGATCGCCTTCCAGATGGTCGAAGTCGACACCCCGTTCGAGGTGGAGGAGCGGCAACAAGCCACCGGTGGACAGCAGGAGCACGACGAAGACGAACGCGTCGGCGAGCCAGCCAGCTCGCACGGTTCGGCGCGGGTGGGCGACGGGACGGGACCGGAGCGACACACTCATGCTCGCCTCCTCAACGACGCGATCGTGATCCATGACACGGCGACGAGGAGGAAGTCCGACGCGAGTGCCGCGCCTGCCGCGCCTCGCCACGAGTAAAGCGGGATCGCCCAGATGGCCATGAGGACGGCCGCGACCCCGGCCAGCACTTGTAGGCACGTGCGGCGTCGCTGAAACCCCGCGCCGGTCAACACGTCACCCGCTACGTAGTGAAAAGCCCGGAGCAAGGGAATCAGGGCGAGCCACTGCACGGCGTGCACCGAGGCTCCGAAGCTTTCGCCGAGGACGAGCGGCAGCACGGGGGCGCCGGTGATCAGGAGTAAGCCGGTGACGACGCCATAGAGACCGCCGGCCACGAGCAACGGCCGGCCAAAGGCCATCGCGGGGCGGAGTCCCGCAGCGCCGTGGCGGAAGAATCCAGGATAGCTCGCCGACATCAGGGCCAGGACCGGCGTGAACGTGATGTCGACGATTCGCGAGGCTGCCGCATAGATCCCAGCTGCGTGAAGCCCGGAGAAGCGGACGATCAGCATCTTGTCGATGTCCTTTTGAACCGCCTGCATCCACTGACTGACGGCGAAATAGAGCCCGTCCCTGGTGGCTCGGACGGACATGGACAGCTTGAGCGGCAGGGCACCGTGGCAGGCGTAGACCACGTACAAGCCGATCGCGGCCGCGACTCCGTTGGCCGCGACGTAAAACCACGCCCACGCCACCGGCGTTGGCGAAGTCACCAGAGCGTACAGTCCGATGGCCGCGAAAACCTTGGCCGTGCTCAGACAGGTGTCCAGGCCGGCCGTCACCTCGAGCCGCTGCTGCGCCTGGAACGCCTTTCCACAGATGTCCGAGAACTGCGCGAAGATCAGGTCGGCAAGGCCGACGAGGACGATCAGCTGCACCGCCGTGCCCGGAAGGATGAAGGCGGCCACGCCGACGAGCAGGCCCGTGAGAACCACGCCCGCCACGGCCGTGGTCACCAGCGCGATGCTCCAGCTCTCCGCCATGGCAGCCGGCTCCCGGCTCACGTTCCTGACGAGGAGATTCCCGGTCCCGAAGCTCCCGAAAGGAGCCAGCATCGCCGCCAGCACGGAAACGCCGATGAACTCCCCGTATCCGGCGGCGCCGAGGACGCGGGCCACGATGACGAAGTACGC
>Ga0137361_10002671_pt1 | contig 11400 bp, 12 predicted proteins | sample Mad1_80_16metaG_FD_104923 | JGI IMG/M metagenome (GOLD analysis project Ga0137361, IMG submission 104923) | Vadose zone soil microbial communities from Angelo Coast Range Reserve, California, USA - Mad1_80_16 metaG | ecosystem: Environmental > Terrestrial > Soil > Vadose zone | place: USA... | reverse complement strand
TGGGGCGCGTCGGAGTTCCCGCTGTTACCCATGAGGGCGAGCAGCTGACCGCGGCGGACCTTGTCGCCGACATGGACCTTAAGAGTGTTCGGCTGGAAATGGCAGTAATACGCGAAGTGGCCGTGACCGATGTCGACGATCACGAAATTCCCAAGTTGCTGCAGCAGATCGTAGCCCTCGGGAAACTTGGGCGGCGTCTCGTTAGGTCGCCCGTCCTGGAGGTGGACGACCGTGCCGTCGGCGACCGAGAGCACCTTGGCCCCTACGTACGCATAGCTCGACAGTTGGTCCCGGGGACCGGCGTAGAGCTTGTTCTCAGGGTTCAACTGGGCGAAGTCGATCGCGAAGCGCTCGAAGGCATAGAACTTTCCGTTAATAGGCAGCGTGGCGGTCCGATGAACCGACGGTGGAGAACAACAGCCGATGGCGTCGACCCAGCGCGCCCCTTCGAGCGGCGGCCCGATTACCACTGCAGGAGTATTGGTGACGTCGGTGCGCCCGGTCACGACCGTTGCCGAAGTAAGCGGAGGTGTACCGGTGGCAGGCGTGAATGTGACCTGGAACCGGTGCTTCAACACCTTGGGCAGGATCGCATTCTTGGCGAACGTAACGTCGAGGAAGATCCGGGTCAGCTGGAAGGGCCCGACTGTCCTGGTGCTGCCGCTGGGAAACGCCCGGGTCGTGGCTTCGAGGTCAGCGCTTTGGAGGGTCCCGACGATTTCATCTCCGGACTTCGTGTTGACGACCGCATCGCCTTTGGACGCATCGAGCGTCTCGAGACGATCGAGCGTCATGACCGAAGACGACACGTTCATGACGAGAAGCTCGTAAACCAGATGGACCTTGCCGTCGGAGGCCAGTACGGGCTGGGGTGACGCGATCGGCCAGGCCACCAACGAGGTCCACGCGACGGGTGGCAGTCCCTCGCTGCCCGTCGCAATTCGGTCGGCTGAATGTATGTCCGGCTGCCGAGGCTGCGATGTCGCTTGTGCTGAGAAGAAACACGAGAGAATCACGGCAAGGGCGATGCAAGTCGTGGCAGATTTCATTTCGATGTAGCAATCAGCGTTACAGTCGCAACCGGCGAAGTCTATCTATTCTTTCCGAGTCAGTTCGAATTCGAAATGGGTTTTCGTTCGGTCTGGCTTCAGCGTCTCCCATTTTTCGATCAGGTGATCGCGATCTTTGAAAAAGACCTCGAGAACATTGATGTGTCCCGTCCCTTTCTACCAGTTAGTGATCTCATGAAACACGAACGTGGCCGACCCGGAATTTTCTCCAAACCCTTTCGCGCAACCAACATTGAGCCCTGGATTCAGCCGTGATCTCGCCTCTTTTCTGAATCCGCCTTCGCACAAGGTTACGGTGTGACCCACCACGGCGGTTCCTCCCTTGGCGAACAGGTGAGAGTTGAGAGTTGATCGCAGCAACATATTTTATCTGCGATGAGACGGAGAACATTTTTGGGCGCGATTTCTGCAGGTGCAGCTGGTGTTTTAACCGGAGGATTGTCGAAACTTACAGCGGCTGTCCCGGAGGCCCGGGATTCCACATTTCAACTGGGCGGCGATCTTTTGGTCAACCGGCTCGGTTTTGGCGCGATGCGGCTGACGGGTGAGGTGATCTGGGGTTGGCCGCCCGTTCCAATTCACGCATCGTAAGCGGCTTACGATGCGGATGGTGCTACGCCGGCACCAATTCGATTTTTACTTTGCGCCCGAGCGATCTCGCGGCGCGGTTCAATGTTGCGAGCGTGACTGAGGTGTTCTCCGGATCGAGCAGGCGGTGAACCGCGGCACGAGATGTTCGCATGCGCGCAGCCATCGCGCTCTTGTTCATCCTTTGTTGTTTCATCAAGTCATTCACTTTGAGCGCGACAGCGCGCTTGAGCGCGGCCGCGTGCACTTCCTCGTGCAAGCGCTGCTTTTTTAGGAAGCTTTCAAAACTGCTTCCGCGATGCTTGTTCTTATTTCTTGCTGCTTTTGATGTAGGCATTTTTTCGTCGCAGAGCCAAAGCTCTGTCCTCCTGTGGCGTTTTCTTTGTCTTCTTGATGAATCCATGCAGCAGGACGATTTCGCCTTCGTGCACGAAAAACAATGTTCGTGCGATCCGTGTCGGCAGTTTGCTGCGAACTTCCCAGATGCCGGACCCCAAGTGATCGACCAGCGGCATGCCAAGTGGCCACCGAAATTGCACAGTCATAATATCCTCGCCAATTCTCTTTCGTTCGTTTTTCGGTAGCTCTTTCAACCATTCGCGCACTGGCTCACGCCCGGTCCCCGTCCGAAAGAAAAGGGCGGGCAATGGTCGGGGCACTAATGAACTGTATCATTTCTGATACGCATGACAAGCAGTATTCGCGTTTTTGCCAATTGATATCGCACTATTGGATCGTCTTGGGTTCCGAACGGGCGGAGGATTTTCTGAAATCGCGAATCGTTTCGAAGCGGGTCCCATTCAAAGCCAGTTAATAGTTGAGTGTTGAGCGTTGGTCGCGTCAACGTATTTTACCTGCGATGAGACGACGAACGTTTCTGGGAGTGATTTCTGCGGGTGCTGCTGGCGTTCTTACCGGAGGATTACCGAAACTTCTAGCGGCGGCGAGCGCGAGTAAGAGCGAGGAAACATTTTTGTTGGGCGGGGATCTATTGGTCAATCGGCTTGGTTTTGGGGCGATGCGCCTGACGGGCGAAGGGATCTGGGGTTGGCCGCCCGATCGCGAGGGCGCGAAGAAAGTTTTGCGGCGCGCGGTCGAGCTGGGCGTCAATTTCATCGACACCGCCGATGCTTACGGTCCGGAGACGAACGAGCTCCTCATTGCCGAAGCGTTGTATCCTTATCAGAAAGGATTGGTGATCGCGACGAAAGGCGGTAACACCCGGCCCGGTCCGGGACAATGGGTGCAGGACGGGCGGCCGGAATATTTAGCACAAGCCGTCGATAAAAGTCTCAAGCGATTAAAACTCGAGCGGATCGATCTGTGGCAATTGCATCGGATCGATCGCAAGGTGCCGGTTGAAGAATCCTTAGGCGCAATCAAGAAGGCGCAGGATGCCGGAAAAATCCGGCACGTTGGATTATCGGAAGTGACGGTGGCGGAAATCGAACAGTCGAAAAAGGTGATGCCGATTGTCAGCATCCAGAACCGATACAACATCACCGACCGCGAGTCGGAGGCTGCGCTCAACTACTGCGAGAAAGAAAAGATGGGATTCATTCCATGGGCGCCGATTGGCGGAGGTGGGACTCGTTCTTTAAGCAAGGCCGGCAACGCGTTTGAAGCCGAGGCGAAACGTCACAACGTCAGCGTGGTGCAACTCGCGCTTGCGTGGTTGCTGCAAAGATCACCGGTCATGTTGCCCATCCCCGGCACATCGTCGCTCGCGCATCTCGAGGAGAACATGGCCGCTGAGAAACTCCAGCTCAGCGCGGAGGAGTGGAAGAAGATCGAGGATTTGGCGCGGACGAGTTAAAACGTTGAAGCGTTAAAGGATTGAAGAGTTGAAGCGGAATTCTGGAGGTGGCCTGCCCTCAGGCCGTTTTTTTATTTCGTTTGTCGATTCTGCGGCGTGAGGGCACGCCGTCTCCAACGGCGAACGAGCGGGGCAGCAAGAGAAGCAAACGCCCAACGCTCAACGTCCAACGCCCAACATCCAATCAAGACGCTTGTCGATCTTGACAACACATCAGAGTATCGGAATGGATCAGCGAACGTCCTGCTCATGGAGACGGAGCTCGCCCAATTGGCTAACGATCGATTTGAAATTGCCGACGCCCTGCATCGTTACGCTTTTGGTCTCGACCACGGCGATGCCGATTCGCTGGCGTCGGCGTTGACGGAGGATTGCCGTTTCGATTTCAGGCCGGCGGGAAGAAAACTCGAGATCGATTTTCCACTACTGAGTGGTCGCGACCTTATTCTGAACGCGGTTCTTCCATTGATCGGTCCGCTCGATACCAGTCACAGTGTGAGCAATCTCCAAATCGAGATTGTCGGTGATACAGCTACGTTGTATGCGTACGTTTTGTCGCAGCATTTTATGCCGCGCCAGGGTTCGCGCCCTGGATCGGAATATGCGCTATTGATGAATCGCTACGATTGCAACCTAATGCGCGATCGCGACAAGTGGCGCTTCAAGAGAATGACGATTGATAATGCTTGGGCGCTCGGGAACCCGGAAATCCTCAACGCCCTAGCCAGTCGACTCGCGCTGAGAACAAAATCGAAAAAGACTGGGTAGAAGGAACTCGGCGTCCGACACAGACGCCTTACGAGCATCTCAATTTAGCGTGGCTCGCGCTATGATGGCGTGATCCGTTTCACGATTGCCTGGAAGCGCGGGTGATCGCGGAGGCTTTCGAAATCCGGGTCGTGTTTGATCCAGTCTCCCACTGCTACGCCCGCCTCGATTGATCGTTCCAGCCCGTCGAGCGCGCGGTCATGTTCGCCTAACTGGGCCAAATTACATGCGGCGTTGTAAAGGACTACCGGGTCGTTAGGCGCGAGGGCAATCGCTTGTTCGGACCATTGCTTTGAATGCTCGCGTTCTCCCAGTCTGGCCAGCGGACTGGCTCCCAAACTGTAGGCGCGCGCTTCGTTAGGATTTAGCTCGAGATACTTATTAATCAGGTCCACGGCCTGCTGATCGGCTTCCCGCGTTTTGTCCGTACGTCCTAACTCGTGCAGCGCCAGAGCGCGTAACGCCATCACCTGATAATCTTCCGGCCGCGATCGGTGCGCCCTTTCAAACAGCTGGACAGCCTTCTCGAGATCTCCAGCTTCGAATGAAGACCGCGCATAAAAATAATATGCGTCGTAGAGAGTGGGATCCAGTTCGATAGCCCGCTCAAATTCGGCCGCCGCATCTTTGAACTGTCGCTGAATGGCGAGTGCCTGGCCGATGGCAACATGCGCTTCGGCGAGATTCGGATCGAGCTTCAACGCGTGAGCGCTTGTGCGTTGCCCCTCTTCCAAGTCGCGCAAATTGCGACCCCATCGATAAAGATCGACATAAGTGTTGGCCAGCCCCGCCCAGGCCGAAGCAAAATCAGGATCGATCGCAACCGCTCGCAAGAACATCTGGCGCGCAAACTCCATGTTTTGACGAGTCCAACTGTGAAAAAGTTTACGTCCGCGCAGATAAAATTCGTATGCTTGAACGTTCGCCGTGGATTGCTTGAGGAAACGACGTTGCTCATGCTCCGTAAGCGAAAGTCCCAGCGCGTCTAGGACCCTGCGGGCGATCTCATCCTGAATCGCGAAGATGTCTTCGACCTCGCGATCGAACCGCTCAGACCATAGTTGGTACCCGTTGCGCGCATCGATCAGTTGGACGCTGATGCGCAATCGGTTTCCGGCTTTGCGGATGCTGCCTTCGAGAAACGTCTCAACGCCGAGACGCCTGCCAATCTCTCGCGCGTCCACGTTCGTTCCGCGAAACGCGAAGCATGATGTCCGGGCCGGGACGCGGAGCCCCGCGACCTTGGTCAGCGCATTGAGAATTTCCTCTGCGACACCATCGCTAAAATATTCTTGATCGCGTTGCGCGCTGAGATCGGCGAATGGCAAGACGGCGATCGAGCGAATCCCTGCTTTTCTTTCTTCTGCAAGTTGAGCGGTGTGTGATCCTTCGCTCGCGGGCTGTCGTTTTGTTGCCGGTTCCTTTAAAGCAACGACGTACAGGCCGATCGTGCCGACACCTTTCAATGAACGATGACCTAACGACTCGAACTGAAATTCCGTGCGACCGCGGAGTTGGCGCCAGACATCTTCGCTCAATACTACTTCTCCCGGTTCGGCCGTTTCCTGCACGCGCGCTGCCGCATTGACTCCGTCCCCATAAAGATCGCCGTCGGAGCCCACGGCCACATCCGCGACATGAACGCCGACCCTCAGATTGTGTGCGCGTCCGGTTCCGGCTGATTTCTTCGCGTACTGTTCGCTCAGTGCGGCTGCTGCGCGCACGGCTAGCTCGGTGCTTGGGAATTCCGCGAGGACAGCATCGCCCATGAATTTGACTACTCGGCCTTCGTAGCTTCGGACCGTGTCGCGAGAGAGTGATTGAAGGATCTCGATCAATTGCAGAGCACTACGCTCATCCTCCGCAGCCAGGTCACTGTACCCTGCGATGTCGGCAAACCAGAGAGCGACGAGATGATGGGTGAGGGGCGTCGTTGGCATCCGAGGTTTTGTTGATGATAAAGCATGCACCGCGGCTTTGACCGGAGCAACATGAGGGCGTTGCCTCCGCCCTCAATCCGCGCCGATTTCTCGAGCGGAGCGCTTGAGGTTCAATCGTCGCTAGGATCCGGCGGGAGATTTCTTGCGCTTTAGAAGGTGATCCAGGGAAAATTCTCCGGGACCGGTCAAGATCAAGGTAATGAAGATAATTAGGTAAAGCGCCGCCCTGAGCCAGTCTTCGCCGAGTCGAACACTGGTATAGAGCGCTCCGGCCATTCCGAGCGCGAGACTGGCCGCAAGTAGTCTTGTCAAAAACCCGCACCCGATGAGAAACGCGCCGATTGATTCGTTGAACGTGATCCAGATAGCCAGCGCCACCGGGATTGGGAAACCCATTTTTGCGATCAACGGCGCCAATCCGATTGATGAAAAAGATTTTCCGGCGTGAAGGGCAGACCAATACCAGCCGATCTTTTGCACGCCGAAAGTCAAAGCGAGCAAAAATCCGGCTCCACGTAAAAGTAGTAATCCTAAATCCCTTTGTTTTCTCATTGGCAGCGAGACCGAAGCATACAAGAGCGAATCAATTCTGCGCGACTCCCAACTCCTCACCAAATCCAGAGCTTTGGAAATCGTTCGGCTAACAATTTATCGATGCCAAATATGCGGCCTGCATCGCTGAAAAGGATAATAACTGCCAGGATGATATCCGATTGATCGATGCCCGGGCCCCACGGCACAGCTCCTTTGGCGCACATATAATTAAGAGCGACGCAGCTTGCGAGTCGCGTGGTGAACCCGATCACGAGCGCGATGCCGACATATATTTCTGCGACGACAACGAGCGTTCCGAAAGTCGCACTGTGCGGGGCGACGAAGGAGTTGAGAGAGTGTTGATACCAGGAATAACCGTTCCTCGCAGCGAATTTGAGGAAGCCGGTCAATTCATTCGGCTGTGCATTCCCGTGATCGCTAAAGAAGAAACTGACACCCAAATACACGCGGGCCAAAACGAAAAGCCATTGCCGTTTAGTTACCAACTGTTCGCTCACCGTTTTTGCGGAGACAGAGTCGGTTTTGCTGCACTGGCTTGGGTTTCAACTCCTCCAGCACGTTAATGATTTTCCATTCGTCGTTGAATTGATTTCTTATTTGATCTTCGCATTGGTCGTTTCGTATGTCGGAAATGGCGACGATACTGTCCCGGTGCGATTTTTAGTGTGCGCTGAAAAACGTTGCGCATCGAATTGACGTTTCCAAAGCCGCACTCGCTGGCAATCGTTTCCATGCTGTTGTGACTTTCTTCGAGCCGCCGGCGAGCGGCTTCGACGCGCAAGCGTTCCACAAACTTCGCGGGAGTGGTCTTCATTTCTTTGGTGAAGACTCGGGCGAAATTGCGAGGACTCATCGCGACTCGATGCGCCAACACCGGCACCGCGAGCGGTTTGTTCAAATTGTCGAGCACCCACGACTCGAGTTCACGCAACGGTTTTCGATCGGTTAGTTGCAGGGACAGCGCGGCGCTGAATTGCGATTGTCCACCTGGCCGGCGCAGATAGAGCACGAGGTTGCGCGCGACCTGCAGCGCCAGACGCGAACCGTAGTCTTCTTCGACCAGCGCCAATGCCAGGTCCATTCCCGCGGTGACTCCGGCCGACGTGTAAACATTCTCGTCACGAACAAATATTGGGTTGGGATCGACGTCCGCACGCGGGGCCCGTTTGATGAGAACGTGACACCAGTTCCAATGAGTTGTGGCCCGGCGGCCATCGAGCAAACCTGCTCGAGCCAGCAGCATTGCGCCGGTGCAAACCGACCCGATTCTCCGGACGCGTCTGGCGATCTTTCTCAGCCAGCGCACCACGTCACTGTTTATTTCATCCTGCTCGATCGCGCTGCCACCGGCTACGAGCAGGGTGTCGATCTTTCCACTCATTTCCCGAAAAGTTTTATGCGCGGTGATTCGCAATCCACAGTTCGTCACAAGCGATCGTTGAGACGACGCACTAATGACTTCTACCGAATAGATTGGCGGCGAACCGGGATTTTGTTTGCCGAACATTTCCGCGGCGCGCGCAAAGACTTGGAGCGGCCCGACCAGATCGATGATCTCCGTCCCCGGCGCGGCCACGAACACGATCCGCCGCGTTCGCGGTTGGACCGCGCTTGTTTGTTTGTCACTGGCCACAGTGCCAGTCCGGCTCGGACTCACAGCTTTTTATCGGCGGTCACGAACTTATCTGGGGCCGTGTCGAAAGTTTTCTTATCGTCGTCGGAGCAGAAGTAATAAGTCGTGCCTTTGTAGACAGACCTTGGAGCGGTCTTTGGATCGACATCCATTCCGCACACAGGACAGAGTGGATGTTCAGCGGTGGATACAGGCGCGCTCGCGTAAACCTGATTGGAATCCGGATTCATCCAGCCTTGCCCCTGATATTCCATGTTGTAGGCAGTTTTCTGGGCGACTTCGCGACCGTAGTAACGTTCGACCACCCGAAGCGCGAGATCGATGCCCGAAGAAAGTCCGCCGGCAGTGGCGAGATTGCCATCCTCGACGAATCTCGCTCCGCGCTTGAGATGGATATCCGGGAACTGGTTCGCAAAGGGGACAAAGGCGCCGTGATATGTGGTCGCGGCTTTGCCCGATAAGAGTCCGGTTTTGGCCAGAACAAATGCGCCTGTGCAAACCGACATGGTCACGTCTGTATTTTTTGTCGATTTGCGAATCCATTCCAGGACCGTCGCGCTTGGTTCACTTTGCGCGGGGATGACGATGACCTTTGGCGGAGGAGCGTTGGCAAGCGTGTAATCGGGTACGATCTTCATCCCGCCGCTAGTTCGAACGGGTGCCGTCGTTTCAGCCACTGTATAAAGACGGAACGGATGGTCCTCGCGGCCGGGAATCATGACGTCCTTAAAGACTTCCCACGGTCCGCAGAAATCGATTGTTACTGCGCCTTCCGAAATGAGAAATGCAACCGGGATGCTCCCTTGAGCGGGAGGCTTGAGCGGATTTGCTTTCCCAGCTTGTTTGTTATCGCCGGAACTGCCCTTGGTTTCGATCGGCGCTGCGTTCGCGGACAGCTGACTGATAACGAAGAGAGCAAGCGCAGCGATCAAACCGGATCTCGCCGCGGCATTGACTAGATCTTTTCGATTCATGGAACTTGTTCGTGCATTCATGCAGCAATCATCTGGCAATTGCGATTGGCAGCAATGCCAATAATCACCACGTTTCTGCCAAATGCCTACTTTTCTTTATCCTTTGACTTCCGAATGTCGCCCTTGACGCAGTGCTCGAAGGTCGTCGACGCAAGCGACGCAGCCTGCTGCGTCCAGTCCAGCCGGCGGAATATTGACCGGTTGCTGCGCGAATTGCCAGATGGCGATGACCGCACCGAGAATCAAGATCGGACAAATTGCCATCTCGATGACGTTGCGGCTCTTTTCTTCCGAGCGAATCAGAAGCGCGTAGGTGGATTCTTTGTGTTGATCTTCTGGTTGATCTGTCGTGCCTGTTTGTTCTTTCATGACCCAACTCTCTTGAGCCGGACGGTTGGCCGCGATGACAATGATCATCAAATTTCTGCCATGCCGATATCAGGGAAGGTCAAACACTCTTGCGGACGATCATGCGCTTGCGCTTGTGATGTCGATCTTATCTGCTTCGGCGAAGGCTTCGTTTTTATCTTGTATGCGCTCTATAATCCGACGAAATTCTGGCCGTAATTCGGGAACGGCTGACCCTGCGATCCAAAAAGGAACCGCGGAGACAAAGATGCCAGCAGTGCTATTCACAAATGACTGACGAGCACATCGAGAAGACCAAATCAGCTATTGCGTCTGCCGAAAATATCCCGGCTGATAGGAAAGCCGAGTTACTGGATCTGCTATCGAAGCTCAAGCCAGAGATCGCCAAGGTTTCAGAGACTCATCACGAGGATGCCCGGAGCATTGCCCGTCTTGTGGAGGCTTCGGCCCACGAAGCAACTCGCGCTGAGCGCAAGCCCGAATCGATCAGGAATCCTCTGCGCAAACTCAAACACTCCGTGGAAAACTTTGAAGCGTCGCATCCGCAGCTGTCCGCTTTTGTGAATCAATACAGCGCGGTGTTATCCGCTTTGGGCATCTGATCGCCCGCCGAGCACAGCCAGTCCGCACAAGAACACGCCAGCGCTGACGAAGTCTTCTTCGCCGCACCGCTCCGGCTCAATTTTCTCGGCCTTGCGAATTTCTGCTCTTTGTTAATGAATCGTCTTCGGCTCCGGACCGACCAGGATTTTCTGAAAGCGTGGGTCGTTTCTAAGCGGGTCCCATTCCCAGCGTGTTCGCAAGTCGGAAAGGGTGACGCTGTCATCGGCGTAATCGATGCGCCGCAAAAAAGTCGCTATCGAAAAAGGAGAAGTGACTTAAAACTTTCGAGAAGGGATTCAGATCATATGACCGCGAACCACTTGGGCATTGATGGATACGTTGGGAACACGCCGTTGATTCGACTGCGACGCGTGTCTGAACTGACGGGTTGCGAGATTCTCGGAAAGGCGGAATTCATGAATCCGGCCGGATCGGTGAAAGATCGAGCCGCGTACGGAATCATCACGGACGCGGAGGCAGCGGGTCGGCTTAAACCAGGCGCGACGATCGTTGAGGGAACCGCCGGTAACACTGGGATCGGTCTTGCTGTGATCGGCCGCGCCAGAGGCTATCGCACTGTTATTGTAATTCCGAATAATCAGTCGCCGGAGAAAATGCATTTGCTCCGTACGCTTGGCGCGGAGGTAAAGGCAGTGCCGGAAAAACCATACAAGGATCCGGAAAATTACAATCATATCGCGCGTCGCCTCGCAGAGGAGCGAGGCTGGTTCTGGGCGAACCAGTTTGATAACACGGCTAATCGCGACGCGCATTATCGCAGCACCGGCCCTGAAATCTGGAAGCAAACCGAAGGCAAGGTTTCGTCGTTTGTCGCAGCCGTCGGTACCGGCGGCACGCTTGCCGGTGTCAGCAGTTATCTCAAGGAACAAAATCCGAAGATTCAAATCGTCTGCGCTGATCCGTACGGCGCGGCGATGTGGTCGTGGTTTACCAACGGCAATCTGGAGACGAACGACGGTGATTCGATTGCAGAAGGGATCGGTCAGGGCCGCGTCACGAAGAATATCGAAGGCATCGAGGTCGATCGCGCTTATCGCATTCCGGATCAAAGCGGCCTGACGAT
>Ga0137361_10002660_pt1 | contig 11415 bp, 9 predicted proteins | sample Mad1_80_16metaG_FD_104923 | JGI IMG/M metagenome (GOLD analysis project Ga0137361, IMG submission 104923) | Vadose zone soil microbial communities from Angelo Coast Range Reserve, California, USA - Mad1_80_16 metaG | ecosystem: Environmental > Terrestrial > Soil > Vadose zone | place: USA... | reverse complement strand
GCGCAATGTCTGCGGACTCGAGGGCGCCAACAGCACGGAGTTCGATAAGGCGGCAAAGGAGCCGGTGATCTCGTTGCTGGAAGAACAACGAGAGATTCGCAACAAAGGCGCAAGCATGCGGCTTGGCACCTGGCCCACGAAAATCGCAACAGGCACACTGGCGGAAAAAATTTACGGCAGCAACGAGGTGCTCGAACGCCACCGGCACCGCTACGAATTCAACATGAAATATCGTGACCGGATGAGCGAAAAAGGATTTATGATTTCCGGCACGTCCCCGGACGGCGCGCTGGCCGAGCTCGTCGAGTTGCGGGACCACCCTTACTTTATCGGCTGCCAATATCATCCCGAATTTCAGAGCAAGCCGAACAAGCCACACCCGCTTTTCAAAGGTTTCATCCAGGCCTGTCTCGTGCGTCAAGCGAACCCTGAGACGCGCGCCGCAACCGGTCCATTATCGCTGCCCCGAGTCCCTGATCAGGAACTGGTTCTGCAACGATAAGATCGACATCGAGCCCGTCGAGCTCGCGCAAATAGCGAAATAAATTCGCAGCCGCTTCGCGGAGATCTTTGCCTCCGCTTAAATTTCGAATTGCGATGAAACGTTCGTCATTTTCAATTGCGTTCCATGCAAGCAACGCGCAACGCTGATTTGGTTTGGGCAAAAACGAATCGAAATCTTCCACGAGACGCAGCGGCGTTTTCGGCGCGTAGTGTGAGGGTAATTGTCCTGGTGCTGAAACTTTTTCAGCGGTGACGATGTTGACCTTGCCGAAGATCGACAATTGTTCTGCAGTGATTGGTCCTCGGCGCAAGATTTCGATCTTGCCAGTGCGAATGGCGACAATCGTCGATTCAATGCCATGCATAGTTGGTCCGGCAGCGACGACCAGTGGAATGCGACCGTTCAGGTCATCCATAACGTGCTGCGCGGTCGTGGGACTAATGCGGCCGAAGCGATTTGCGCTGGGAGCCGCGAGAGGTCCAGCAAACGCGCGAATGATTTCGGAGAAAACCCGATGCGAACTGATTCGAACTGCGACTGTATCCAAACCGGCGGTGACGATTTCAGGAACAATTTCCCGTTTGGACAAAACCAAAGTCAACGGCCCCGGCCAGAAACGATCAATTAGTTCCTCGATCAATTGTCGATCTGCGCTGCAAATTTTCGCCACACGTTCAAGCCAGGCGCGATCTGGCAAGTGAACAATGAGCGGATCGAAGCGTGGCCGCTCCTTCACTTCAAAAATTTTCGCAACGGCGATTGGATTTAGCGCATCGGCGGCGAGTCCGTAAACAGTCTCGGTCGGCAGCGCAACGATTTCGCCTTTGCGCAGCAGTTCAACCGCCGCGGCGCGGTCGGTTGAAACTTCCGTCTTCACTTTGGCAGTTTCGCTGCCAGCACGCTATCGGACTGTTTTCTGCGGAAAGCTTCCAATTTTTGGCGAATCGCGCTATCGGATGTGGCAAGAATGGCGGCGGCGAGAAGTGCGGCGTTTTTCGCGCCGGCGTCGCCGATCGCGAGTGTTCCAACTGGAATCCCGCCGGGCATTTGCGCCGTGGATAGAAGCGAATCGAGACCGTGTAGGGCTTGCGATTGCATCGGCACGCCGAGCACGGGCAGCCAGGTATAAGCGGCGATTACTCCGGCCAAATGCGCGGCGCCGCCGGCAGCCGCGATGATCACGCGCAGTCCGCGCCCTGCGGCCTTTCGCGCGAAATCGGCCGTCGCATCGGGTGTGCGGTGCGCCGACAGAACCCTGTGTTCGTTAGGCACGCCCAGTTCATGGAGAAGCTCGACTGAGTGTCGCATTGTTTCCCAATCCGATTTGCTGCCCATGACAACGGCAACGAGCACGGAAGATTTTTGCTTAGGCATAGAAATTGAAAATAGGAAACTGCATCGGGAAGCTAACAGCTTCCTCTACAGAATTCTAGACGGCGATTTTCGCTTTCAAACGTTCAAGGCGCGTAGGTCTCCGTCCGCCTGCTTCGCGATTTGGAGATCGCCCTTCCTTGTTGGGATCTTCGGCGCATATTTGAAATCGTGGACCGAACGGAAAAATCAATTGTCCTGATTGGGATGATGGGCGCAGGAAAATCTTCCGTCGGCCGCTGTTTGGCGCGGCGGTCCGGGCTTGCCCGCATCGATACCGATGAAACAGTCGCTGCGAAATTCGGAATTTCGATTGCGGAGATTTTTTCGCATTATGGCGAGGCAAAATTTCGCGAGATTGAAACAGAGACGCTGCGTAATCTGGTAACAAAAGATGCGGCGATTATTGTGACCGGCGGCGGAGTTGTGCGGCACCAAGAAAATGTCGATCTTTTGAAGCAACTCGGAATAATCGTCTGGCTCGATGGGGACGAAGTAACGCTTTTCGAAAGAGCATCGCGCAGAGGCAATCGGCCGTTGCTACAAACGGAAGATCCGCGCACGACGTTCTCGGAAATGTTGCGCGCGCGCGCGCCGCATTATGCGAAGGTTGCAGATATTCGCATCGATACGTCAGCGCTAACGCATGATGAAGTTGCGGACGTAATTTTGAGCAAGGTTAAAGACTTAGTCACAACGCGAAAATGATCTCTTCTTCTATCAATAATATGGGCTGGCCGATTTCGAACGCGAAATTGAAGGCGCAGCTTGTCGCGTTTGCGCGTGAGCTGGGTTTTGATTCATGCCGTGTCACAGCGTGCGCTCCGCCGACTCATGCAGAGGAGTTCCGTGATTGGCTGAAAGAGGGCGCGGCGGGTGAGATGAGCTACATGGAACGCTGCGAAGAGAAACGCCGCGATCCGCAAAAAGTTTTGCCGGGCGCGCGCTCGATCATTGTGCTTGCTCTCAATTATTGGCAGGGCGACGCAATTGCTCGGAAAGCTTTTGGGGCCAGTACTGGGCGCATCGCGCGCTACGCATGGGGTGACGATTATCACGATGTGATCGCGGCCAAGCTGGATAAGATCGACAATCTCTTGCGCGAATTCGGCGGGGAACAAAAATGTTACGTGGATACCGGTCCGATTTTGGAACGCGATCATGCGGCGCAAGCCGGGATTGGCTGGCATGGCAAGAGCACAATGCTGATCGACGAACGGCTCGGGACCTGGTTTTTCCTTGCGGAAATTTTGACGACGCTCGAGCTGTCACCCGACCCTACGACGCGGGATCGTTGCGGCAAATGCGAACGTTGCATCAATGCGTGTCCAACGGGCGCGATTACTGCGCCGCATCGACTCGATGCGCGGCGCTGCATCTCTTACCTCACGATCGAGCTCAAAGGCTCGATTCCGCTGGAATTTCGGCCGCTGATTGGCGATCGCATTTTCGGTTGTGACGATTGTCTCGATGCGTGTCCGTGGAACCGCTTCGCGAAGGTTTCGCGCGAGAGCGCGTTCTCGGCGCAAAGATCGACAATCGGTATGGAGCTGCGCGACTATTTGAACCTGAGCGACGCGGAGTTTCGAAACCTATTTCGCAATTCGCCGATCAAGCGAATCAAGCGACGCGGGTTTTTACGCAATGTTTGCGTGGCGTTGGGCAATGTCGGCACGGTGGAAGATTTGGCTGCGCTTGAACGAGCGGCTGCCGACCCGGAGCCGTTGATTGCTGAGCACGCGGCATGGGCCACCAAGCAGATCTACGAACGTTGCGCAGCCGAGACAGCCGAAATTTGTTGAATCCAGCGGCCCATTTCCTGCATCCAATTGTCGATGTTCGTGAACCGTTTTGCTTTGTAAAGGTCTAAAGTGAGATAGTTTCTGACGCTTTACCTCACCTCCGGAAATTATGCACCAAACCTTGGCCAACCCACAAATTGCGCCGCAGGTTGCGCGGAAACGCCGCGCCCGTCGCAAGCGCTACATCATTTTCGGGTCAATCGGACTGATCCTACTCTGGATCATTGTCTCTTTCATCCTCTCGAAGCGCGAGAAGCCGATTCCGGTGACGACTGAAAAGGCGGTGCGCAAGACTATCCTGCAAACCGTCTCCGCCACTGGCAAAGTGCAACCGGAGACAGAAGTAAAAATCTCCCCGGAAGTGGCGGGCGAAATCATCGAGTTACCGGTAGAAGACGGGATGTCGATCAAAAAAGGCGACTTGCTCGTCAAGATCAAGCCGGATTCTTACAAGGCGCTGCTCGAGCAACAGGAGGCGGCGATTAGTTCGGCCAAGGCGACGAACCTTCAGCAAAAAGCGACGATGCTAAAGACGGAGCAGGATTTCAAACGCGCCGATGACATGTTTGGTAAGAAAACGATTTCGATACAGGAATACAATGCCGCGCAGGCTGCCTATGACGTCGCGAAAAACACTTACGAGAGCTCGCTACATGAGATCGAGCGGGCGCAGGCGGGCTCGAGCCAGGCGCGCGATGCCCTTTCCAAGACGACGGTGTATTCGCCGATCGATGGAACGGTGACAATCTTAAACAGCAAACTGGGCGAGCGCATCGTTGCAACGGGACAGTTTGCCGGGACGGAAGTGATGCGCGTGGCCGACCTCGAGCAGATGCAGGCAGTTGTCGATGTTAACGAAAACGATATTCCGAATGTGAAAGTTAGCGACAAAGCAAGCGTAAAAATTGACGCTTACGGCGATGGCAAGTTCAGCGGCACAGTGGCCCAAATTGCGAACACCGGGAAGACCACCGGCGCCGGCACGCAGGAAGAAGTGACCAACTTCGAGGTGAAAATCAATTTAGACCGGAAAAATGTTCTGCTGCGGCCGGGCTTGAGCTGCACCGCAGACATTGAAACGAACATGGTGAAAGACGCCGTGGCCGTGCCGATGCAGGCGGTCACCATTCGAACCGGCGACAGCAACTTGAGCCCTGAGGAGATCGAAAAGAAAAAGCAAAAAACAGCGCAGCGTGACAAAGGCGACAACAGCGCGGATTTCGTCAACGGGCGCCAGGAGAAGCAGGCACAAAAGGAGGAGCGCGAAAAACTGGCCAAGGTCGTGTTTCTGAAAAAGGGCAGCAAGGCTCAGATGGCGAAAGTGACCACCGGCATTTCGGACGACACCTACATGGAAATTAAGAGTGGCGTTCAAACCGGCGACGAAGTGATCTCCGGGAGTTACAGCGCGATCAGCCGGAAGTTGAAGGACGGCGCTAAAGTCACCTACGACAAGGAAGCGACGAAGTAATTGTCGATCTTGCGATGGGCATGCGGGATTCAATCAGGCCGATGGGTCCGATCGTTATCGACATTGAGAACATCACCAAAGATTACGTGATGGGCGAAGAGACCGTGCACGCGCTGCGCGGGGTCTCTCTGCAAATTCAACGTAACGAATACATCGCGGTGATGGGCCCGAGTGGCAGCGGCAAATCGACGCTCATGAACATGGTTGGTTGTCTTGATACGCCGACCTCCGGCCGCTACGACTTCAACGGACGAAACGTGGCCGAAATGAATGATGACGAGCTGGCCGCGATTCGAAATCGCGAAATCGGATTTGTCTTTCAGACGTTCAACCTGCTGCCGCGCTCCGACAGTTTGCGCAACGTCGAGCTTCCGCTCATTTACGCCGGAATGGACCCGCAAACGCGGGAAGAACGCGCGATGCAAGCGCTTATCGATGTGGGTTTGGGCGATCGGATGCACCATAAACCTAACGAATTGTCCGGCGGTCAGCGCCAGCGCGTGGCCATCGCCCGCGCGCTCGTGAACAAGCCTTCGATTATTTTGGCCGACGAACCGACCGGCAACCTCGATTCAAAAACGGGCGAGGAGATCATGGCCTTGCTCGAAGATTTGTATCATCGCGGCAATACAATCATTCTGGTCACGCATGAACGCGACATCGCTGCCCACGCACGCCGGACAGTTCATTTGCGCGATGGCGTGATTGAAAGTGACGAGCGTGGGTTCGTGCCGCGCCTCGAGTCGGTGGCGGTGAGCTAAGATCGATAATGAAACGCTTCCTCTACGAGCTGGGCGAAAGCTGGAAGATTGCAGCAGCGCAAATGCGCTCGAACCTAACACGCTCCACACTTACCGCGCTCGGTGTAATCATTGGCATCGTCGCTGTGACGTTAATGGGGACCGCGATCGGTGGAATTTCGATCGGCTTCGACAAGAGCATGTCGATCTTCGGAGACGACATTCTCTATGTGGAGCAATGGCCGTGGAAAAATGTGGATGATTGGTGGAATTATCGCGACCGCAAAAAGATCAGGACCGAGTACGCCGAGCCGATCAATCGCATGATCACAGCGACACCAAACTCGAACCTCGTCGTGGCGGTGCCCGCTTCGGGACTTTACCGGAGCGTCAAGTACGCGGACAACGAAGTCAGTAACGTCCTGGTCCGGGGAACCGTTTCGGATTACATCATTACCTCGACGTTCGATTTTAGTGCAGGCCGCTTTTTCAACGAGGTGGAATCTCGCGGCGGTGCCAACGTTTGCGTCCTCGGCTACGACGTGGCCGACGCGTTGTTTCCGTCCGCCAGTCCGATCAATAGATCGGTGCTCATCAACGGGCAACCCTTTAACGTAATTGGAGTCATCTCGCGGCAAGGAAGCTTTCTCGGAATCTTCAGCTTGGATTCGATCGTGGTAATGCCGCTGCCGGCATTCCAGAAATATTTCAGCGCGAAAAGCGACTCGGACATTTTGGTAAAGGTGAAGGATAAAACAAAACTCGCCGAGGCGAAGGACGAGCTGACGGGACTCATGCGCCGCGTGCGCGGATTGTCTCCGGAACAAAAGGACGACTTTACAATCAACGAACAACAAGCATTGAAGAGCACGCTCGACCCGATAAAAAACTCGATTGCGATTGCCGGACTCTTCATCACCGGACTGTCCCTGTTTGTTGGCGCGATTGGGATTATGAACATCACCTTCGTGAGCGTGAAAGAGCGCACGAAAGAAATTGGAACGCGCAAAGCACTCGGTGCGCGCCGCCGCACCATCTTGCTCCAATTCTTGATTGAATCGACGGCGCTGTGCCTGCTCGGCGGATTTATCGGTTTATGTGCTGCGTATCTAATGTGTTTCGGAATTGGAAAAGCTTTTCCATCTTTCCCGATCCACTTCTCAATTGGGCTCGTGCTGGCAAGCATGATCGTGTCCGTCATGACCGGTTTGGTCTCCGGGTTCGCGCCAGCGTGGTCTGCATCGCGTCTCGATCCGGTTACGGCGCTAAGATATGAGTGAACGCAAATCTAAGACTCTAAGATAAGATCGACATGTTGTTTGGCGAAATCATAGCAATGGCGCTCAACTCGTTAGGCGCGAACAAGCTGCGTTCGGCATTGACGATGGTTGGCATAACGATCGGTGTCTTTTCTGTCATCTCCGTGATGACCGCGATCGGCGCGTTGCAAAATTCGATCGAGAACGGATTGAGCTTTCTCGGTTCAAACATTTTTCAATTCGCGAAATACCCCGCCAATATGAGCGCGAGCGGCAACGTGAAGAAAAAATATGAGAACCGCCGGAACATCACTTACCGGCAAGCGTTGCATTACTACAAGTTGATGGAAGGAAGCGCGCGCGAGATTTGTCTCAAGAGCTTCGCTTACGAGGTGAAAGGCCAGGCGGTTTACAACGGCGTGAAGACGACGCCGAGTCTTCTCCTCGTCGGGGCAAATCGAAGTTTTCTGACAGCGAATGCATACACGCTCGGTTACGGCCGAAATCTAAACGACGAAGATGTCGATCTTGCGCGCAGCGTGATCGTCGTCGGAAAGATGATCGAGAAGCGTTTGTTTCCGCACGAAACGCCGATCGGCAAAGTGATCAGAGTAAGTGGCCACACTTTCACCGTGATCGGTGTTCTCGCGGAAAAAGGGACCGCCTTCGGTCAAAGCCAGGATGACCTTTGCATCATGCCGATCACGCGATTCTTTGAGGATTTCGGTGAAGCGAAGCGCACGGTCAACATTGCGACCCAAGCCTTTTCAGCGGAAACTTATAATCGCACGCTTGACAAAGCAGTCGGCGCGATGCGGATCGCGCGCGGGCTGCGCGCGAATCAGGAAAACGATTTCGAGATCTATTCCAACGATTCGCTCAAGAGCGCGTTCATTTCGATAGCGGGCGTGGTGCGCATCGGCGCATTTGTCATCAGCTTTATCGCTCTGGTGGCGGCGGGCATCGGCATCATGAACATCATGCTCGTAAGCGTGACCGAGCGGACAAAAGAAATCGGCGTGCGCAAATCGATCGGCGCGCGAAGCCGCGACATTCTGCGGCAATTTTTGACCGAAGCGGTTTTTATTTCTGAGGCGGGCGGCGTGCTTGGCATTCTTCTTGGGGTGATCGGCGGGGATTTGCTCGCGCTTTGGCTGAAGGTTGACCTGATTTTTCCCTTCGGGTGGGCATTTGCCGGGTTGGTCGTCTGCTCGGCAATCGGCATAGGGTTCGGCCTCTATCCGGCCTACCGGGCTGCCGCGCTCGATCCTATCGAGGCGCTGCGCTACGAGTAACGAATGCCAGAGCCGCAACTCGCGCCTGGTTTGCGTTGACATGTCGCCGGCTTTTTCCTATTCTCGTGCTTTCGAGCCGTTGCCAATGTGCCTGCTTCGCTCTCATCCTTTTCCGGGACTACGTCGCAAGGTAGCGTTCTTCTGCTGGAAGGGTACGATGCGCTTGCGGCAGCGATCGGCTCAGCGCTGAAGAAGTTTGCCCCGCGTCACGCAACTGTTGTTGCCCACTCGCTGGCGGAGGCTCGCGTTCTCGCGGCCGAGAGCGCTCCTGATCTATTCATAATCGACTTCGATCCGCATTATCCTGGCCTCACGGAATTTTTACACGAAATGCAACGCGCCCACACGGATGCGAGCGTACTCGTTATCGCGGCGGGAGTTTCCCCCGAGATCGCGGCTAAACGCCGATCGTTCGGAGCGCTGCAATTTATCGAGAAGCCATTCGAGGTGGTGGATTTCGGCGCCGCCGTCCAGGCGTTGCTCGGTCCCTGGAGAGAGTCTGAATCGAGGAGCTCGCGCGGAATTTTGCGCCTACTCAGTTTGCCCGACATTGTGCTGTTGCAGTGTGCAGGCGGAACAAGCGTCGCTGTGGAGATTAAGGGCGTGGCCGGACATTCCGGCGTGGTTCACATATTAGACGGCCAAATTTCTCACGCCGAAGCGGGCGGACGCAGCGGTGTGGATGCCTTGGGAGAGATGTTCACTTGGTCTGGAGCGCGGATGAGTGAAGCAGCGAGACCTGCTTCTGCACCGCGCACGATTCACAGGCCGTGGGCGGTAGTGTTCCTTGAAGCTTGGCGCCGCGCTGAGCTTAGCCAACCGCCGAGCATCTTGCCGTCAGAAGAAGCACGCCCAAAGACCGGTAAGAAAATCGTGGTGATCGATGATACCGAGATGCTGCTCGTTTTTGTGGAAGACGTGCTCGCAACCGTCGACCCGAATTTACAAATCACTACGGCACTCGATGGCGTGAGCGGGATAAAAGAAATCGAGCGCGTGATCCCGGACCTCGTTCTTCTTGATTACAGTCTGCCCGATCTTGATGGCGACGAAGTCTGTCGCCGGCTTTTGCAGGACGAACGTACCGCACGCGTTCCGGTTTTGATGATGTCGGGGCACGTTCCGGAAATGACCGGAGCGGCAGCGCGCCTTGAGAATGTGGTCACAACGATTGCAAAGCCGTTTTTGTCGGACGCGCTTATCGATCTTGTACAGCAAACATTGGCGGCCGAGCCGCGGCCGGCACCACTATCTCAGGCTACCGCTGGGCCGGTTGTGGCAATTGCAGCGCTCAAAGCGTCCCAGGAGCCAAAACGGTCCGAGGAGGGTGAGGACGCTCCCAAGTCGATTCCGGCAATCGCTTCTGTGCCGCCCACGCAACCAGCCGAATCGGTAACGGCGGCGCCCAAGGTCCAGACCGTTTCCGCGTCTCCCATATCGAGCCGTCAAAACGACGTTGTCCTGGGTCTTTTCTTGCAAGTCATATCGATGCAATTCACGCCGCAGCTCCGGATGGGCGCCGTCCGTGCCAGGCCCTCTTCTTTCACCGTCTCACTTCATATGCCGTCTGCCGCGCTGCGCGAGACGCTTCCGCTAAAAACCGGTTTTCAACTCGGCCAAACGGAGCTCGATGCCAGCGGCCGAATCACAACCCTGCGTCTCATTCCGACTCTCAAGCCTTTCCAGCCGGCGCCGACGCGAAATGCATTTGAGATCGGCGACCTGGCCGTCGTCCCTGCTCAAGCGCGCGAGCGGGTAGAGCTCATTCCGGCAGCCGCCGCCACCATGACGATGCAACTTCTCGCGCAACTCGAACTCGCGGGCGTTAAACTATCGCCAACCTTCCAAGTTGCTCAGCTAATCTTAAAATGGCGCAGCAACGCCGTGCGCGTCACATTCAGCTCGAACGGCATCGCAGAGGAAAAAAGCGGAGCGGCTTTTGAGACTGCTGCGATTCAACTCGATAATTCCGCGCGCATCGCCGAGTTGCTTCTCAACCCGATCCGATAACGCGGGCGCGCTTTTCCTTGGCGATCTTTCCGCCGGACGATTTCGTTAGTCCAAGCCGAGCGCTTTGAAAGTCGCATCGATATGTTGGAAGTGAACATCGAGTGAGGACAACCGATCGATTTCCGCCGGTGAAAGCCGCGATGCTATCTCCGGTTCACGTTTTGCATTTTCGGCAAATATCCCCTCGCCCTTCCAGGTTTTCATCGCCGCGCGTTGCACCGCTTCGTAGGCGCTCTTGCGTTCCGCGCCGGCGCGGATGAGCGCAAGCAAAATCGATTGGCTGAAATAGAGGCCCTTCGTCATCGCGAGATTTTGCTGCATTCGCTCTGGGTAAACCTGCAACCCTTCAACTAACTCGCGCAATTTCACCAACATATAGTCCAGCAGCGTGCACGAATCCGGCAGGATAATTCTCTCCGCGCTCGAATGACTAATATCGCGCTCATGCCACAGCGCGACATTCTCCAGTGCTGCAACCGCGTTTCCCCGGATGACACGCGCCAAACCACTCAGCCGCTCGCTCGTGATCGGATTTCGCTTATGCGGCATGGCGGAACTGCCTTTTTGTCCTTCAGCGAAGAATTCTTCCACTTCGAGGACTTCCGTGCGTTGAAGATGACGAAATTCAGTTGCCCAGCGATCGATGCTTGATGCGATTAGCGCAAGCGTAGCCAGGAATTCCGCGTGTCGATCGCGCTGCACGATTTGCGTGGAGACTGTGGCCGGCTTCAACCCAAGTTTCTCGCAGACCGCGCGTTCAACTTTTGGATCGACATATGCATGAGTGCCGACTGCGCCGCTGAGTTTGCCGACGCGAACGCGCTCGAGCGTTTGCATCAGCCGCTCCTGGGCGCGACCGAACTCATCGAACATCAGCGCGAGTTTCAAGCCAAATGTGATTGGCTCGGCATGAATGCCGTGGCTCCGTCCGATCATCGGCGTCATCTTAAATCGACGCGCAT
>Ga0137361_10002657_pt1 | contig 11417 bp, 9 predicted proteins | sample Mad1_80_16metaG_FD_104923 | JGI IMG/M metagenome (GOLD analysis project Ga0137361, IMG submission 104923) | Vadose zone soil microbial communities from Angelo Coast Range Reserve, California, USA - Mad1_80_16 metaG | ecosystem: Environmental > Terrestrial > Soil > Vadose zone | place: USA... | reverse complement strand
CCAACGGCGACAAAGCCTCCTACGTGGCGACTGTTTTTCGCGGCAGGGTTATCGGCGGGGAACTCCGTCCGGACGGTGCCGAGATCCTGGAGATCCGTTACTTTTCAGCTCCCGATATCGCAAATGTGACCACGCCGAAATGGATAAGCGCGGCTCTGCCGGCGTTATTCGCCGACGCAGCCAGGACGATCTTCCAGCCGCCAACGTGGGGTAATTCGGGGACAGACGCATAAATCACCTAAATTCGATCAAGGGCCTTTGATTTGAATTTAGGTGATTTATGCGTCTGTCCCCGAATTACCCGGTTTTGACCCCGAACCGCTCGAGCATCCGGTAGAGCGTGCGGCGGTCGATCTCGAGCAGCTCTGCGGCGCGGCTCATGTTTCCATTGAGCCGGTCCAGGACGTGGAGGATGTATTGGCGCTCGATTTCTTCGAGAGAGACAAGTTCATGCGGGAATAACGCCGGTGACTTTTGTGGACGATGCAGCTCCTCTGCGAAATCGGAGGGTGCCAGGACACCGGTGGTATTGAGCGTCACGGCGCGTTCGACAACGTTTTCAAGCTCGCGGACGTTGCCGGGCCACGAATATGCCGCCAGCATTTCCATGACGTCTTCGTGGGCGGCGATGGTCTTTCCCATCCGGCGGCTGTGACGCTTGAGAAAATGATCGAAGAGCAGCGGCAGGTCCGCCATGCGTTCGCGCAGCGATGGAACATTGATGGTGACAACGTTCAGGCGATAGTACAGATCCTCTCTGAACTTTCCTTCCTTCACCTGCTGCTGCAATTCCTTGTTGGTGGCGGCAATAACTCGAATATCGACGGCAATGCGGTCCATGCTCCCGACCCGCTGAATCTCTCGCTCTTCCAGAACGCGCAGCAGGCGGGTTTGCATATTGGGACTGGTTTCGCTGATCTCGTCGAGAAAAACGGTTCCGCGGTTTGCGGCCTCAAAGAGGCCCTGCTTCATGTATGCCGCACCCGTGAATGCGCCCTTGACGTGGCCGAACAGTTCGGATTCGAGAAGCGATTCCGTAAGGGCGCCGCAGTTGACGGCGACGAAGGGAAACTTCACGCGGTCGCTGTTGGTATGAATGGCGCGGGCGACCACTTCCTTGCCGCTTCCGCTCTCGCCCTGAATGAGGACGGTCGTGCTTGTCCGAGCAACCCGCGCGATCATTTTGTAGACCTCGACCATCGGCGGGCTCATCCCGATCATGCCGACTTCGCGGTCCTGCTCCTCGGCCAGGTTCTGGCGAAGCGCAAGATTCTCCCGCATGAGCCGCGATTGTTCCAGAGCGCGCCGGACCGTCAGCCGGAGATCGTCGATCTCGTATGGCTTGCTCAAGTAGTCGTAGGCGCCTTCATGGATGGATCGAATCGCCGTGTCGATGCTGGCGAAAGCGGTCATGACGATCACCGGAATATCCGGCCACTGAGACCGGACGGTCCGCATCAATTCCATGCCGTCCATTCCCTCCATGCGAATGTCGGTGACGATCAGATCGCAGGGCCTTTCCTTGAGCTTCTCGAGCGCTTCAGCCGCGGACGAGGCCCCTTCGGCGGCGTACTTCTCCCGGCGCAGAACCTGGATCAGCGCGCGCTGAGCGCTGTGGTCGTCGTCAACCACGAGAATGACCGGATCACTCATACTTTCACTCGCACCGAGTCCGGCGGAAACGTCACGCGCGCGGCAGTACCGCGGCCGTTGGCCGGGGCAATGTTGATGGTTCCACGATGACTGGTCACAATGTCCTTCACGATACCGAGCCCGAGCCCCGTACCGTCGCCCAGCGCCTTGGTCGTCACAAAATGTTTGAAGACGTCTTCCACGATCGACGGATCGATACCGGGCCCTGTATCCGCGATCGTAATGTTCACGCGGTCCGTTGCCGCATCGAACCAGGTTTCGAGCTCCAGGCGGCCGCCGCGCGGCATTGCATCCGAAGCGTTGTTGATCAGGTTGAGAAATGCCTCCTGCAAATAGAGCGGATAGGCTCTGACCTTGGGAACCGGTTGGAATTGCACCTGAAGGTCGATGTTCCGCGACATCAATTTCGCCTGCACCAGGCGAAGCACGGTCTGCAGGATTTCGTTCACGTCCGCCGGCACGAAGTCCGCCGGGCCGCGGCGGGCCGATCTCAGCAGGTCATTCACGATCTGGACCATCGACTGGATCTGCTGCCGGACGATCCCGAGCGTTTCGCGATGTTCCTCCGTCAGCCTCGGATCCTCGAGCAACAATTGCACGTGGGCCGAAAGCGAGCTCATCGGAGACCCTATTTCATGAGCGAACGTCGCAGCCATCTGCCCGACCGTTGCCAGGCGTTCCGACTGAAGTAATTGATGCTGCATTTCAACCATCTGCCGCGTGGCTTCCTCGAGCGCCAGGTTTCGCCGATTCAGGTTCTCCGTAGCCTGCGCAACCTTGCCCTGAAGTTCATCGTTGAAGGAGCGCACCTTGATGAGCAGGCTGTTCAGCGTGCTGGCGATTACGCCAATCTCGTCCTGGCGCTCGTCCGGAATCGGTTCGGCAAAATTGTCTTCTTTCGCTCGTCGAATACCGGCCAGCAATTCATCGAAACGTTTGGATACGGTCCGCTTGTACATCACCTGCATCAGGACAATGACGATCACGATTAGAATGCCGCTGAAAATCAGCGTACTCGAACGATTGCTCTCCTCGTACCGGTCCAGATTGTCCAGTGATGCCAGCGCAACGATAACGTAAGGACTGGCCGCGACGGGCTGGACCGAGATCATGTCGCGCTCCGGCCCGATTCGCCGGATTTCGGTCGTGATCGCAGCCGGTCTCGAACGAATCAGCAGATCGCTCGACTCGGCACTGCTCGCAACCACGCGCAACTCGCCATTGCGCTCCTCTACAACATCCAGCCGCGTCAGCGTGCGATCCGCTTCAACGAATTCGCGGAGCCGTCTTTCCCACGCCTCCACCGGAACCTCGCCCGAGTTCAAACGCAGCGTGCGATCGACCGCCCGCACCAGAGTTTCGATTCTGTCGCGGAGATTCTGTTCGAGCATTCGAAGGTTCAGGCGCGTCCGCACTTCGAATGTCACACCAACCGATATGACAACGATGAGGGCAGTCCAAAAAAGAAGCTGAGTCTGAAGCCGCCGTGCCAGAAACCATGAGGTCATGGCTCTAAGGGTAACCTGTGCCGAAGCGCTCTTGAAAAACAAACGGTGTGAGTAAACTGCCCAGGAGATACTGCGACAGGCTCACACCGTTCCAACCACGTGCCGATCGGTATTCGGAGAATGAGTAGACCTATCAGAGACCGAGGGGAGTAATCTGAAGGTCGCTTTGATTAATGCATCTCGGGGACCAAACTTAGTTGTCTTAGAATCAATAGATTAGAACGATTCTCTCGACAAAAGTGGGGCACATTTGTTGGGAATAATCGCAAATCTGCCACAGATGAATGAATTCGCACTGTAGCGGCGGTCGATGACCGCCGGTATTTCGTTGATTCCAGGAAAAACCGGCGCTCATAGAGCGCCGCTACAGTAAGATCCAAACGCTCGAGGGGAATACGCTGTCCTGCCTCGCTTCAATAGAACTTGCTGGTTCGAGCCGCGCCCGTGAAGTCGATATAGATGACCTTCACGTCCGTGTAGAAGTCCAGGGCGCTCGGCCCTTGTTCGCGCTCGCCGATGCCGGACGATTTCATTCCACCAAAAGGAATCTGCGCTTCCCCGCCCATCGTGGGTGAGTTCACGTGGACCATGCCGGTTTCGATGCGCTCGCAGAAGTCGAATATACGGCCCGCGTCATTCGTGTAGATGGACGATGTCAGGCCAAAGGCGGACATGTTTGCGAATTCGATAGCCTGTTCGTAGCTCTTCGCGCGGATGACCGACACCACGGGGCCGAAAATCTCTTCGCGGGCGATGCGAGACTCGGGCCGCACGTTATCGAAGATAGTCGGTTCAATGAAGAAGCCCCGTGGAACACCGGACGGTTTTCCCCCGCCAGTGACGAGCTTCGCACCCTCACTCTTGCCGATCTCGATGTATTGCTGCACGGTCTTGAGCTGCTGCTGGCTGACGAGAGGCCCCATCTGCACATCGGGATCGAGACCATTCCCTACTTTCCACTTCGAAACACGATCCCGCAAGCGCGCGACCATGTCATCAGCGATCGAGTCCTGAAGGATTGCGCGGCTCGTGGCCGTGCATCGCTGTCCAGTCGAGCCAAACGCGCCGGAAACGATGCCATCCGCCGCCAGATTGAGATCGGCGTCCTCCAGAACGATCACGGGATTCTTGCCGCCCATTTCACATTGAGCCTTGATTCCCCGGCTGGCGCAGCTCGTGTAGATCTGTGTCCCGTTCTCCGTTGAACCCGTAAAAGAAATTCCGCGAATGCGGCTGTCGCTCATCAACAGATCGCCGACGTCCGCACTGCTCCCGACGAGCAGGTTCAAGACTCCGGGGGGAAGTCCGGCACGTTCGAAAATGTCAACCAGCCTCGCGGCAGTCAAAGGAGTTGTGGAGGAGGGCTTGAAGACAACGGTATTGCCGGCAACCAGAGCGGGAGCGATCTTCCAGGCGGGAATGCAGATCGGAAAATTCCAGGGTGTGATCAATGCCACGACACCCAGCGGCTGCCGGACAGTGTAGGCGAAATTCTTCGGAAGCTCGGAAGGGATCGTCACGCCGCCCATCCTTCGCGATTGTCCCGCCGTATAATTCAGAACATTGTACGCGCGATAGATTTCACCCCTGGCGTCGGCAAACGTTTTCCCTTCCTCTCGCGTGAGTAGCCGCGCCACGTCGTCCTGCTCGGCGCGGAGGAGATCCGCGGCCCGCTCGACAATTTCGCCGCGCTTGGGCGCAGGCATGCGCGACCAGGCCGGCAGCGCCTCGCCGGCGGCGGCGATGGCGGTTTCGGCTTCACGCCGGGAAGCCAGAAAACCTTTGCCGATGACTTCGTCCTGATCGGCGGGATTTCGAACTTCGATCTCACGTCCTTCGCGGACGGAAATCCATTCACCTCGGATGTAATTGCGGACTTCAAGCATGGACCAGTCCCTCCAATTCCGAAAACGTGTCGATCAGGAAATCCGGCGGAGCGTCTTTGAACGTCTCGGTCGCGTAACCGTAGGTGACTCCACACGTGGCGATGCCGGCATTCCGGCCGGTCAAAACGTCGACGGCGGAGTCGCCGATCATCCACGTCCGCTCCCGATGGCCTTTAGTGTCAGACAATATCTGATATACGCCCACAGGATCGGGCTTTTTATGATCGAAGCTGTTTCCCCCATACACGGCTGCAAAGTGTTTATAGATCCCGAGGCCGTCGAGCATCGCGCAACTGAAATGGACCGGCTTGTTGGTCAGGACCGCGAGCTTGCAGTCACTCAGCCTGTCCAGAGTCTGCCTCACACCCGGGTAAAGTGTTGTGCTGTCCAGCATATGGGCCCGATAGTAGGAAAGGAACATCTGCAACCCGGCCTGAACATTGGCCTCAGTGGCCTGTGTCGCGAGGGCGCGCCGGATCAGCATCAAGGCCCCGTTTCCGATGAAACGAGCGATCTCTTCTTCCGTCAAAACAGGCAGGTCGAATCGTTTTCGGATGTAGTTAACGGATGCGGTCAGATCTTTTTTCGAGTCGACCAGCGTACCGTCAAGGTCAAAAATGAGAACGGGCCGCACCGGGTGATAATAGCACTAGGTTAGCGTCGGGCCCACCCGCCCACGCAGGAGGCGTATGCTTCAGGAACTGATCCGGCGAGAATTCAATCGATTGGCTGAGCAGGGCCGCGGGCGCGGAATGGTAAAGAGCAACTGGGAAATCACGCGCCAGTTGATCGAACTGATGGAGGTTGACGAGGACGATAATGTCCTCGATCTCGGCTGTGGTACGGGCCTGGCCACCCGTGTCCTGGCGCAGCAGGCGCCAGGCGGCTTCGTGCTTGGAATCGATCTCTCGGATCGCATGATCGACGGGGCATTAAGGGGTTACCGCAACCCGCCGAATGCGCTCTTCCTGGTGGCCGATGCCGCGCGTATCCCCTGTGTCTCCGGCTTCTTCGACACGCTACTCAGCGTCGAATACATTTACTACTATCCGGATCTGGAAGCCGCTCTCACCGAAGTCTTCCGTACTCTGCATTCAGGCGCGGGGGCGTTCTTTCTGACGAACTATTACAAGGAGAACCCGTACGGACACGCCTGGGCCAAGTCCATCGACATTCCTGTTCAACTCCTCGGCGCCGAAGAGTACACGGCCCTGCTTTCCAGCATAGGGTTTCGCTCGGTCCACCATCGCCGGATGATCAATTCCGCGCCAATCCCCGAAGACTGGGCACCGACGCGCTGGTTTCCGACCAGGCAGGACCAGGCGAAGTTTCAGGCGGAGGGGGCGCTATTGCTGACTGCCGAAAAGTAAGACAAATCACTGATCAGTGATCAGTGATTTTTCTTTCCCTTAGGTCGGCTGTTTTTCCTGCTCGAAGCGAATCCGGTCCTCTTCCACGAATTCTTTCACCACCGGATGGTCGCTCGCATAAAGCTCTTCGATCGTGCCAATGAACACGAACTTGCCTTCGTTAAGGAGCGCCACCCGGTCCGCAACTTTTTCCGCGCAATTGGCGATGTCGTGCGTAACGACCATCTGCGTGAGGCCAAGCTGGCGCTGCATTTTGCGAATCAGGTTGGTGATGGTCTGAGACATCAGTGGATCCACCATCGTCGTTGGCTCGTCGTACAGGATCGCCTCCGGTTGGGCGGCCACTGCCCGGGCGATGGCAACGGCGCGCTTCATCCCGGTACTGAGCTCCGACGGCATCAGGTCCGCCAGGTCCTCGATTTCCACGAGCTTGAGGATCTCTGCCACGCGCCTTTCCACTTCCTCATCCGCACGGCCGGTGTCGGTGAGCGGAAACGCGACGTTCTCCCAAACGGTCATTGAATCGAACAGGGCGCCGGATTGAAACACGAGCTGCACCTTCCTTCGAATTTTTGCCAGCTCGTCTTCCCCCAGATTCGTGATATCGACGCCGGCGACGATAATCTTTCCCCTGTCCGGCTTGTTGAGACCCACGACGTGGGTGAGAAGGACAGTCTTTCCAACACCGCTCGGACCCAGAATGGCGAAGGTTTCGCCTTTCCTGACGCCGAATGAAACGCCGTCAAGAACCTTCCTGTCGCCGAAGGATTTGTACACGTCAATGAATTCGATGAAATACGGCGTTCCGTTCTCCATAGGTCTATTGTAGATTCGGGAAATTATGAAAGTCATTGCTTACCTCTGGATTGCTTTTCTCATAGCCGCCGTGCCGGCTGCATCGGCTCAGAATCAGGAGCTGGTCTGGGCGGCCGATGCAGAAGGCGGAGCGCCGTATACCTTTCCGGATCCACGCAATCCTGCAAAGATCATCGGGTTCGAAGTGGATCTGGCCAACGCGCTCGCCGCACGCATGGGACGTACCGCCCGGTTCGTGCAAAACCAGTGGGACGGGCTCGTTCCCGGGCTGGAGCGCGGTGAATATCAGGTCGTCATCAATGGCCTCGAGATCACGCCGGAGCGCGCTGAGCGGATTCATTTCTCGACTCCCTACTTCTACTCGACGCTGACGATGACCTCGCGTCTGGACGACCTGCGCATCCAGCGCGCCGAAGACCTGCGCGGACGCACCGTGGGAGTGCTCAAGGTGACATTCGCAGAAAAGTACGTCCGGAATCTCGGCGGCGTCACCGTGCGCAGCTACGACAGCCAGGTGCAACCGTACATCGATCTCGATCTCGGGCGCGTGGACGCCGTTGTCATGGACACGCCGATCGCGCTCTATTACGCAACCGGACCGCGCGTGCGGAACCTCGAGCTTGCTTCCGCGCGGATGTCCTTCGGCATCGGCATCCGCAAAAGCGACGATGAATTGCTGCAGCAGATCAATGCGGCGCTCGACTCCTTGAGACGGGACGGCACATTAAGGAAGATCTACACCGACTGGGGCATTTACAACGCTGCCACCGCCCAGACCTTTGGCGACCGCGATCCCGTCACCAACGACAACGCCGTTCGCTACCGCGACTATCTCGACGCGATTCGAACGGAGCGGACGTTTAGGGAACGGCTGGCGCAGTACTGGCAATATCTGCCGTTGCTCCTGCTCGGCGCCCTTGTGACTCTCGAAATCTCCGCCGCCTCCATGGCGGTTGCCATCAGCCTCGGCCTGTTCCTGGCGGTGCTAAGGGTGTTTGGGCCCCGAAGTTTATCGTGGCTGGTCATCGGCTTCATCGAAATCATCCGTGGGACGCCGCTGCTGATTCAACTGTTCATCATCTTCTATGGTCTGCCGTCGCTCGGCATCCGATTCTCGCCGTTCTGGGCGGCGGTTGTCGGACTCGGCATGAATTACGCGGCGTACGAGGCGGAGAATTACCGCGCCGGCATCCAGTCCATACCGCGAGGCCAGCTTGACGCCGCCCTGGCACTGGGCCTGACGCGCATTCAAACCATCCGGAAAATCATCCTGCCGCAGGCAGTGCGGCTTGTGATTCCTCCGGTGACGAACGACTTTATTGCGCTGCTGAAAGACTCGTCACTCGTGTCCGTAATTACGATGGTCGAGCTGACGAAAATGTATGGTCAGCTCGCCGCCACCAACTACGACTACATCGGCATCGGCCTGCTCACGGCCGCAATCTATTTCGTGCTGGGTTTGCCCATCGCGCGGCTGTCCCGGCTTCTCGAGACGAGGCTTGCGTACATGAAAGTGTGATTCGGGGACAGACAAACAAATCAGCCGCGGATTACGCGAATTACGCAGATGGGCGCATTAAAGAATCTTTGATGCGCCCATCTGCGTAATTCGCGTAATCCGCGGCTGATTTGTTTGTCTGTCCCCGAATTATCTCGCGAGGGGCTGTTCCGCGAGGATCTTGCCGGACAACAGATAGTCCAACGTTCCCTGCAAGTCGGTTTCATTCGATGCGGCCAGAACCAGTCCACCCGAATCCCGGACGGAATCGAACTTTGTGGCTGCAACATCGAACGCCACGAAATAAATGGAAGCGCGATCCTCCGGGGCCTGGCTTGAAATGATTTGAGTCACGTTTTGAGGGGAATATCCTTTGTTGTTTTCACCGTCGGTGATTACCAGAATGTGCCGCTTCGACAGGCCCGTCGCATCGATGTCGCGTTTGGCAACAATCATCGCATCCCCGATCGGAGTATCGCCCTCCGCAACCATTTTCGATATTGCGGGCCCGGCGGCCGCCGGATCGGGTGGACCCAATTTGACGACGGTCCTGGTGGATGAGCCTCTGTAACGCTGGCTGAACTCGTAAATCCCAAGGTTGATAACCTGGTCGGGATGCTCCCTGGCAAATGTGTCGAACTGGCTCACCAGCTTCATCGCGGCGCGCTGTGCGATATCGATCTTGCGCCGCTGGATCCCATCGGTGTCCTGGACGCGGTCCTGCATACTGCCGGACGTATCGATGAGGATGGCGGCAGCAATCCCTTCGCGGCGTTGGGCCGGAGCCACGGGCCGAAGCATATCCTGAACGGGATTCCTCACCGGTGTGGACACGCGAGACGAGGCCGGCGGCTGACGTTGTTCGCAACTCCTCGCCTGATTGATCGCCACGATCAGCGCAAACAAGAGCAGGGCATTCGAAAATCCACCGAATTGGCGACGCGCCCTCATTTCTGTTCCGGTGGAAAAACACTGATCTCCACACGGCGGTTGAGCGCCTGATCTCCGGGAGAGGCGGGATCCGCGGGAACGTCCCATCCCTTTCCCTCGATGCTGAACTTGTTCGGGTCGAACTTATATTTATCGATCAGCGCCCGCTTGATCGCCTCCGCGCGGGCGAGACTAAGATCCCGCACTGCCTGCACGGGAACCTTCCCCTTCATGCTGGAATCCGAATGACCTTCGATCAGGATGACAGCGCGAGCGAACTGCCCGGAAAGTCGCGCGACCTGTTCCAGCGTGGGATCGACGTTCGGGTCGTACAGCTTGCCCGCGACTGCGGTGCCGACTTCGTCACGGGCAGGCTCATAGGGGTTCGCCGAATTCGGATAGAAGTTAATGCGTATGGTTTGCGTCAGGAGTGGCGCTTCCGCCGGAGTTTTCCGAAAGCTGGCTGGAGTAAAGGACGCAACACTCTCGTCCGTTTGATGGGCGAATGTTCCCTTCTTCTGAAGGCTCTGAATGACCGAAAAATCCATTACCTGATCGAACTGGACCGGCGCGTTGATTCGTCCCAGCTCGCGATACACGTAAGCTGCGCCCTTCCACGTGCGCTCGAAATTGGTTGGGTTGGACGCATTCAGGAAGAATTGCACATTCTCTGCGAAGTTCGTCGGGTGAGCGTCATTGCGCATCCCCATGACGTCCTCGGGTTTCATTCCAAAGGCGTCTGCCATCCACTTTGCGGGCTCTTCCGGTTTCTCCTTCACCATGTCCATGCCTTCGAAAATGCCGGCGACCAGCCCTTCGACAACATCCGGATGGTCGCGCGCGAAATCGGCACGGAACGCGTACACGTCGGCAATCAGTTTGTTGGCATCCGCGGTGCTCGAGAGGATGCGAGTGCCGGCAACGCGCTCGGGGATCTTGTAAATGTCGGGCGCCCAGGAGACACAACCGTCCACACTTTTGTCCGCCACAAATGCTGCTGCGGCCTCGAAAGCGGTTGCCGTGTATTTCACCTTGATATCGCTGGGACGAAGTCCGGCGGAAAGGAGCAGCGAGGTCAGGTAATATTCACTGGGCGAATTCTGTGCGAGCGTAATCGTTTTTCCTTTTAGATCGCTCACCGAACGGATGGCATTGCGCACGACGATTCCGTCGCCGCCGCTGGACCAGTCGATCTGTTGCACGACGCGCGGGGATGTGCGGGAGTCACGCTGAAGTTCCGGCGCGAACAGCGTCATCATATCGGCGGTTCCCCAGAGCGTTTGGACTTCGCCTGAGGCGAATGCGTCGCGGGCGACCACCGGGTCGTCCATGAGCACCATTTCAACCCGGAAGCCGTACTTCTTCGAGAACACGCTCTCCGCGTTCGGCTTCGTTCCATGATTGGCAGCGATGACAGGAAGCCATCCCGACCAGACGTTGTAGGAGAAACGCAGAATTTTTTCCTTGGGATCCCACTTGTACTGGCTCACTCCCTTGACGGCGGGAAGCCGATCGCCCGGTACGTACTTGTATTCGCTGACCGTCGTCACGCCCTTGGTGTCCGGCGCTTCGGTCTGAGGCGACTCTGCGGCTGGGGCGGACGAAGATCCGCCTCCGATTCCTCGTCGACCGACAACGTAAACCCCGGTTCCGATGAGACCCAAAATGAGCAGGATTGAAAGGAGCTTGCCTGCCAGTGTCAGCCGTGCCCGTTCCTCGGCCATGGTTCATTCCTCCCTTTTAGTGTTGCAGCATG
>Ga0137361_10002652_pt1 | contig 11432 bp, 8 predicted proteins | sample Mad1_80_16metaG_FD_104923 | JGI IMG/M metagenome (GOLD analysis project Ga0137361, IMG submission 104923) | Vadose zone soil microbial communities from Angelo Coast Range Reserve, California, USA - Mad1_80_16 metaG | ecosystem: Environmental > Terrestrial > Soil > Vadose zone | place: USA... | reverse complement strand
TACTGTGAGGCATTGAATGAGGCTGGCATAACCCTTGATTCAACGCTCGTGATGGAAGGAGATTTTATGCCCCAGGGAGGACGGTGTTGTGCCAGCAAGCTTCTCTCTATGGAAAAGCGGCCCACCGCTATTTTCGCAGCCAATGATCTGATGGCCTACGGTGTGCTGGCAGCCGCCGAGGAGTACGGTTTACGAGTACCGGAGGACCTCTCACTCATTGGTTTCGATGATATTCCGCTCTCCGCCCATACTCGTCCGGCCCTCACCACTGTACGACAGCCATTCCATTCAATAGGACAGCGCGCCATCGAGTTGCTCCTGTCCTTGCTGGAGTCGCCTCGTCCGGTGAATCAGGACTGGTATCCGGATTCCTTGCAAACATATGCTTCCTTCTCATCGGTCAAGCCGAGCGAGCCTACTCGCATCCAATTAGCTACCAATCTCGTATTGCGTTCATCTTGTAGTGCGCCTCAGCCTCATTGAGTACCTTGGCACCTATCCGTTCTGCCTGGGCTTATTCCGCTCTGCAACGCCGCTCGTTCGCGGCTAGTGCTCCGCACTCAGCAGAGCGGATCGGCAACGCCGCTTGAGCTCGACTAGCCTTCGCAATAGGACAGAATGGATAGGGGAGGACCGGAGGCAATAAATGTACGTGTCTCTTGAGGGTACCTTGTTTTGAGAACAGACAATTCACCCTCTACTAGTAGTTCGACATCCTGATGTCAGGACGTAGGGCTGTCTCGTTGGCTATTGTAACTGCGTCGAAGTATACGTCCGTATTTTCGTACTTTAGATCGCTTTGAATGATTGCTGCTCTTGTCGAGCATCGAATTATTCGTTTAGTCCAATGCCAGGAGGTTTGCTATGTTATCATATCCATTTCGGCATGGTTTGGGCAAAGTATTTGCTCTGTTGTCATTATTGCTTGTCCTTGCCACGCTTCTGCCTGCCTGTGGTTCCGCCTCGAATAACTCTAATTATGGGGGAACGCTCACAGTCGCACCCAGTCCCACCGGGGACTACACCCGCAACTTTAACGTATTTGCCAGCGGCTCGGTCTTGAGTGGTACCCAGGGCCTGATCTATGAGACCCTGCTCTTCTTCAACCGCGAAGATGGGAGCGTAAAACCCTGGCTCGCGTCGAGCTACCATCTCTCCAATAATGCCACTACCATCACCTTCAAGCTGCGTTCAGGCGTTAAGTGGTCGGATGGAAAGCCCTTCACCAGTGCTGACGTTGTCTTCACGCTGAACCTGATTCACAATCATCCTGCTGTTGATTACAGTTCGCTCTGGAATGTTATCAAGGGCGTATCGGCTCCTGATGATCAGACCGTCATCGTAACGCTGAAGCAGCCATCGTCGCCGCTTCTGTGGTACCTGGGAGGACAGACGTATATCCTTCCGCAGCATCTCTGGTCCAACGTGAGCAATCCGGTCACCTACACGAACCCTAACCCTGTCGGTACCGGGCCTTACTTGCTCAAGTCTTTTTCGCCGCAGCTCTATGTTTTCGATCGTAATCCTCATTTCTGGCAGCCGGGTAAGCCATACATCAACGAAATACGTTACCCCTCCTTCAACTCGAATACTAGCGCTGACTTGCTGCTCTCGCAGGGCTCTGTGGACTGGACGGGGCTGTTTACCCCAAACGTCAACAAAACGTTCGTGAGCCGTGACCCGGTACACAATCACTACTGGTTCCCGCCAAACAACGTCGTCACACTCTATCTGAACCTTACGAAATATCCCTTTAACACGCTCGCGGTACGCCAGGCTATCAGCGCAGCTATTGATCGCAACAAGCTCTACAATGTTGGCGAGGGCGGATACGAACCACCTGCTCATCCCACGGCATTAGTCCTGCCGGCAAACAAGAACTTCTTGTCGCCAACCTATGCCAATGCCTCCTTCGCAGTAGATACCGCAAAGGTCGCGTCCCTGCTGCAAGGTGCAGGCTTCAGAAAAGGGAACGATGGCATCTATGTCGACAAGAGTGGCAAGCGATTGGCATTTAACATCAATGTCGTGTCGGGTTGGACCGACTGGGTGACTGACAGCCAGATCCTGGCGAGCAATTTGCAGGCGGTTGGTATGGATGTGAAGGTGAACACCATTTCCTTCAATGCGTACTACGGTTCCTTGCAGACGGGCACTTTTGATACGGCCATTTCCTGGACGAGTCCTGGCCCCACGCCTTACTTCCTGTATAACTCGATGCTGGCCAGTACCAATACGGCACCCATCGGTCAACCCGCGACTTCGAACTTTGAGCGCTGGAGTGACCCTACGACGGATAGGCTGCTTCAGCAGTATACAAGTTCACCCGACCCGGCGGTGCAGCAAGAGGCAATCGCCGGCATCCAGAAGATCATGGTCGAGCAATTGCCAACCATTCCTCTTATCTACGGTGCTACCTGGTACGAGTACAGCACAGCTCACTTCGTTGGCTGGCCCGATCAGCAGCATCCGTATGCGATGCCAGCACCATACGCATATCCCGACGAAGAGATCGTCGTGCTGAACTTGCACCAGGCATAAAAACGTTTCTTAGTTCGTATGGATGATCTTTCTACAAGATCATCCATACGAGAAACTATATACATAAATAGAGAAGGAGAGACTGTATGCGTCACCTGCTACGCCGCTTTGGCTTTTACCTGGTCGCGCTATGGGCTTCGATCACTCTCAATTTTCTGATCCCACGACTGGTCCCGGGTAACCCTGCCCAGGTACTCATAGCTCGACTTCAGGGACGCATCGACCCACGCGCTGAGCACGCGATGGAGATTGCCTTTGGCGTTAGCCACGCAAGCCTGTGGAGGCAATACTTCGAGTATCTTGGTAACCTTCTTCACGGAAACCTGGGTATCTCAGTCACCTACTTTCCCACCCCCGTCGCGACCGTCATTGGGCAAGACCTACCCTGGACGCTCTTACTCGTGGGAACCGCCATCGTCATCAGTTTCGTGAGTGGTACTTTGTTGGGAATCATTGTAGCCTGGAGACGCGGTTCGCGGCTGGATGCCTTGCTACCCCCGGTGCTCACTTTCCTCTCCGCTATCCCTTACTTCTGGCTTGCACTCATCATGCTCTATCTCCTTGGCTTTGTCCTCAACTGGTTTCCGCTGAGTGGCGGGTACGAGTTGTCGATCGCGCCAGGCTGGACTCCCGATTTCATGTTGAGTGCTGTTCAGCATGCTCTTTTACCGGCCCTTACCATTGTCATCAGTTCTATCGCCGGGTGGATGCTTGGCATGCGTAACGCGATGATGACCACGCTCAGTGAAGATTATGTGCTGATGGCCCAGGCCAAAGGACTTCCTGAGCGACGAGTGATGCTGACCTACGCGGCACGCAATGCCATCCTGCCGAATATTACCGGCTTTGCTCTCTCTCTGGGCTTCGTCGTCGGTGGTGCATTGCTCACGGAGATTGTCTTCTCCTATCCCGGCATTGGCTTTGCCTTGCTGCAAGCAGTCCAGAACTCCGACTACGCCCTGTTACAAGGCATCTTTCTGATCATTGCTGTGGCGGTGCTGGGAGCTAACTTCCTGGCCGACTTGATCTATGTCGCACTGGATCCTCGCGTACGAGAGGAAAGGAGCTAACATATGCAATTGAATGAAGGGAAAACAAAAGCGAGAACCGCACAGCTAATGCGGCTCCTGGTACTCCCAAAGCATAACAGACCTGCAAATGAGACCACCAGGGTTGACAACATCCAACACACAGTACAGCGAGAAAGCCGCTGGCGTACGGCAGCGAATTGGCTTGCTGGCAACCCCAAGGTCGCTTTTGGCCTGGGTATCGTTGGTTTCTTCGTCCTGGTGGCCATCCTGGGACCCATCATCATCCAGCACAATCCCAATGCCTTCAGCCCCGATGTCCTTCAACCACCATCGGCTGCGCACTGGCTCGGCACTACCCAGACCGGGCAAGATGTCTTTGCCCAGGTGATAGTCGGCACACGAGTATCGCTGTTGCTCGGATTCGTCGCCGGGTTCCTGGCAACGCTCATCTCGGTCATCATTGGTCTGACGGCCGGCTATTTTGGTGGACTGGTCGATGATTTACTCTCTCTCTTCATGAACATCTTCCTCGTCGTTCCTGCTCTGCCCCTTGCCGTTGTCCTGGCCGCATACTTCCCTTTCCGGGGACCACTGCCTGTTGCCATTATTGTCACCATCACCGGCTGGGCCTGGGGCGCGCGAGTGCTGCGTGCCCAGACCCTCTCGATGCGCCGCCGGGAGTTCGTACAGGCGGCCCGTGCTAGTGGAGAAACTACTTTCCGCATCATCTTTTCTGAGATTCTCCCCAACGAGATCGCGATAATAGCGGCAGGCCTGGTTGGCACTGTGATTTACGCCGTTCTGGCACAGGTAGGACTGGAATTCCTGGGTCTCGGCGACGTCACTATCATCAGTTGGGGAACCATGTTTTACTGGGCACAAAACAATGAGGCGCTGCTGCTGGGAGCGTGGTGGTGGTTCCTGGCCCCCGGCTTCTGTGTGGCACTGCTGGGAGCAGGATTGGCGTTCATCAACTTCGGCATCGATGAATTAGCGAATCCAAGGCTGCGCAAGGAACGTAGGGGCCGGTTTACCGCGCCCACCGCCGATTTATCGGCCCAGGCCAGAAAGGTGGAGGCATAATGGTCACTGCGATACACACCAACACTTTGCTAGAGATCAAACATCTCAGTGTAGACTATGAATCTGCAAGAGGCACGGTGCATGCTGTCGATGATGTCAGCCTCAACATCGAGCGAGGCCAGATCTATGGACTGGCCGGCGAAAGTGGCAGTGGGAAATCCACTCTTGCCTATGCCATCGCACGCTTGCTCCAGCCGCCAGCAGTTGTAACCCAGGGACAGGTGTTGTATTATCCCGGTAGACGTGAAACAGATAGAAATAATGATGCCTCGGTGGATATCCTTGCGCTGAACCCGGCACAATTACGAGCCTTCCGCTGGCGTGATCTCTCTATTGTCTTCCAAAGTGCCATGAATGCACTGAACCCGGTCCTGGATATCGGAACACAAATCACCGATGTGCTTCACGCTCACAACCCACGCATGACGGCCCAGGAAGTGCGTTCACGTGCGATGGAATTGTTGCGATTGGTCGGCATCGCGTCCGATCGGCTGCATAGCTATCCGCATGAACTGAGTGGTGGCATGCGCCAGCGAGCAATTATCGCCATTGCGCTCGCGCTCGATCCCGAGATCATTATCATGGATGAGCCGACGACCGCGCTGGATGTGGTAGTGCAACGCGATATCCTTGCGCAGATCATGAGGCTGCGCAACGATTTTGGCTTCTCTGTGATCTTCATTACCCATGATCTCTCGCTCCTGTTAGAGATCGCCGATTCGATCGCTATCATGTACGCGGGTCGCATTGTCGAGATGGGGACCCAGGAAGATCTCTATCGTCATCCACGACACCCATACACTTCTGGATTGTTGCACTCATTTCCCAAACTGCATGGTCCGCGCCGCACATTGACCGGCATTCCAGGCTCACCACCTGATCTACGGTCAGTGCCGCCCGGCTGCGCGTTTCATCCACGCTGTGCGTTCGCGTTCGCTGCCTGTCGCACTAACGTACCGGCGCTGCTTCATGTGACTCATGAACAGGCATCTCATGTTGCTTGCCATCTCTATGATCCCATACTGAACCCTGAAGGCCCACCCGAAAATCTGGAGTCTGAATATGTCAACTAACTCTGTAACGTCAACGCATGAGGAACCCTTGCTGGAAGCAGTACATCTGCGCAAGGAATTCCCATTACACAAAGTCAAGCTCTTTGGCTCTCCACGAGTGGTGCATGCCGTCGAAGATGCTTCACTGGCTCTCCATCCCGGTCATGCCACAGCCTTAGTAGGGGAAAGTGGGAGCGGAAAGACAACGGTAGCCCGTTTGTTGGCAAGGCTATATACGCCGACGGCAGGAACCATTCGCTATCGAGAAGGGGTAGTCAAAGGCAAAGGTGAAGCCGCCTTGCGGGCATACCGTCGCCATGTGCAAATGGTATTTCAAGATCCGTTCTCATCTCTCAACCCGGTGCATACCGTGCTACATCACCTGAGCCGCCCTTTGCATATCTATGGGCATGTCCATAATGCGGCTGAAGAGACACAACTCATCGCGTCTCTGCTCGAACGTGTGAACCTGACCCCGGCTGAGCAATTCATGCACAAGTATCCTCACCAACTCAGCGGTGGGCAGCGTCAACGCGTCGCCATTGCTCGTGCATTAGCGGCAAAGCCTTCTGTCTTACTGGCTGACGAGCCCGTTTCTATGCTGGATGTATCAATCCGGCTGGACGTGCTGAACCTGCTGTTGCGTCTCAAAGAGGAAGAGCACCTGGCGCTCCTCTTCATCACGCATGATCTCGCCAGCGCCCGCTACTTCGCGGAGGAAACGCTGGTGATGTACGCTGGCCAGATGGTAGAGGGTGGTCCCAGTGAAGAGGTGATCCAGCGACCAAAACATCCCTATACCCAACTCCTGCTCTCTGCCGCACCAGACCCTGATCGATTCGGGCCCACTGATAGGCAAGGCGACCAAAAAGATACTTCCTTTCAAAGGGAGAGCATGGGCACGCGGCAACGGGGAAAAACAGCACAACAGAATGCGGATGCGCAATGGACGAAGCAGCCGCGCGTAGTGGACGAACCAGGCAACGGAGCGTATTTCAATGCTTCGCCGGTGGGCGGAAGCGGGGAACCACCAAGCTTGATCAGCCCACCTGGCGGCTGTCGCTTTCATCCTCGCTGCCCGCATGCCATGCCCGTATGTCGCCAGCAGTTTCCACCGCGTACGGAACTGGGTGGCGGACACTGGACTCACTGCTTCCTCTATGGAGGAGAAAACATAAAGGAATATAAAGGAATATAAATGAGCATAACCGATAACAAGAAACCAGCAACAAGAGTTGACACTCACATTGCAACAACCTTCCCCGCGGATTTTCTCTGGGGGGCGGCAACTGCATCCTATCAGATAGAGGGCGCAACGTATGAAGATGGGCGCGGTCCGTCCATCTGGGATCAGTTCGCAGCTACTCCAGGTAAGGTTCACCAGGGAGATAACGGAGATGTCGCTGCCGACCATTACCACCGTATGCCGGAGGATGTAGCGCTGATGGCCAAACTCGGCTTGAATGCCTATCGTTTCTCCATTGCGTGGCCACGTATTCTTCCCCAGGGAACGGGAACTGTCAATGAGCGTGGCCTGGATTTTTATGATCGTCTGGTGGATGCACTCCTGGCACGAGGTATTACTCCCCTTGTGACCCTGTACCATTGGGACCTTCCGTTAGCCCTGCATGAGCAAGGTGGCTGGCTCAATCGGCATACAGCTTTCGCTTTTGCTGACTATGCAGAGGTTGTCGTACGACGGTTAGGAGATCGTGTCGACTGGTGGACCACGTTGAATGAGCCATGGTGCTCTGCCTATCTTGGATACGGCATCGGCGTACATGCCCCGGGTATACGCGACCAGCAGTCCGCTTATGGCGCAGCTCATCACCTGTTGCTCGCGCACGGCCTGGCACTCCCCCGTCTGCGCGCGCACACCCGCCGGCAAGCACAATTGGGGATCACACTGAATCTTACACCCGTCTATGCCGCAAATGATCATCTTGAAACGTTACGTGCCGTAGAGTTGGCGGATAAGATGAGCAATCGCTGGTTTCTCGACCCCATCTTTCGTGGCACCTATCCCGAAGGCCTCTTCGCTGACGCAGGGGTAGCTCCTCCGTCGATACAGGATGGTGACCTCGCCATTATTGCGACTCCCATTGACCTCCTGGGTATAAACAACTACTCGCGTTCGCTCGTTCGCGCTCGTGTGGAAGGAAACGGAGCCGCTGATACTACAAGCACACTCTATGAGCAGGTTGCAGCGGGAGCAGGTTCATCCTATACAGAGATGGGGTGGGAGGTCTATCCGCAAGCGCTCAGTGATGTGCTGGTACGAGTCCACCGGGACTATGCTCCTCGTGCTATAGCAGTAACAGAAAATGGTGCAGCTTTTGCTGATCAGTGGGATGGCAGCGACAATGTCAGTGACCTGCAGCGTGTACGTTATATACATGAACATATTCAGGCGCTCGAGCAGGCGCTGGCACAAGGAGTACCTCTGCGGGGTTACTTCGTCTGGTCGCTGCTGGATAACTTCGAGTGGGCGGAAGGCTACAGCAAGCGCTTCGGCATCGTCTACATCGACTACCCCACACAACGCCGCATTGTGAAAGAAAGTGGTCGCTGGTATGCCGCCTTTATCGCGGCACAACGCAGACAACAGGCCTCCTGAAATAAAATCTTAGATGGCCTGCCTGGCTTGAATGGCAGGATAGCATCTTTGACGCCATTACCCGCAGCACTCACCAGAAAGAGCATCATCTCCAGATTGTATTATGTGTAGAGGGCGCAATTCATCGCGCCCTTACATCTCCCATCGTATTATGTATACGGGTGCAATTCATCGCGCCCTTACATCCCACCAATGTACTCCGTTGAATGGCAGTAGGGGCGCAAGGTATTGCGCCCCCTGAGAGAGAGAATACGATGAGAAGTCTACGTACAGCATGTCCACGTGCCACCAGAGTACTGCTCGTGCTTATTTTGGCGACCGTATTCCTGCTAGCCCCCGTCATGAAGAAGAATACGATGAGAAGTCTATCTCTCATCAGAGTACTGCTCGTGCTTCTTCTGGCGAGCGTATTCCTGCTCGCCACTGTGATTACGATATGGCATGCCCTGACGCAATGCCAGGACGGGACCTCCAGTGGCTTCCTGCATACCTTTCACGGCGAGTTGGTGAATACATCAGGATGCGAGGTGCAACTGACGGGTGTCAACTGGTTTGGCTTTGAAACAAGTGCCTTCGCACCTCACGGCCTGGAAGTACGCAACTGGCAAGATATGCTCGATCAGATCCAGCTAGATGGGTTCAACACCATTCGCCTACCCTACAGCAATCAACTCTTCGACCCTTCGAGCAAGCCACAGGGGATCAACTACCAGCTGAACCCAGATCTGAAAGGGCTCCAGGGCCTGGCACTCATGGATCGCATTATCCAGGGTGCCCGTATCCGTGGCTTGAAGATTATTCTTGACCGTCACGACACCACTTCCGATTACAGGCCCGAACTATGGTACACCAACCAGGTGCCCCAGACGCGCTGGCTCCATGATTGGATCATGCTTGCCCACCACTACCGGGGCAATGACACCATCATCGGCGCTGACCTGGCCAACGAGCCACACGGCCCAGCAACCTGGGGCGACGGCAATCCCCGCACAGACTGGCACATGGCTGCCGAGCAGGCGGGCAACGCCATCCTGGCCGTCAATCCACAGTGGCTTATCATCGTGGAAGGCATCGAGGAGTATCATGGCGACTTTTACTGGTGGGGCGGTAACCTTGAGGGTGCCCAGCAGTTTCCTGTAAACCTCTCTGAGTCGGACAAACTCGTCTATTCGGCGCACGACTACGGGCCCGAGATCTACCCACAGCAATGGTTTCGCGCAACAGACTTTCCTCACAACCTGCCGATCATCTGGCAAAAATACTGGGCCTACCTGCAAATGGACGATATCGCACCCGTGCTTCTGGGAGAATTCGGAGGCCGCTCCATGGGCCAGGACACCTCCGGTGTATGGCAGCGCACTCTCGTCTCCTTCCTTCACGCCCGCGGCATCAGTTATACCTACTGGGCATGGAACCCGGACTCGGGGGATACTGGCGGCATCCTTCAGGACAATTGGATCACCATCAACGTGGGCAAACTTCGCATCTTGAGCACCTACCAATGGTCTTTGCTGAGTCAACCGCCATCGAGCAAAAACAATCCCCGCGAGAACGCCAGGGATATCTCAAATGTCTATCAATGAACACAATCGCAGTGAATTGGTCTCAGTGAGAATGTCTGGGAAATACTCATGTAATTTTGCCGAGAGGACATCTGCCTTTTCTCTCTTCACGCCTACACGCTAAGCTCGTTCATACCAATGAACGGAAGCAGAAGCAACTAACTCCACCTCATTATATTCAAACCAGATAGGCTCTCGAATATACGATCCATCCAGAGAGATCTGGTAGAAACAAAAAGGTTCCTCGAGATCAGCAGAAATTGTATCGACGGCTCGGATCGTGCCCGTGAGCCCTCTAAAGGGCCCATAACTCGTCACACGTACCCGTGTGCCTACCCACAATACATTCACCCCACAGTACGTTGAACTCCATTCTCAGTCTATGTATGCTCAGGTCTCTGCACTCAGCGCTTTTCTCCATATGCGGGTCATCATATCTTCGTTCTACAAGTATTGCAAGAAACAACCGCTATTGGTCCACCGAATACTGGGTGTAGGACGCAGCGAGGCGAACTCCAGGACGCTTCGTGATAGTAGGTCATCCTCATACGAAAGGGTTAGATGGAAATCATCATTCCGTGTGATGCTTTATTACCACGTTGCACTCTATACTATCGTGGGATAGCTTATGACGATGAGCCGGGAACGTCCAGAACCTGAACCGCAAAGTTGTTCCTCCCCTGGAACACATTGGATCTGGGCGCTATGTAGTGCAGAAGAGCAAGGCCCATCGTGATAGCTGCACCTCGTCCTGACACCGTATGGCACACAATCTCTTTTCAACGAAGGAGGAAACATGAGCGATATCATCGAGTCTTTTTTTGAGCAACTCGCCACACAGTCCTATTTCCCGCGACTCCGCAACATTAGCGGAAGCTGCCGCTGGAACATCGAAGGGGCAGGCAGTTGGACCCTCTCAATCAAAGAAGGGGCCCTTACAATGACCAAAAACAGCAGCGATGCACAGGCCGACAGTGTCATCACTTGCGGCAAAGATGATTTCATCCGCATGGTACAAGGTCAGCAGAGTCCTTTGACAGCTGTTTTACAGGGTCGGATTATCGTCACCGGTAGTGTCGGCCTGGCTCAGGTTTGTATGCGCATGTTCCGCACCCAGCCGAAAAACGTTCAGCCGCAAGCCGTGGGAGGTCAACAGCTATGAGCAGTACCACCGTCAGCATACTTGAGGGAAACACGTTTGTGGTGAGCGATCTCTCTGGCGACATCGATGCTTCCCCAAACGAGACAACCGGATTGTTCTCCTACGATACCCGCTTTCTCTCGCGCTGGAAGTTGACCGTTGATGGCACGCGACCCAATGTACTTTCGACGGACGACCTGGACTACTTTGCCGTGCAATTCTTTCTTGTTCCGGGTACCGGCACCGTCTACGTGGATGCCGACCTCTCGATCTTGCGCAAACGCTCCGTAGGCAATGGCTTTCACGAGGACCTGACGATTCTGAATCACAAAAACACTCCGGTTGATCTCACAGTACGCATGGACATGGCATCTGACTTTGCCGATCTCTTCGAGGTCAAGGATG
>Ga0137361_10002644_pt1 | contig 11444 bp, 9 predicted proteins | sample Mad1_80_16metaG_FD_104923 | JGI IMG/M metagenome (GOLD analysis project Ga0137361, IMG submission 104923) | Vadose zone soil microbial communities from Angelo Coast Range Reserve, California, USA - Mad1_80_16 metaG | ecosystem: Environmental > Terrestrial > Soil > Vadose zone | place: USA... | reverse complement strand
CTGCCGCGAAATTCCAGTGTGGGCGAGTAGCAGGCGACACGGTCGCGCGGCTGGATGCGCCGCAGCGGCGCCGCCTTGCCGTGGCAGACCTGCATGAAGCCGGCGGCGCGGCCGCGCCGTACAAACGTCGGCGAAGCCTCGACAGGTGTTCGGCCAAGCACATCCGCGTAGAAGGCGGCGCTTGCGGATGGGTCCTTGACGTACAGAATGACGAAGTTCGGATCAGTCATCGCATCCTCCTTGTGTTGAGCGATGCGACACCATAGGCCGACCTGCTGTCAGTTTTTGTCAGCAGCGTCTCCCTGCCGAGCTTCATGCCGGCGTTCCCCGTCGTTCCAATGGTAGCGGAGGTCGTTTCCTCGCTGCCCGTTGCGTCGAGTCATTCGACCATTTTTCTTGTGCGACGCACAATTTGTGGGCTTGCTGCGCACGGAACGCGCAGCGAAAAATCCCAGACCCCCGACGCCACCCTCCCGCATTCCACTATCTGCCTCAACTATCAGGAAAAACTTTAATTTTCTCAGTTGGCACACAGCTTGAAATCACGGGGCAGGCCGATGGACGCCTCGCTCAAGATCGTGATCGTCGATGACAGTCCGCTGCGCACCGCTATCCTTGAGGACGGGCTGTGCGAGAGCGGCTACGTCAATGTCGTTCGCATCGAGAACACGCGAGACCTCCTTGCCCGTATCTACTCCATCGATCCGGACGTCATCCTGATCGCTCTCGAAAATCCCAGCCGCGACGTCCTTGAGCAGATGTTTCAGGTGAGCCGCGCCGTGAAGCGGCCGATCGCCATGTTCGTCGACCAGACAGATGCCGCCTCGATCCAGGCTTCGGTCGATGCCGGCGTCTCGGCCTACATCGTCGACGGACTCAAGAAGGAAAGGATCAAGTCCATCCTCGATCTATGCATTTCGCGCTTCAACGCATTCTCACGGCTGCAAACCGAACTCGAGCAGACGCGCAGCGCGCTGGCTGAGCGCAAGGTGATCGATCGCGCCAAAGGCATCCTCATGACGGTGAAAAATCTCAGCGAGGACGCGGCCTACGCGCTCCTGCGCAGGACCGCCATGAACGAGAACCGCAAGATTGCGGAAGTCGCCCAGTCGGTCATCACCGCCGCGGAGCTGTTCAAATGAGCGAGCGCCGGGCGAGACTGCGGATCGGCTTCATCCCGCTCTGCGACGCCGCGGCCCTGATTGTGGCCGCCGACAAGGGCTTTGCCGCCGCCGAGGGACTTGACCTCGATCTCGTGCGGGAAGTCTCCTGGGCGAACGTGCGCGACAAGCTCAACATCGGTCTGTTCGATGCGGCGCATCTGATCGCGCCGATGGCGATCGCGTCGAGCCTCGGCCTCGGTCACGTCAAGGTGCCGATTATTGCCCCGTTCGGGCTCGGCGTGAACGGCAACGCCATCACCGTTTCGCCCGCGCTCTATGCCGCAATCGCCGCCGTAGCCGATGGAAACATCGTAGATCCGAGGGTTTCCGCGCGCGCTCTGGCCCGCGTGGTGGCCCATCGCCGGGCCAGAAACGAGGAGCCGCTCACCTTCGGCATGACCTTCCCGTTCTCAACCCACAATTATCACTTGCGCTTCTGGATGGCGGCAGGCGGTGTCGACCCTGACGAGGACGTACGGCTCGTGGTGCTGCCGCCGCCCTACATGGTGGAGAGTCTTGCCGGCGGTCACGTCGATGGCTTCTGCGTCGGAGCCCCATGGAATTCGGTCGCTGTCGATCTCGGCATCGGTTTCATTCTCCATTTCGTCTGCGAGATCTTGGCGCGCGCGGTCGAGAAAGTGCTGGCAGTGCGCGACCGGTGGGCGCGGGAGAATCCTGATCTGCTCGCCAGGCTCGTGCGCGCACACGACCGTGCCGCGGCCTTTGTCGAGGATCACACAAATCTGGACGAGGTCGCCGAGATACTCGCCGCGCCGAATCGCGTCGGCGTGACGCCCGAGGTGACCCGCCGCACGCTCGCGGGCCACATGAAAGTTGCGCCCGACGGGACCACACGGTTCGACGATCGCTACCTGCTGGTCGGCCGCAATGGCACCTCGCGCCCCGATTCGACGCAGGCTGCCTGGCTCTACGCGCAGATCGTGCGCTGGGGCCAGGCGCCGTTGTCCGCGGAGTTGCTCGACGCTGCGAAGGCAGTGTTCCGTGCCGATCTCTTCGATGCGGCGCTGGGTGCGCAAGGCGCCAAATTCGCCGGCGAACCATGTGACGGCATCGGCGCGTTCGCTGGTCCACCATTTGACCCCAATGATGTCAAAGCACACTTGGCCGCGTGGGAGATCAAGCGTTCATTCCCCAAGTCGCGCAGCTGAATGCCCATTTTTTGCGCTGCATGACAAGTCTGCATATTGCAAACAAATGCAGCAATTGACGGTGGCCGCTGGCTCCCGGGAATTTCTCATAAGTAATTGATATTATTTCATAATTGTTATAGCGCCCAAACTGGCACAAAGCTTGAAGGAGAGATGCTGAGAGTCCTGGGGCGTCGGCTACGACGCCTCAGGACGGTCCAACGACGGGCCAACAAGCAACGCCGCTGCCTGGGGACGCCACGCGTGTCTTTCGGGAGCGGTTTTTTATTTGGTCAGCGCAAGCCAGACGCCAGAGGGAAGGACATTTCTATGAGCAAGCGGAATACGACCTGGATTTCGGATTGGAATCCGGAGGATGAGAAGTACTGGAACTCCAAGGGCAAGACCATTGCCCGACGCAATCTGATCTGGTCGATTGTTGCCGAGCACCTCGGTTTTTCGATCTGGCTGATCTGGAGCATCGTCGCGACGAAATTGCCGCAGGCCGGCTTTCCCTATACGACCGACCAGCTGTTTCAGCTCGTGGCGCTGCCCGGACTGATCGGCTCGCTCATGCGGTTTCCCTACACGTTTGCGGTCACGACCTTCGGCGGCCGGAACTGGACGATCTTCAGTGCAGCGGTGCTGTTCATTCCGACGATCTTGCTCGCGTATTTCGTAACCCAGACCGACACACCGTTCTGGTTGATGCTGTGCGTGGCCGCGGCGGCAGGTCTCGGCGGCGGCAACTTCGCCTCGAGCATGGCCAATATTTCCTTCTTCTACCCAGACCGCATGAAGGGCTGGGCGCTTGGCTTGAACGCGGCGGGGGGAAATATCGGTGTCAGCGGCGTCCAGCTGCTGACGCCGATTCTGCTGGGGGTCGGGCTTATCAATCTCTACCAGCTGACGCCGGGTCCGGGAGGCATCTATCTTCCGAACGCCGGGCTGATGTGGCTGCTGCCGCTGGTCATCGCGGTAGCCGGGGCGATTTTCTTCATGAACAACCTCACCTCGGCGAGGTCGACGTTTAGAGACCAACTCGCCATCGTCAAGCGCAAGCATACGTGGATCATGTCCTACATCTACATCGGAACGTTCGGCTCGTTCATCGGCTATTCGGCCGCGTTTCCACTGCTGATCAAGACGCAATTCCCTGAGGTCACGGTCGCCATAGCGTTCTTAGGCCCGCTTGTGGGTTCGCTCTCGCGTCCGTTCGGCGGCTTGCTGTCAGACAAGGTCGGCGGCGCTGTCGTGACGTTCTGGAACTTCATCGCCATGGGCGCCGCCACGATCGGCGTCATATACTTCGTGGATATCAAGAACTTCACCGGCTTCCTGACGATGTTCCTCATTCTCTTCGTCACCACCGGGATCGGCAACGGCTCGACCTACCGGATGATCCCGTCGATCTTTCGCGAGGAGAAACTTCGGGAGGCAAAGGGCCTGGGCGAAACCGCCCGGGCGCTCGCCTTGCAGGCTGCGAGCATCGAAGGCGCCGCCGCACTGGGATTCATCGGGGCAGTCGGCGCCTGCGGCGGCTACCTGATCCCGCGCGGCTTTGGCGCGTCGATCGCAGACACCGGCGGCCCGCATCTGGCGCTGGCGATCTACCTCGCATTCTATGGAAGCTGCTTGGCGCTCACGTGGTGGTACTACTTGCGCAAGAGCTTCCTTGCGACGAGCGCGCCCAATCTTGCCGAAGCGCGCGTGTGAGGCGGCGTGTCCGGGGTCTTCTCGCCTGAGCAGATGCGGTACCTCGAATGCTTCATGCTGGCCTGCAGATCGTGCGGGCCGCCCGGGGGCTTGCCGGCGGCACGCCATCCGGCGCCGCGGCCCCGGCGCCGATCACGTAAACGCTGTGTGCGCGCTATAGCGCTATTGCGGCGGGATGCCCTCGGCCGTTCGCCATTCCTTGAGCAGCGCCTGGCGACGGCGTGGATAGCGCTTGTCGGAGAGTTTCAGTGCGGCGATGCGATCGGTGCGGAAGTGGCGATAATCACCGCGCAATTCGCACCACGCCGCGACGATGCGGACGCGATCGAAAAACGCCAGCGCAAACGGCCACACCGTGCGTCGTGTCTGCGCACCGTCCTGGTCGACATAGGCGATGCTCAGCTTGCGTTCCGTTCTGATGGCCTGACGGATCGTTGCGAGCTCGGCGTCGCCGGCTGCGATCGCATCGCCCGGCCCCACCAGGAGCCCGGTGGCATCGGCGCCGTCGCGCATATCGTCGGGCAGAACCGCAACGATCTTGGCGAACGCGTTGCGGGCTGCCTTGCTGAGCGGTGCGTCGGCGCGCTCCGCGACCCAGCGCGATCCGAGCACCAGCGCCTCGATCTCCTCGGAGAACATCAAAGGCGGCAACATGAAACCCGGGCGAAGCACGTAACCGACGCCTGCCTCGCCATCGATGCGCGCACCCTGGGCGTTGAGCGTCTCGATATCGCGATAGAGCGTGCGCAGCGATACGCCAAGCTCCTGCGCCAGCGCCGCCCCACTGATCGGAAAGCGATGCCGCCGAAGGAGCTGGATCAGATCAAGCAGTCGTTGCGCGCGGGACACGGGTGACGGCCATCCGAAGTCCACATCATCTTATCATCGACCGCTGCCGATTGTTGTCAGCATAAAGTCACGGGGGGCGGTGTGACCTTGATCAACGCAGACCCACCGGCCATATGCCGAGCTGTGACTTCGCACGAGCCGCGAAGGCGAGAACGCGGCCCCCACCCTACCCTCCCCCGCATGGGGGGAGGGTAGGGTGGGGGCGCGGATGATTGGTCGAAGGCCTACATTATGAACCTTCATGACGACGCCCACTCGCATACCCACCACGCCGGCGCCGCGCGGGTTGCGGGAGGCACCAAGGACCCGGTCTGCGGCATGACGGTCGATCCGCAGAAGACACAGCACCGGGCCATCCATTCCGGGAAAGACTATTTCTTCTGTTCATCCGGCTGCCGGAAAAAATTCGAAGCTGACCCTGCTCGCTACCTGGCTGCCGGAGAACGTCCGCTGAAACCTGCGGCCGCTGGCACGATCTACACCTGCCCGATGCATCCGCAAATCCGCCAGCCCGGTCCGGGCAGTTGCCCGATCTGCGGCATGGCGCTCGAACCGGAAGTCGCGACCGCGGACGCCGGTCCGAGCCCGGAACGCGTCGACATGGAGCGGCGTTTGTGGATCGGCCTCGCGCTCGCGGCGCCGGTCGTTGTCCTCGAAATGGGCCCGCATATCGCCGGCCTGCACCTCATGCCGCCCGCGCTCTCGACCTGGATCCAGTTTGCCCTGGCGACGCCGGTCGTGTTGTGGGCCGGCTGGCCGTTCTTCGTTCGCGCCGTGCAACCTTTGCGCACGGGCAATCTCAACATGTTCACGCTGATCGCCATGGGCACCGGCGTCGCATGGCTCTACAGCGTGGTCGCGACGCTGGCACCGTCGGTGTTTCCGGCGGCATTTCGCGGCGCCGACGGCACGGTGGCGATCTACTTCGAGGCCGCCGCAGTGATTACGGTCCTGGTCCTGGTCGGGCAGGTCCTGGAGCTGCGGGCGCGCGAGCAGACCGGAGGCGCGATCCGGGCGCTTCTCGATCTTGCCCCCAAGACGGCGCGGCGGATTCGCCCCGACGGCTCCGACGAGGATGTCGGACTGGATGCGGTCGCGGTCGGCGATCGCCTGCGCGTGCGTCCCGGCGAGAAGGTGCCGGTCGACGGCGAGCTCATCGAAGGCCGCAGCGCCGTCGACGAGTCGATGGTTACGGGCGAATCGATGCCGCTCACCAAGAGCGCCGGCGCCCGGCTGATCGGCGGCACCATCAACCAGACCGGCAGCTTCGTCATGCGGGCCGACAAGGTCGGCAGCGACACGCTGCTGGCCCGAATCGTCCAGATGGTGGCGCAGGCGCAACGCAGCCGCGCGCCGATCCAGCGCCTCGCCGACCAGGTCTCGGGCTGGTTCGTGCCGCTGGTGATCGCGGTCGCTGTCATGGCGTTCGCGGCTTGGGCGATCTTCGGGCCGCAGCCGCGTTTTGCCTTCGGTCTCCTGGCGGCGGTCTCGGTGCTGATCATCGCTTGCCCGTGCGCGCTCGGCCTCGCAACGCCGATGTCCATCATGGTCGGGATCGGCCGCGGAGCGCGCGCCGGCGTGCTGATCAAGAATGCGGACGCGCTGGAGCGGTTCGAGAAGGTCGATACCGTGGTGGTCGACAAGACCGGCACGCTGACGGAAGGCAAGCCGCAGGTCGTCGCGGTGAAAACCGTGGACGGCTGGAGCGAGGACGCCTTGTTGCGGCTCGCTGCGAGCGTGGAGCGCGGCAGTGAACATCCGCTGGCGGCTGCCGTCGTGGCGGGGGCGCAGGCGCGTGCGCTCAAGCTCGCCGAAGCCGACGATTTCGACGCTGCCGCCGGCAAGGGCGCGGTCGGGACCGTCGAGGGCCGGCGCGTCGTCATCGGCAACGCCCGCATGATGGACGATGCCGGTATCGACGTTGCGGCCCTGGAGGCCGATGCCGAGGAGCTGCGCCGGGAGGGTGCGACCGCGCTGTTCGTGGGCGTGGGCGCAAGCGCCGTCGGCGTTATCGGCATCGCGGATCCGGTGAAACCGACGACGCCGGATGCCGTTGCGGCGCTGCGCAAGGCCGGGGTGAGGATTGTCATGCTCACCGGCGACAACCGCACCACGGCGGAGGCGGTCGCCCGTAAATTGGGGATTTCCGAGGTCGAGGCCGAAATCCTTCCCGACGATAAAGCTCACGTGGTGGAGCGACTGCGCGACGCTGGCCGCGTGGTCGCCATGGCGGGAGACGGCGTCAACGATGCGCCGGCACTGGCGGCGGCCGACGTCGGCGTCGCCATGGGAACCGGTACTGACGTGGCGATCGAGAGCGCCGGGGTGACGCTGCTCAAGGGCGACCTTACGGGCCTTGTGCGGGCGCGCCGGCTGTCGCGCGCCACCATGAGCAATATCAGGCAGAACCTGTTCTTCGCCTTCATCTACAATGCGGCCGGCGTGCCGATCGCAGCCGGCGTGCTTTACCCGATCATGGGCGTGTTGCTGTCACCCGTGATCGCGGCCCTCGCCATGTCGCTGTCGTCGGTCAGCGTCATCGCCAACGCGTTGCGCCTGCGGTTCGCGACGTTGACGGAGTAGGACGGGGTTGCAGTTCCAGCTACGCGCCGTACCCGGTTCTTCCCCGCGGCTTGTACGTTGACAGTGCCGTGGCCACAAGCAATACAAGCAACGCGGTGCCGGCGTATATAACGAGCTGCATTCGCAGCCCTGAAAGATCGCTGTTCGACAACATCGTTGCTGCTGCTGCCGCGCCGGCCATGTGTCCAACTGGCTGTACATGCACCAACATGAGGATGGCTGCAGGGATGCTCAGCACGAGCTTCGCCAAGACCCAGTAGTGACGGAGCAGGCCCCATTCAGTGGCAAGCGATGAAACGAGACCTGTCCCCAGCGAAGCGAGCCCCGAGGGGATGACCACCGTACGGTAGGTCAAGTCCATCGCGAGATAGCTGGCGCGCACCAGCTGAATATCCGGGCTGACCAGGCCGGCGATCGCCAGGGCAAGAAAGGCGGCGACACCGCCGGCCCAGCCAACCGAAACGATGACGTGCACCGTGAGTGCGAATTTGCGCAGCTCGAGCGCCATGGTCATGGCCGATGCTGACCGCGTTCGGCAGGTGGAGCGTGACCATGCATTTCACCAAGATCGAGATATCCTATCCCGCCACCGGCAAAATGCATCGCGGCAAAAATCGCGACGGCGATGACGTAGATGACGCCGAATATCTTTACCCACGCCGGCAAGGGCTTTGCCGATGCGCTGCGGGGATGCGTGCCGGCATTGCTGGCGGACCCGTGATGTGACCGCAAGCCAGCCTCCTCGTGGGTTTCCGGATTGTAAAATCGGATAAGCTGTATGATAACGGACGCCGGGTCCAAAATGCCTTTGCTGAACCAACTTGGCGAGAGTGTCCTCTATCGGACAAAATTCCCGATTTGTCCGTGAACAGTGAGAGGGATGCCGAGAAGGCCAATGGATCGCCGTGTCGCCCGAACCCGAGGAATGCTGCAGCGAGCGCTGAACGCGTTGACGCTGAAAAAGGGCTATGAGGCCATCACCATCGAGGACATTTGCGAAGCGGCAAATGTCGGTCGGTCAACCTTCTATGCTCACTATACCGGCAAGGACGATCTCAAGCGGAGCGGCCTCGAACATTTGCGGCAGCAGCTGCTTGATCATCGCAGGGATGCTTTGGCGGCTGCGGACAATGGCGGCAACCGAAGTTTGGCCTTTAGTCTCCCGATGTTCGAACATGCTCGCGATCACATCGACCTCTATCGTGCGTTGGTCGGCAATCGCGGCGGCGCCGTTGCCCTCGGCGCCATTCGGCAAATTCTTTCTGACCTGGTGCGCGACGAACTCAATGCAAGTGCGGGCAAGAATTTCGATGGCGCCATTCGCCGTGAGCTCGTCGTCCATTACGTCGTCGGCGCCTACATGGCCGTCATGACTTGGTGGCTCGATGGAGGCGCGAAACTGCCGCCCCGGCAGGTGGACGCCATGTTCCGGCGGCTGGCGACCGAGGGCATTGGTCCGGGCACGGCCGATTTGGCGCGGTAGAGTTCAGCACGGTGGCAAATAAACTGAGCGGACGCGCGGACACCGCGCAGCTCGCAGGGTGGGCAAAATCGCTGGCGACGAGCGGTGTCGTTTAAGCGATGCCTATCGCGATTTTGCCCACGCGGTCCGGTTTTGCGGTTAGACAGCGTGGGCAAAAATCGCCGGCGACGCCCACGCAAGCTTGCACGCAAGGGCGAGGCGATTTTTGCCCACCCTACGTTCGCCTCAAATAATGGCTCAAAGATCCGCGCCCCATTCCACCGGCACGTAGGCGTATCCGCTCGCGGCCTTGGCGACGTGGCCGAGGCCGGGGAACGGCAGGTGCGAGCCGGCGATCAGGAGCCGGTCTGTCGCCGCCATGTCGAACACGCGCTTGCGGTTCGCGATCGCCATCGCCTGGTCGGTGTCGAACGAGATCGCCCGGTCGGGCTCGGCAAATTGCAGCGCCGCGTTGTGGACGATATCGCCCCACAGCAGGAGCTCGCCCGGCCCGGACGACAGACGCACCATGGTGTGACCCACGGTGTGGCCGGGTGCGGCGCTCGCCACGATGCCGGGCGCGAACGCGGTGCGGTCGTTAAATTTCTCCACCTTGCCGGCGTCGACGTAGGGCTTGATGGAGTTGCGCGCCATTTCGAAGAACGGTTTGAAGTCGTCCGGCGCCTTGGCGTAATTCTCGGCCGACGTCCAGAATGCATATTCGGCCTCGCTGACATGCACGGTCGCGTTCGCAAACGCGATCTTCTTGTCTGTGGTGAGCAAGCCAGCCGCATGATCGGGGTGGAGGTGGGTGAGGATCACCATGTCGACCGCGGCGGGATCGACGCCGGCTGCGGCGAGGTTCTTGGCCAGCCGGCCGAGCCCCGGGCCGAACAGGTTCGAGGTGCCGGTGTCGACCAGGATGAGCTTGTCGCCGGTGTTGACGAGCCATTCGTTGACGGCGGTCGGCGTTGCGTCCTTCGACAGGAAGCGGCCTTCGAGGAGCTTTGCGGCGCCCTCAGGGCTGCCGGTGAAGAGCTTGGTCTCGATCGGAAGCGAGCCGTCATTGAGAACCGTCACTTCGAAGCTGCCGACTTTCAGGCGATAAACGCCTGCCGCCTGCGCGCCGGCGAACGGCGCTTTCGCGATCGCCGGAAGGGCCGGAATGAGCATGCCGCCGAGTGCGGCAAGACCGAAGGAACGCCGGGTGATATTCATCGCAACAAACTCCCCATTGTGACGTCGATTGAATTAAGCGCGCCCGACCCCGGGCCCGTTCATCTACCAGGCCAAAGCGTTAAGTGTGCGACTTGACCAGGATATCGGATTCACGAATGCGTGAGGCGTTTTCATGGCGCGAGCGCGTAGGATGGGTTGAGCGCCAGCGAAACCCTCAGCAGCCGTGCCGCTGAAAAGCCCAAGAGGGGTTTCGCTGCGCTCAACCCATCCTACGATTTCGCAGCATTACGCAGGCGATCGAGCGCGCCCTGCAGGATGAAGATCGCGGCGTGCTCGTCGATCACGGCCTTGCGTTTGTCGCGGCGTGCAGTGGCGGCAATGAGCTCGCGCTCGACCGCCGCGGTGGAGAGCCGCTCATCCCAGAACGCAATTGGCAGCTCGGTGAGCCGCGCGAGGTTGCGCGCAAACGAGCGCGTCGATTGGGCGCGCGGACCTTCGCTGCCGTCCATGTTGATGGGCAGGCCGAGCACGAAGGCGACCGCCTTGCGCTCGGCCGCGAGCGCAAGCAACCGCTTGGCATCGGCAGAAAAGTTGGTGCGCGCGACTGTCTCGACACCGGTGGCAAGCCGGCGGTCGGGGTCGCTGGTCGCCACCCCGATGGTCTTGGTGCCGAGGTCGAGCCCGATCAGTGCGCCGCGCGGCGGCAGACGCGCGGGCAAGTCCGTCAGGGCGAGAATGGGGGCGGGCATGGCGGTCATTCGGTGTCGATCGGTCGCGTTCTCATACGCCGGCTTGGCCCGCCTATCCATCCTGATTGCGATCTTGCGAGGCACTCTGTCGCCCGCCGGGTCACCCCCCGGGACCCAGTCCGGGGAACCGCGACGACGACCGCACGAGCGTTGATCTTGATATCCGGCGGCGTATCTTCCGGCCGGCCGATCCGACCGGCCCCCAGCCAAGGACCACTATCATGCAGATCACCTGGTATGGCCACTCCGCCTTCCGGCTCGATTTCGCCGGCAAGGCCGTGCTGATCGATCCGTGCTTTACCGGCAACCCCGCCTTTGTGTCCGACAAGGCGGCGGCGATCAGGGGGGTGAGCCACATCGTGCTCACCCACGGCCATTCCGACCATGTGGGCGACGCCCTCGACATCTCGGCCGCGACCGGCGCGCCGGTCATCACCAACTACGATCTGTGCATGTGGCTTGCCGGCAACGGCCTGCAGAAATTCGACCCCATGAACACCGGCGGAACCACCGACCAGGGCGCCTTCACGGTGACGCTGGTGCGCGCCGATCATTCCTCCGGCGATATCGTCAACGGCATGGCGGTCTATCTCGG
>Ga0137361_10002642_pt1 | contig 11446 bp, 6 predicted proteins | sample Mad1_80_16metaG_FD_104923 | JGI IMG/M metagenome (GOLD analysis project Ga0137361, IMG submission 104923) | Vadose zone soil microbial communities from Angelo Coast Range Reserve, California, USA - Mad1_80_16 metaG | ecosystem: Environmental > Terrestrial > Soil > Vadose zone | place: USA... | reverse complement strand
CGGGGCGCCGGCCCGGGGAGGGGGTTCGCCTTCAGGTCCTCGCGAAGCGCGTGCAGCACGTCGTGGATCGTCTCCGCGCCGGAGTTCTCGAAGTAGCCGCCGTCGACGACATGGCCGCGGTCCTGGCCCTCCGCCGTGCGCAGACGCCCGGCCGGGCTGACGTAGCTGAAGCGCGCGCTGTTGTGGGCCGCGGTGGCCAGAGGCACGTCCGCGCCGAGCACGGCCAGGAGATCGTCCGTCTCCGGCAGCTCGTTGCTCGTCCAGCTCAAGGGGCTGGCCAGGAGCCGGCGGCCGGTCTGCACGTGGGTGCCGTTCAGCAGGAGGGCGGGCACTCCCGCCGAGGGTCCCGGCCAGGCATCCAGGAACGGCTCGGCAAGGGTGTCCCGTCCGGTGGCCTCTCGATACGCGGCCGCCCAGGAGTCCTCGAGGGCCCAGGCGCGGTCGAAGGAGCGCACGGGCACGGGAACGAACCACTGCGCGAAGTCGGGCCCGACGAGCTTGGCCAGGGTGGGCGCCAGGAAGGACCCGCCGAGGATGCGCGCGACGCACGGCTCGAGCCGGGGCCCCGCCGGCCCGGGAGCGGCGCACGGAAGCGGCCCCTGGGCCGCGTCCCGGACGAGCCCGGCGTAGACGGCGGCCCCGACGCTGCCCCCCGAGACGCCGCTGATCGCGAACACCCTCGGAGCGAGCTCCGGCCGCTGGTCCCTCAGGTGGGCGAGGACGACCGCGGTCCAATAGGCGGCGCGGATGCCGCCGCCCTCCGCGGCCACCAGATAGACCGGGACCTCCGCGCAGCCCGCGCAGGCCTCCTGGCGCCGCGGAAGCCACTCCCGGAAGGCACGCGCCACGTCGGGGCGGCCGAAGAGGGCGGCGCTCGCCAGGCTTCCGTCGGCCTTCCGCGCGAGGCGGACGTCGTGGTTGTCGTTCCAGTAGCTGAAAGCGGCGGCGGCCACGAAGGCCAGGGCGATCAACGGGAGTTGGAGCCATCGGCCCAGGAAGACGCCCACGCTGCCCAGGAAGACCGTATTGGCGGCCGCGATCAGCACGATGGTGACCGCGCCGAGGGCGGGAGCGATCCGCAGGGGGGCGAGCCAGAACAGGACCAGGAAGAGGAGGCTCAGGGCCAGGGAGACGACCGCCGCGACCCGGGTGCCCCGGGGAAGCTCGTGCAGGTCCACCTGGAGGGGCGTCCCCGGGACGCCAAAGCCGAAGCGATTGAGCAGGGCGCGCCGTCGCACCACCAGCTTCCAGAACGCCCAGGCCGCGACCCCGCACGCCGCGGCGAAGGCCAGCATCGTCCAGAACGGACCGGAGCGGCTCGGTACCGTCCCGGAGGCGCGCAGGAAGGCGAGAGCGGCCAGGGCGAGGGTCGCCGTCCCGAGCACCCGCGGGACCGTCCGCGCGAAGGCCCGCTCGTCGTCGGTGGTGAGAGGCGCCTCGGAGGCGAACTTGACCGTCAGGAGCACGCGGGCCCAATACCAGACGCTGGCCCCCCACACCAGCAGGAACGGGAAGAACGCGATCCGGCTCAGGAGCCCGGACTCGCTGGTGGCGAGGCTCACCAGCAGGTCCTGGCCCTGGGCGAGGGCGATCAGGGGCAGGGACCCGACCGCCACCGAGAGGGCGCTGAAGCGCGCGACTCGCAGCACCCGCCCGCGGGGTCCCATGAAGAGCGCGACCAGGGTGAGCGCCCCCGTCACCACCAGGCAGGCCAGCTTGAGGGCGGCGGCCGTCGACGTCAGCCATACCAGCCCGGGCGAGAAGGTCGCGCTCCGGATGGAGTCGGGGTCGTGCACGCCCCGCACCAGGGTCAGGAGCAGGACGTTCTCGATCCAGTCGAGCCCGGCGGCGATCCAGGGGGCGAGGCGGCCGGTCCGCAGGGGACGTCCGCCACCGGTGGTGACCACCCAGACGTAGAGCGCCGAGAGGAAGGCCGCGTAGGCCGCGGGGAAGACGAAGTCCAGCACGAGAACGCTCGTCCTGAACGTCCCCACCGCCGCGGGGTGCGCCGCCGCCCAGACGAGCAGGATCTGCCGGAAGGCGCCGGAGGTGAAGCTCAGCTCCAGGTCGAGCACGTCGGGTCCGCCCCCGGCCTCGAAGCGCTCGGCGAACCACCCGAACGCCAGAACCAGGGCGAGGTTGAGCGCGAAGAGCAGGCCGACTCGGCGGGGGGCGCGCACGGGCATAGCTTACCTCCCCAGCCACCAGGCCACCTTGACCATGAGGACGTCGTCGGCCGGCGACCGCAGCAGGTCTCCCAGGTCGCGGCCGAAGGAGAAGTCGCCGGGGTGGCCCCGGTTCTCTCCGCGCTTCGTCCAGACCAGGTACACGGTCGAGCCGGGCCGGAACTCCCAGCGCGCGACGGCGTTCACGCGCAGGGACTTGATGTTGAAATCCGGGACGGGGAGGCGGAAGCCCGCCGCCGGGCCCGCGCCGTCGGGGTCGATGAGGTAGGCCGAGCCGGCAGGGTCGCGGGCCAGGGTGCCCACGTCGTTCCCGTAGGCGGGGAAGTCGTAGGTCCGCGGCGTCGCCAGCTGCTTGATCGCGGGGTAGTCGCCGGCGGAGAGGAGGGCCTGCGCGTAGAGCTGCAGGGACAGCCGGGGCGAGAGGACGAGGTTCACGCGAAGCGGCATGGAGAACTCGGTCTGGCTCAGGGTCCCGAAGACGTAGCGCGCGCCGTAGGTCGAGGTCGCGGTGGGGTCGGGCACCGTGGCCAGGTACTGGGCCGCGGTGTGGACCTGCATGAGGGTCGGGGTCGCCTGAAGGGTGAGCGCGGACCAGGGCTTGAAGTTGAGCTGGGCGCCGTAGAGGCGGCTGCGACTCCCGAAATCCCGGTTCTGCAGGGTACCGTTGGCGCTCACCCAGAAGTGCCTCCGGCTGTCCGTCGAGACCGTGTAGGTGAGGCTGCGGATGCCGGGGCGGATGGTGGTGGGCCCGCCGCGGGTGAGCTTGTCGTCGAGGGTCGCCCAGGAGCGCCCGAGGTTCACCGTGGCCTTCCAGAAGTTGCGGAGCTCCACGCTGGCCATGGACTGGACACCGTCCCCCTGCGACTCCCCTCCGAAGTTCCAGGTCCACCACTTCGCGAACCAGACCTGCCGGCTGCGGGTCAGGCCGTCGGGGGTGAGCTTGCGGAACTGCACCAGGCCGTGCCCGCCCCCCCGGTCGGTCTGGGTGGCGAAGCCGGCGTCGTTGGGCTCGAAGCCCGGGTTGATCCCCCAGACCCCGGCGTTGAACGTGACGTTGCCGCTGTTCTTGTTGAGGCCGAGGCTCCCGCTCCAGCCGGAGAGGGAGGTCGCCGTGGGGTCCAGGTGGACGTGGGGCGCGTCGGGCCGCTGGTAGTACCGCGCCGCCGCCTTCTGCAGCCGCAGGATGGCCGCCGGGCTGCCCGCGAGGGCGCTCCCGGCCGCCCCGCCGTAGACCACCCAGTCGCGGCGGGAGTCGAGAAAGACGTGGCCGTCGAACCCCGCCACCGCGGCACGTCTCACCAGGAGAGCGCTCAGGTCCGGTGTCCGCAGGTCGCGGTTCACCGCCGTGCCCAGGAAGCCGATCGCGCCGTGGCGGCCCAGCTCCCGCCGCATGCGGCCCACGACGTAGTTCGTGAGCGGCTCGACCTCTTCCCGCCCGAACGACGACCCGTTCGACAGCCGGGCTGTCTCGCGGCCGGTCACCGCCTCCAGCAGCCCCAGCGTCCAGCCGCCCCTCGTCCGGCCCGTGAGCTTGGCCGCGCCCAGGATGGTCGTGGACTCCGGTGCGTCCACGAATTCGGCGGCCGCGCTCCCCTGGGGGGCGCGCCCGATGCGCCGCGAGTAGAAGAGCTGGGGCTCCGGGTAGAAGAAGCTCAGGTACTCGCTGGCCCCGCTCCGGGCGAAGTAGGAGAAGACCGAGGCGCCCTCGGTGAAGAAGGGGCGCTTCTCCTCGAAGAAGGTCTCGAAAGCCGTGAGGTTGACCACGGCCGGATCCACCTCCACCTGCCCGAAGTCGGGGTTGATCGCGGCCACCAGGGCCATGTTGGTCGCGAACCCGTACTTGAGGTCGAGGCCCGCTCCCCCGAAGAGGCGGGAGCCGTCGTTGAAGGGATCGCCGGGGCCCGCCGGTGCTATGTACTCGGCGCGCGTCGACAGGTAGGGGAGCAGCTCCACGTGCTTCGCGGGAGGAACCCCCTCGATGCCCTCGAGGTGCGTCATGCGCGAGGCGAGCCCGCTCTCGTTCTTGGGAACCAGGGCCAGCCACGAGGCCTCGTTCTTGCGGTGCACGACCCGCCGGGCATTCACCCCCCAGGCCTGGCGGGACGCCACGGGGAAGCGGAGCTGCGAGAAGGGGATCCTCATCTCCACCGTCCACCCCTCGGCGTCCACCGCCACCGCGGACTCCCAGACCGCGTCCCAGGAATCGTCCTCGAAGTTGTCGTCGTAGATGACGGCGTCCCGCTGCACGCCCGCCGCGCTCACCTGGAGCTCCACCCCCGTCAGGTGATCGTGGTGGGGGTCGAGGAAGAGGGAGAAGCTGTCCGCCTCCGCCACCACGTCGCGCCGGGAGAGCTGGCGCACGATGCGGGCGGGCTCCCCGTCGTGCAGCCGGGCCCCCACGTAGAGGGCGCCGTCGTCGAAGAGGATGCGCAGCTCGGTGGCCTCGGTCGCGGGCTCTCCCTGGTTCGGGTCGCGCTGCAGGAAGCCGGACGACACCGGCGCCTGCCGCCACGCGTCTTCGTCGAGGCGGCCGTCCACGGAGATCGGCGTGGTCGCCCGCCCCGCGCGCACCACGGGGGCGCCGTGGTGGGCGTCCTGCGCGGCCGCCCCCGCGCCCGCCAGGCCGACGCCCAGCGACGCGACAACGAGGACCCGGACGCGCCGGCGGGGCGGGTATCGCGATGGGCGACGAAGGGCAGCTCGCAAGCCGGGCGATCGCCCGTCAGTTGAGCTCCAGCGCATCCTTCCCCGGCAGGGCGGGAAAGGCCGCGTGGGGCTCCTGCTGGTACCAATAGGCCACGGACGCGATGTCGTCCTGGAGCGGCAGGTAGCGCCCTCCGGACCTCCATCCCAGGGTCTGGATCGTGACCTTGAGGTCCCGGTCGAAGCGGATGGGATCCGCGATGTGCCAGCGGTAGAGGCTGAAGCGCTGCTGCGACTGGTAGAGCCCGTCCGGCCGCAGGACCAGGGACAGGCCCGAGTAGGGAGTGGTGAACTCCTGGTACTGCTTGGTCTTCTGGTTCTCGAAGTTGTACGAGCCGCCGAAATAGTCCTCGGTACCGGTGCCGCAGATGGTGGGGAACTCCGTGTCCCCGTCCAGGAAGAACTTGATCTCGCCTTCTCCCCACCAGCCGTTGTTGTGGACGCCCCAGACCAGGTGCGTCCCCACGTAGTGGCCCTGGCCGCGCACTCCCTCCAGGATCGCGTAGTCCTGCTTGGAGGCGTGCGGGTTCGAGCGGCGGAACTGGGCGTGGAAGTAGCCCGCGTCGGGCGGGACCTCCCCCAGCGCGTAGGTGACCTGGTAGTAGAGGACCATCTCCTTCTCGTCGAGGTTCTCGAGGGTGATCCGGGCCGACTTCCGGAACGGCATCACCCAGTAGCAGTTGAAGGCGCTGCCCGGGTTGACCGCGACCGCGAGGGAGCTGACCTGCCCGTACCGGCCGAGGCCGGAGGCGAAGAAGTCCCCGACCGGCGCCTCGATGGAGGGACTCTTCTCGCCGTCCCAGTAGAAGCGCAGGATCGAGAAGCGCCAGTTCCCGGTGGGCGTCATCCAGATGTGCTGGATCGCCCCCGGCCCCTCGATCTCGGCGAGGGTGAAGGTCCGGCCGGCCTCGATCTTCACCGAGGGCGACACCTTCCACTTCTGCCCGAGGTCCCGCGCCGACTCCTTGCCCGTCCCTTCCGTGGCCATGCCCCCCTTGCCCTTCTCTCCCGTGAAGTTCTCGGGGCTGATGGAGCGCGTCTTCGCCTTCGAGAGGCGGTAGAGGCTGCTCATGTCCACCGCCAGGCCGTCGAAGGGCCGCTCCTGGGCCGAAGCCGCCGCGGCCATGCAGAGAAGAAACGTGAGGCCGTGGATCGCGCAGCGCGTCATGGCTCCTCCTGGTCGGGCAATTCTATTGCAGGCCGGGTTGGGCCGGGACCTGAAAACGCTAAAATGGGGACGGGTCCTACGTCGGGGCCGGGCACTGGGGGCACTGCTCCGGCCCCGGGGCACGGGAGGAGGTGATCACTGAGCTAGGAAAGGACGCCCAATGCGCAGAACAGCGCTGCCCGCCGCCGTTGCGGCCGCACTTCTATTCCGCCCCGCTTGCCGGGGCCGATCCCCACGAAAAGAACGCCGCCGACCGATACCCATCCACGGTGGCCTCGGTCTGGTTCGACACCCTCTACGACCTGATCCGGTCGGAGAGGACGGCTCCGCCCCCGGCCTCGCGGATCTACGGCGTGACCGCGGTCGCGCTCTACGAGGGGGTCGCTCCGGGCTCTCTGGAGAACCGCCCGCTGGTGGGCCAGCTCAACGGCCTGACCTCGGTCCCCCGGCCCAGGAACAACCTCGAGAAGTATCACTGGTCCGCGGTGGCCAACGCGGCCCTGGCCCGGACGATCCGCGGCATCTTCACGTCCCTCACGCCGGCGAACCGGGCCGCCGTCGACGCCCTGGAGTCGGCCTTCGGCGGGCAGTTCCAGGCGCGCTCGAAGAAAAAGGACTTCGAGCGGTCGGTCGACCACGGCCGGGCGGTGGCCGACGCCATCCTGGAGTGGGCCGCCGCCGACGGGTTCGCCACCTTCGAGGGCTGCCCCTATGTCCCGGCGCCCGTCTCCGGCGCCTGGCAGCCGACCCCGCCCGCCTTCGCGCCCAACCCCGTGGAGCCCTGCTGGGGCCAGATCCGTCCGATGGTCCTCCTCTCGGGCGAGGAGTGCGCTCCGCCCATCCATCCCGTCTTCTCCACCGACCCCGGATCGGCGTGCTTCGCCGCCGCCCGGGAGGTCTACGAGACCAGCGTGACCCTCACGGACGAGCAGAAGGCCATCGCGGACTTCTGGGCCGACAACCCGGGGGCGACCGGGACCCCGCCCGGCCACTGGATCGCCCTCGTGGGCCAGATCGCGAGGAGCGACGGGCTGTCCCTGGCCGCGGCGGCCGAGGCCTACGCGAGGGTCGGCATCGCCGTGACCGACGCCTTCGTCCAGTGCTGGAACACGAAGTACGCCGACAACCTGCAGCGGCCCGTCACCTTCATCCAGGAACACGTCGCCCCCGGCTGGCTGCCCTACCTCGCGACCCCGGCCTTCCCGACCTATACCTCGGGCCACTCCACCCAGTCGGGCGCGGCGGCCACCGTGCCCGCCGACCTGTTCGGGTCCCGGAGCTTCACCGACACCATTCGCGCCGATCACCACCTGACGCCGCCCCTCGCCCCGCGCACGTTCGCGTCCTTCGACGAAGCCGCCGCCGAGGCCGCGATCTCCCGGCTCTACGCGGGGATCCACTTCTCCTTCGACAACCGGGACGGGCTCGCCTCGGGCCAGTGCGCCGCCCGGACGATCCTGGAGAGGGTGCGGTTCAAGGAGGATTAGCTCCGGAGAGCGGCCGGCCGCCCCTCAGGCCGAGCGGGGGGCGGCCGCGGCGAGCGCTCCCTCGGGCGCGCGCATCTCGGCATAGAATCCACCGATCGCAGGGAGGCGCGCCGTGACCAAGCGAGGCGAAGCGAAGTGGTACCGCTGGCAGGACATGCCGAAGGAGGACCTGACGGAGCTGCTGGACCGCCGGTTCATCACCTGCGAGCGGGTCATGCTCGCGCAGATCGGCCTCAAGAAGGGGTGCATCGTGCCGCGCCATTCCCACGAGAACGAGCAGGTCAGCTACGTCTTGCAGGGAGCGCTGCGATTCTGGCTCGGGGAGGGCGAGGAGGAGGAGCGGGTGGTGCACGCCGGAGAGGTCCTGCACGTCCCCTCGAACCTGCCGCACAAGGTCCAGGCCCTGGAGGACACGCTGGCCCTCGACGTCTTCAGCCCGCCGCGGCAGGACTGGCTCGACGGGACGGACGCCTATCTGCGGCAGGGTTGAGCGATGCCCACGGCCCTGCCCCTCGGCCTCCTCCTCCTCGCGGCCGCCGCGGCGCCCGAGCGCTACGACGTGGTCCTCCGCGGGGGCCGGGTCATGGACCCGGAGACCGGCCTCGACGCCGTCCGCGACGTGGGGATCCGCGGCGACGTCATCGCGCGCATCTCCGCCGAGCCCCTCGCGGGAGCGCGGGTGCTCGACGCCCGCGGCCTGGTCGTGGCCCCGGGCTTCATCGACCTGCACCAGCACCAGCAGGACGCCGCGGCCTATCGGCTGAAAGCCCTGGACGGGGTCACCACCGCCCTGGAGCTGGAGATCGGAGTGCCGGACGTGGCGCGCTTCCTCCAGGAGCGCGCGGGGCGGTCGCTCATCCATCACGGCGCCGCGGCGAGCCACCCGGCGGCGCGGGTCGCAGTGCTGGGCGCTCCCTTGCCCGCGGGAGCGGTCGTCCCTCCGGCCGGTCCGGAGCAGGTGGCGCGCATCCGGGACACCCTGCGGGCGGAGCTCCTCGCGGGCGGGCTCGGCATCGGCATGGGGATCGCCTACACGCCGGGCGCCACGCGCTCCGAGGTCATCGAGACCTTCCGCCTGGCGAGTGAGCAGCGGGTGCCCGTCTTCACCCACGTGCGCAGCTCGGGCCGGGTGGAGCCGGGGTCCAGCATCGAGGCGGTGGCGGAGGTCATCGCGGCCGCGGCCGTCACCGGGGCCTCCCTCCACGTCGTGCACATCAACAGCAGCGGCGCGCGGGACGCCCTGGAATGCCTGGCCCTCGTGGAAGGCGCGCGCGCCCGCGGCCTCGACGTCACCACGGAAGCGTATCCCTACGGAGCCGGCATGACCGCCATCAACTCCGCGATCTTCAACCCCGGCTGGCGCGAGAAGATGGGACTCGACTACGCCGACCTGGAGCTGCCCGACTCCGGCGAGCGCCTGACCCGGGAGCGCTTCGAGACCCTTCACGCCGCGCCGGAGCCGCGCCTGGTGCTCGTCCACGTGAACCCCGACGCGATCGTGGACGCCGTCATCCGGCACCCGCTGGTCATGATCGCGAGCGACGGCCTGGGTCCCCATCCGCGGAACGCGGGGACCTACGCCCGCGTCTTCGCCCGCTACGTGCGCGCCCAGCAGAGCCTCACCCTCATGGACGCTCTCCGCAAGATGACCCTGCTCCCCGCCCGGCGTCTGGAGACCGCCACCGCCGCCGCCCGGCGCAAGGGCCGGCTCCAGGAAGGGGCGGACGCGGACGTGGTCGTCTTCGACGCCGCTTCGATCGCCGACCGGGCCACCTACCGCTCGCCCGCGGAGCCGAGCGTCGGCGTCCGCTTCCTCCTGGTGGCGGGGACGCTGGTAGTGGACGGCGGGGGCGTCGTCGACGGCGTCGCCCCCGGGCGGGGGCTCACCTGCGATCGCGGGACGCCGGCCCGGTGAGCGGGGACCCCATCGCACCCAAGGGGCCCGGGTCCCCCGGCGACCTCCGGCGAGTCCTCGGATTCTGGGGGGGCGTGTCGGTCATCATCGGGATCACCATCGGCAGCGGGATCTTCCGGAAGCCGCAGACCCTGGCCGAGCTCGTCCCCGACGCCCGGATCATCCTCGCCCTCTGGATCGCTTTCGGGGTGGTGAGCCTGTGCGGGGCGCTCGCGCTGGCGGAGCTGAGCTCGATGCTGCCCCGCACGGGCGGGGCCTACGTCTTCATTCACGCCGCCTACGGGGAGGCCGCCGCTTTCGCCTTCGGCTGGATGTATCTCGTCGTCAGCACCCCGGCCGCCATCGGGGCCCTGGCCACCTTCTTCGCGGAGCTCCTCCTGGCCTTGTTCGGTGCCCACCACGAAAGCGCCTCGCACCTGGCGGTGCCCGCGGTGGCGTCCCTGGCCATCGCTTCCCTCGGGGCGGCCAACGTCCTGGGCGCCCGGCTGGGCTCTGCCATCCAGGGGACGCTCACCTTCATCAAGGTCGCCGCCCTGCTCCTCGTGATGGTGGTCGGCTTCTTCCTGGTCGACGGCAGCTTCGCCCACTTCGTGGCGGCTCCCCGGAGGGAGGTGGAGCTCGGCGCTCTGGGGCGGGCCGCCGCTTCCGTGATCTGGGCCTACGACGGCTGGGTGGCGGTGAGCATGATCGCGGGCGAGGTGGTGGCCGCAGAGAAGCAGATGCGGCGGATCATCATCGCGGGCATGCTCGCCATCGTCTTCCTCTACCTGGGGGCGAACGCCGCGTACTTCCACGCGCTCCCCCTCGAGGCCATGGCCGCCGCGAAGTCGGGAGTGCCCCAGCGCATCATGGCGGACGCGATGGGGCCGGCGGGCGCCCTCCTCATCGGCGTCTTCATCCTGTGCAGCGCCTTCGGGGCCCTGAACGGCAACGTGCTCGCCAAGCCCCGGGTGGCGTTCGCCCTTGCCCGCGACGGCCTGACCTTCGCCTTCCTGGGCCGGGCCCATCCCCGCTTCGCCACCCCCCACGCGGCCATCCTCATCCAGTGCGCCACCGCCATCGGCCTGGTGTGGCTCCTGCGGGACTTCGACCGCCTGACCACGTATTTCGTGGTCGCGGAATGGTCCGCGCTGCTCTTCTCGGTGGGCGCGGTGTTCGTCCTGCGCTGGCGAAGGCCGGATGCGGATCGGCCCTTCCGCACTCCCGGCTACCCCTGGGTGCCCGCGCTGTTCCTGGTGGGCACCCTGGCCGGCCTCGCCGCGATCGTCTGGGGCGAGATCGACCAGGCCACCCCGAACTGGTCGCCCGTCTGGGGCCTGCTCCTGGCAGTAACGGGCTTTCCCGCCCACGCCCTCTGGCGCCGCGGCCGGTCTGTCGCCCGGGCATAGCCCCACCACAACGCGTGGCCTCAGCAGGCGGGAACCAAGGAGCGGGCGGCGGTGTCGAAGTCGACATAGATGCACGATGGCAAACGCCGCTAGAACGCCCCCAATGACCTCGATGCTGTTGGCCCTGGCCGTGGCTTCGGCCGAGACCCTGACGGGGCCCACGGCCGCGTCGCAGAGCTCGTCATCTCTTCCGGAGAACGTGCCTCGGTTTGTGGGCGAGGCGGCGGAGATCTCAGTCGCCGATTTCGCATACGCCCTTGCCGAGGCGCGGATATCTGCGGGCTTGGTCGGCTCGTATGGTGACTTCTTCAAGGAGGGAGCCTTCCACTTCCCGCGCGCTGACGCGATCTGGCAAGACCGTTCGAGAGAGAAGGCGGAGGAGATCCCGCTGCATGCTGCCGTCAACATCTTTCGGAGTCGGCACCCGCGATACGACGTAGACGCACGGGAGGGGCTGTTCCTCGTGCGCGCTCGCGAGTTCGAATTGAGCGTCGGACCGCTTGCCAAGACCACCGAGCGGTTCCGAGTCGACGGGGTGCCGCGCCCGACTGCCTTCAACGAGGCGATGCGGATCGTTGATCCGACCATCCCGGTGCGGG
>Ga0137361_10002635_pt1 | contig 11455 bp, 10 predicted proteins | sample Mad1_80_16metaG_FD_104923 | JGI IMG/M metagenome (GOLD analysis project Ga0137361, IMG submission 104923) | Vadose zone soil microbial communities from Angelo Coast Range Reserve, California, USA - Mad1_80_16 metaG | ecosystem: Environmental > Terrestrial > Soil > Vadose zone | place: USA... | reverse complement strand
TCGGCATTCTCGGATCAGGCAAGGGAACAAACTGCCGCGCGATCCTTGAGAGCATTAGGAGCGGCGTTCTAGCGGCCGAAGTCCGCGTTGTCATCTCAGATGTATTCGACGCGCCGATCCTCGACATCGCGCGGGAATTTTCGATTCCAAACGCCTATTTGCCGCCCGGCAGGTTCCGCACTCGATTGGAACCGCAAGCTGAGGGCGACCTTGTGCGAATGCTTCGTGACACCGGTGTTGAACTTGTGATTCTCGCTGGGTTCATGCGCGTTCTGAAATCGCCGATGCTGAATGCGTTTCCCCGTCGGATTGTAAATATTCATCCATCGCTACTGCCGAAATTTCCCGGACTCGAAGCATGGAAACAAGCGCTCGTCGCTGGTGAAAAAGTGACCGGTTGTACGGTCCATTACGTGGATGAAAGAGTCGATCACGGCGATATCATCGCGCGACGCGAGGTCCCGATCTTGCCTGACGACACGCCGGAAAGCCTCCATGCGCGAATTCAAATTGCAGAGCACGAGTTATACCCTGCAGCGATTAATGAGGTCTGCCGCAAATTACTTTACTAGTTAGACTTGCTCCGCCTTCTGATCGCGCTCGAGTAATTCCTGCATCGCCTGGACCGGCACTTTTCCCTCGTAGAGTAGGCCGTCGACCTGATCGATAATCGGCGTCTCAATGTTGAGTCTGCGCGCGCATTCGTGAGCGCTTTTTGTCGTTGGAATTCCTTCGGCCACCATTTGCATTGATGAAGTGATTTGCTTCAGCGTTTGCCCGCGACCGAGTTGTTCGCCAACGCGTCGATTACGGCTGTGCCTGCTAAAACAGGTCGCAATCAAATCGCCCGCTCCGCTCAGTCCATAGAAGGTTTTGAAGTTTCCGCCCATCGCCGTTCCGAGCCGAATCATCTCGGCGAGGGAGCGCGTGACCAGCGCCGCCTTCGTATTATCACCTAAACCAAGCCCATCACTCGCGCCAGCCGCGATCGCGAAGACATTTTTCAATGCGCCGCCCAGCTCAACGCTGATGACGTCGTCACTCGTGTAAATGCGAAAACGCGAACTCCCAAGAAGACCTTGCAGATCTGTGGCGCATTTAGGGTCTCGACAAGCTATCACTGTCGCAGTAGGCAGGCCGCGAACTACTTCGGCTGCAAGGTTTGGTCCCGACAAAACTGCGAGTTCATGCTGCGGGAAAATGTCACCCAGGATCTGGCTCATGCGCATCCCGGTACCGTGTTCGATTCCTTTTGTGCAACTGAGCAACATGGTGCGCCCCTCGCGGATTACTTCCCGTAAACGCATGGCAATTCCGCGCAGGGCAGTCGATGGCGTAATAAAAACGATCAGGTCCGCGTCAGCGCAGTCGCGCAGCTCGGACGTGACGCGGACCGACTCGGGTAGCCTGAGCCCTGGCATGTAATCGCTATTCTCGCGTGTTTTTTGAATCCTCTCGGCTCTTGCGGCATTGTTGCCCCACAGAGAAATTTGCCGCCCGTCTTTCCCCCACAACCACGCCAAAGCTGTCCCCCAACTGCCTGCTCCTAGGATTACTGTCTTGCCGATCTTCATTTCCGTTTTTGAAAACGTGGCTCGGTACCGCGCATGAGACCCACAAGATTTGAGCGATGTCGCAAAACCACAACCACGGCGAGACAAATTGAGGAGTAGAACAGTGCGCCACCGTGCGTTTGATTTCGCGACGTCATGATAACAAGAATGATAAGTGGCAACGCCACCGCAGCTGTGATCGACGCCACCGAGACATAGCGCGTCAAGGTGAAAGTGATGAACCAGATCACGGCGCCGACTAGCGTCGCAAGTGGCATCAGCCCGAAAAATGCTCCAGCTGAAGTAGCAACTCCTTTGCCGCCCTTAAACCGCAGCCATACCGGGAACGAATGCCCGATCACCGAGGAAACAGCCGCAATAATTCCACATAGATCAGGCGAGGACCAACCTAGTTGCGCGTATTTCGCGATCAACATGGACAGAATCACTGCCGCCAATCCTTTTAGAAAGTCCACGGCGAATACCGAATAGCCGTAACGCTTTCCGAGAACGCGTGTTACATTCGTCGCGCCAATGTTCCCGCTTCCGACCTTTCGGATATCGATTCCTGCCATCCGGCCGACGAGATAGCCTGCAGGTATGGATCCGAGCAAATAGCTGATGATCGCGATGGCGGCAAGCGCAAGCATCCGGAATATTATATTAGTAGCGACTGATAACTCTACCTAAAGGCGAGATATCCATCATTCAAGTCCCTCTTGGATAGCCAAATAGATATTATTGCAATATCCGCTGGAGTGATTCCGCTTATGCGCGCCGCTTGTCCTAGTGACGTCGGCCGAACGGTTGCCAGCTTTTGTCTAGTTTCAGAACGCAGTCCTGTGATTCTATTGTAGTCCAATCCATCAGGAATGATTTGATCGCTGCGACGTTGCAACTGCCGATTTTGCTCCGATTGGCGTGCCGCATACCCCTCATACTTGAAATCCGTCTCGACCAACTCCCAAATTTCAGTTGGTGCGAGCGAGACAATCTCAACAGGCAAATTCTTGACGCTAAAATCCGGCCGCTTAAGCAGTTGAGAGATCGATACGCCGTCGAATTTTGTCTGGGTCGCTAGCAGTCGAGCTTGATCCAGAAGGTGCCTCTTCTTCTGAAACTGGGTCCAGCGGGCGTTGCTGACTAATCCCGCGTCAAATCCACACTTGGTCAACCGTTGATCGGCGCTATCCTGTCGGAGAAACAGTCGATCCTCAGCGCGGCTTGTGAACATTCGATAAGGCTCTTCGGTTCCCTTCGTGACCAAATCGTCAATAAGGACACCTATGTAAGCTTCGCTTCGCTTCAGTATGAGCGGCGGACGACCTTGAATTTTCAGTGCCGCGTTCGCTCCAGCAATCAAGCCTTGAGCGGCCGCCTCTTCATATCCCGATGTGCCATTGACCTGGCCGGCGAAATAGAGCCCGCTGATTGGCTTAGTCTCCAAGGTGGGAAAAAGCTGGGTGGGCGGAAAATAATCGTATTCTACAGCGTAGCCTGGGCGCATGATCTCCGCGCGCTCGAGTGCCGGAATAGTATGAAGAAAAGCAAGCTGAACGTCGTATGGTAAACTGGTCGAAATTCCGTTCACATAATATTCACTCGTGTGGCGTCCTTCTGGTTCCAGGAAGAGTTGATGCGAAGTTTTGTCCGAGAATTTAACGACTTTGTCCTCAATGGATGGACAATATCGCGGGCCCGTGCCTTTGATTTGGCCGGTATAAAGTGGCGACCGGGCAAGATTAGCCCGAATGATTTCGTGCGTTCTCGACACTGTCGAGGTGATCCAACAAGGGACTTGTTCCACGTGGAACTTCCCCTGGCGATCATAATTCAAGGTAAAGATGTCGTTTGCCTCTCTGCCAATACCCTCGCTGTAAAACGTAAATCTTGGTGGGGGCTCGTCCCCCACCTGAATCTCGCAACGCGAGAAATCGATCGACCGAGCGTTGAGCCGGCAGGGAGTCCCGGTCTTAAAGCGGCCTATTTGAAAACCATGTTGCCGGAGATTCTCGCTTAAGGTCGAATTCGTGTCGGCCATGCGTCCGCCCGGCTTACTGCTCTCCCCAACGTGCAGTAGACCGCGCAAAAATGTCCCGGATGTGATGACGATACTGCGCGCCGCAATCCTCAGGCGCAGATCAGTCTCGACGCCGATTGCCCTTACATTCTCCACAAGGATGGCGGAAACCGTTGCCTGCTTGAGATCAAGATTCTCCGCCCGTTCTAAGACTGCTTTCATCCGAAATTGATACGCCTTCTTGTCGCACTGGACTCGTGGCGCACGCACAGATGGACCCTTCGTCCGGTTAAGCATCCGGAACTGGATCCCTGTGGCGTCGGCATTGAGGCCCATTGCCCCACCCATGGCATCGATCTCACGAACTATCTGCCCCTTGGCCAGGCCGCCGATCGCGGGGTTGCACGACATCTGGCCAATCGTGTCCAAGTTCTGGGTCAACATCAAGGTCCGGCATCCAATTCGGGCAGCAGCCAATGCCGCTTCGATTCCGGCATGCCCGCTACCCACAACCACGACATCGTATTCTGTGGGGAGCTTAAACATTGCGAAACGGCTCCGGATCACCGGGACTAGGTTCTTGGCTCTGGCAGCTGATGGCCAATGCAATGATTTTCATCGAAGTTCGTGGCGGAGTTTAGTTCGGCGCCGACAGGCGCTCGGGAGATTTGGCTATATGCATAACTAATTCCTTTTGTTGATATTATATAGATAATTTGCTTCCATCGAATGCTCTCGTTTTTCAAGTTGCAATAAGTCCTGCGATCTTTGAATTGCGTGGAGTGCGATTCGCGTCAACAGAATAAACAGGAAGGCTGTAATAAGAAACGCACCGCCCCAAGTCCAGTACTCAACCAGCCGCGGATGGCTTCTCCCTCGCGCCAGATTCAATCCGAGCTGACCGAGCGTCCCAAGGTACACATACAAAAAGAGCCCGGGAGCGCGACCGATCGAAGTCCAAAGCATGTACGTTCGGAATCGAATTCTTGTTAGACCGTATACGTAGTTTAGTAGGCTTGTTGGGAAAAGTGGGTGTAACTGACTTAAAAATATAATCTTCCATCCTTCGCGCTCAACTGCCGGCTCTAACGCCCGGAGCGTCGAACTTCGCAAGAGCTTTCGGCTCAGCCACCGCCGCCCCACCCATCGACTGAGCGCAAATGCAATCGCCGCAGCAATCGTGTTGCCCAAAAGCACCATGAAAAAGCCCCACCAAAGTCCGAAGAAAAAACCGCCGCCGACACTTAATAGACCGCCGGGAAGAAGCAGCACATTACAGAAGGCAAAGAGCAGCGGGTAACAGACCCCGCTCCACGCGCCCCAATTCATCACGCGGTGTTGCGCCGCATCGACAAGATCAACAAGCGGGAAAAAGCAGGAAAGCAGCAGCACCAGTCCAATCGCTATTGCAAACAGTGCGAGTTGAAGATAGAGCGCACGCCGGCCTTCGAACATCCCCAGATACTGCGCGTTTCACAGACTTCGCGCAAATTTCGCCGCTCAGTGGTTATTTCGTAGTGCAAGAACGGCGTGGTCAAGTAAACGCCAGGAAATGCCCGAACGCAATGATCTTGCGAACCTCGTTGCTCGATTTAAACCGTAGGGGCGTGTACGCTCCGCCGACGCGGAATGCCGAGATTGTCAAAAATTACCCGCGTGGCGTCGGATCGATTGAGTGTATAAAAGTGAATGCCGGCCACATTGTTATCCAAAAGATCATGACATTGTTCCAAAGCGAAGTGGACGCCAACGCGCCGGACGCCCTCAGCATCGTTTTCGCATCGTTGCAGAGCACGCAGAAGCTTGGCTGGGAAACGCGCGCCCCCGGCCAGCTCGGCGATGCGTTTGAATCCCGTCATGGAGGTAACAGGCATGATGCCCGCGATAATAGGGATATGAATGTCGGCGAGCGCACAACGTTCACGGAAATCGAGAAAGTCGCGATTATCGAAAAATAGCTGCGTGACGATGTAGTCGGCGCCGGCGTCCACTTTCGCTCTGAGGTAATCCATTTCAACCAATCGATTTGGCGTCGCGGGATGTCCCTCGGGGAAACCGGCCACGCCGATTCCGAAACCGCGGCGATCCGGATGCGCGCCGGATTCGTTAAATCGGCGAATGAACTTAACCAGATCGATCGCATGTTGAAACGAATCGCGCGATTTATCGTAGGGAATGTCGCGCGGCCGATCGCCCCCGAGCGCGAGGATATTTCCGATCGCTGACCCGGCGTATCGAAGCAAAATTGTTTCGATCTCATCTTCGTTGTGGCAGATACAAGTTAGGTGCGGGATCGGATCCAGTTTTGTTGTATGTTGAATGCGTTCGACAAGGTCGTGGGTTAAATCCCGCGTTGAACCACCGGCACCGTAGGTGACGCTGACAAAGTGTGGCATGTACGATTCAAGATCGCGAATCGTTTGGTAGAGATTCTCGGATGCTGCCGGCGTTTTCGGAGGAAAGAACTCGAACGAAAACGTGGGAGAATCCCCCCGCATGATGTCCATGATATGCATGATTCAACGCTTATCTTCGTTCGTGCTACGACTTTCGGTCAACGCACCTGATCGTTTTTCGTACCAGTATATTGTCTTGCGTGTCTCATCCGGAAATCCCGGGGCCAGCGTGGAATGCGCGGCTGAAATTCATGCGTCAGATCAACATAGGGTTTCGAAGCAAGCGTTTGCAGAATCTTCCACAACGATTCGTTATCTCCGGCGCTCGCCGCAGATAAGAGCCTCGCAACGGCCAAAACAATCATGGTGACTACACCGCGTCGACTGATAGACATTCCGTTTTGTTAAATCAAGACGAAGCAAGAAGCGAACAAGTTCGAATAAGTCTTGATAACTCTCGTCTTCTTCAGGGAGCGCGCGGTTATCGGTGCGGGTTCCCAATCTTGTCGACAACTTGCCTGTTGGCGTGGGCGTATAGGGGTCCAGCTCTGCGCAGGTTGGGTTATTCTCGCGTAGAAGGAGAAGATTAAAATAGATAATTTTGAATTCATCAGGCGGAGATTTGTGAAAAAGTTTTCAAGCGGGGAACGCAAGCGAAGATCGATAGTCTTATTAAGCGCGAACTAAAATGCTGCCGGATGTAATAGCTTCCAGACACACTCCAAGCGAAACACCGGTAGCGCTATGTCCCAGCAGATCCGATGGCACTGAGTCCGACCGCGAGAGCCTGTTCGAACATGTCGCGTGGGCCTATGTCCTCTGCCGTGAGCATCTTTTCCGGGACGATACTGCGCGCATGATTGCGGTACTGTGGCCGGATGGACGGCCTGCCTCCGGAACGAAATTACTCGAACTTGGCTGCGGCCCGGGATTTTACTCGTGCAGGCTGGCGGAGAAGTTCCGCGATATTTCAGTCACTGGTTTTGATCGCTCAGAGAGTCAGTTACAATGGGCGCGGGAACGTGCCGGGGCTCTCCGACTGACAAACTGTTCATTTGAACGTGTGAACGCGTTACAACTTTCTTCCCCGGACGCACATTTTCACGTTCTGATAGCGTCCCGGCTTTTCACGATCCTGCCGGAGCCGAACCGCGTCGTAGCCCAAATCTATCGCGTTTTGAAACCAGGTGGTCGCTGTTTCATAGCGGAACCGCGTTATGCTTTTTGGGCTTCGCTTCCACTTTTCGTAATGTGGTTGATTGCGGGGGTGACTCGATTTAAGAATGGGTATTGCGAGCCACGGAAAGCAACAGTGTTTTCGGCGCGCGCGTTCGAAAGCCTCTTTCCGACCCAGCCGTGGAAGGACATCAAGACCTGGCAGGACGGACGGTACCAGTACGCTGTTTGTGAAAAGGCCTAACGCGCGGGCCCATGCCGGATGAAAGTTGTCCATCGCGTGCTTAATCCCATGAAGTCACCGGAAACCGCTCTTCATGTCTGCGCGCTAGCAGTGATGACCAAGGCGCCGCGGGCCGGACGCGTGAAAACGCGTCTTGTGCCGCCGCTTACGCCCGATGAAGCCGCTACGCTAAATGCTTGTTTTTTGTGTGACACGGCGAGTGCCATTTCCACAGCAATTGTGAGCGGCAAGGAATCGGGGAAAGAAGCGCGCGGTGTCGCCGTCTACACGCCTGTTGGTTGGGAAGACGCTTACATAGATATCTTGCCGGCAGAGTTCGATTTGGTCCCTCAGCGTGGAGAAAGTTTTGGTGAGCGCCTCTCTTGCGCCGCTGAAGATTTGTTCCACTGCGGTTTCGATGCGGTTTGTTTGATCGATTCTGACAGCCCGACCGTTCCCGCAGCGACTTTCGCCCATGCTATGGCAATTCTGCGCTCATCCCGGGAGCGCATTGTTCTCGGTCCTTCAGATGATGGCGGCTACTACTTGATCGGCCTGAAAAGGCCGCATCGCGAAATGTTCGAGCGTATCGATTGGAGTACGGAGCGAGTGCTCGAGCAGACGAAGGCGCGCGCAAAAGAAATCGGTCTGGAGGTAAAATTGTTGCCGCCGTGCTACGACGTTGACGATCCCACAACATTGCGACACTTGTGCAACGAATTGCTCGGCGAAAATCCGTCTGATGCCGCAGCGCCGGAAACCGCCAAGTTTTTACGAGAAATGATTGATCGAGAAGGTCGATCGCGAATCTGGCCGAGTGTAGCTGCCTTTCAAGCAACGGAATCAACAAAGCCGCTCGCTGCGCCGAGTGTCGCGACAGAAAAATGAAGCGCGCTCTCGTTACGGGCGGTGCTGGTCTAATCGGTTCGCATGTGGCGGACCTTCTCGTGCGCGAAGGCTGGAAAGTGCGGGTCCTGGATAATCTAGAACCGCAAACGCATCGCCGCGGAAAGCCCGCGTGGATATCAAATCAAGTGGAATTCATTGAAGGCGACATGCGCGATCGCGAAACAGTCAGCGCCGCGCTCGACAACATCGACATCGTCTTTCACCAGGCTGCTTACGGCGGATTCATGCCTGAGATCGTGAAATACGTCCATGTCAATTCGCTTGGGACCGCGCAAATGCTTGAAGTCATTCGCGAGAAAAACCTGCCGACAAAAAAAATAATCGTCGCAAGTTCACAAGCTGTTTATAGCGAAGGCGCCGGGATTTGTCCGAAGCACGGCTTGGTTTTCCCAAATGTTCGACCGATTGAGCAACTGCGCAGAGGCGATTGGTCTGTGCATTGTCCAATTTGCAATGCCGTCACCGAAAGTGCGGCCACGCCTGAGCACGCCCCCGTAGGCGGGGAAACAGTTTATGGACTAACGAAGGTTGATCAGGAGCGATTGGTGCTTCTTTGGGGGAAACAAGTCGGTATTCCCACCGTGGCGTTGCGATATTCATGCACCTACGGACCACGCCAATCGATCTTTAATCCCTATACCGGCGTGATCGCGATTTTTTGCACGCGTTTGCTGAACAACCTGCCTCCGGTCATTTACGAAGATGGTGAGCAAATGCGCGATTTCTGCTTCGTTGAAGATATTGCGCGCGCCAATTTGCTCGCCGCGGAAACGGACAAGCTTGACGGTCTGCCCGTGAATGTCGGCAGCAGTCGGGGCACGCCGATTCGCGAGGTCGCCGAACAACTTTCCGCCGCACTCAAGATTGAGATCCAATCAGAAATAAACGGCGAGTTTCGGCCGGGTGAAATGCGTCATATTACGAGCGACATCACGCGTATTCGCGCCGCCGGTTACGAGCCAGATGTCGATCTTAGGACTGGCATCGAGTGTTATCTCGAGTGGATTCGCGGGCAATCTGACGTCCGCGATTATTTCAGCGAAGCGGAAACGATTCTACGCAGCAAAGGCATCGTGCACCAAGCCGTAAAGTGAACGTTTCGGCCATCATTCCGGCGTTGAATGAAGAAGAGCCGATCATGAGAGTCGTCCGAGCGGTGGCGGCCACAAAAATTCCAAACGAGATCATCGTTGTCGATAACGGAAGCACCGATCGGACCGCCGAACGCGCATGCGCCGCAGGGGCGAGAGTCGTTGCTGAGCCGCGACGCGGGTATGGACGTGCGTGCGCCACCGGCGTTCGCTCTCTTTCACCGGAATGCGATATCGTCGTGTTTCTCGATGGCGACGGAAGCGATTGCCCCGAGTTCGTGAATCAACTTGTCGATCCAATTCTTGTAGGGAAGTATGATTTCGTGATCGGCTCGCGCACGCGGGGACGCCGTGAGCCGGGCAGCATGAATTTCCAGCAGGTTTTTTCCGGGCGCATCGCCGGCATCATTTTGCGAGTCCTTTACGGCGTTCGTTACACCGACATGTGCCCGTTTCGCGCGATTCGGCGGGATGCACTTGAGCGCCTCGGCATGCGTGAGCAAACCTATGGTTGGAATCTTGAGATGCAGATGCGTGCTGCGCGTGGCGCTCTGCGTATTCTTGAAGTGCCCGTGGACCATCGTTGTCGCAGTGGTGGAGAATCGAAAGTTTCCGGAACGCTGCGCGGAACCGTCATCGCCGGCACGAGAATTCTCGCGACGTTGTTGCGAATTGCGTTCGAAAGATTGTAGAGATGCTCGCCGCGGCGAGCGCCGCGACAACGCTGCCGAACGAGCATAATTTGATTTCAACATTTCGATCCAATTGTAAGATCGACAATCGCTCAATGAGCAGAACGAAAGCACTTCTAGCTGGCGTGCTCGCCGGCACCGTTGCCGGAATCACGATGACGACAGCCATGTTGCTTGTGGCGTGGCTGTTTGGCGTGGCGACGCCGCTTGTGCTCATTGGTGACCGGCTCTCGGTCTTCATTCCTCCCGGGCCATTTCTTTCCATTATGGGAAAGGTCGGCGGCTACAATCATTTGAAACAGCTCGGGGTTGGATCGACAATCGCCGGCCAGCTTCTGGTCGGCGCAATTGCCGGAGCAGTTTTTGGCCTGATCATGCGGCGCGGTCCCGGCCGGCGCGTGACATTCGCAACCGTCGGCATCTTTGTGCTTGCGCCGATTGTTGTAGGCGCGATCGCGCTCTGGCCCGTGCTGGGGACCAGTTATCGTGGATTGCCGATCGACGCCGCGCGGCTGATCACGCTCATTAGTTTGGCGCTTTGCTTTCTTATTTTCGAGCGAACGCTTATTACCGGATTTCATTTCCTAAGCCGGGGAGAGCCGGAAAGCGAAGATCGAGAATTCAGTCCAACGATCGGCCGACGCGCGCTGGTACTGGGCGGGATTGGGCTACTTGTCGCGGGAGGTGGGGCCGGTTTGCTACGGAAACTTTATCGCGCGGCCACGTTCAGTTATGACGGATTACAGTACAAAGGACGCATCGTCCAACCAATCACGCCTAACGAGTCATTTTATTGTGTGACCAAGAATGTGGTCGATCCTCGCGTCAACGTTGATCTTTGGCATCTGGAAATAACCGGATTGGTGCAAAATTCAGCCACCTATCGTTTTCAGGATTTGAAGGGTTTCACTCCCGTCGAACAGGAAACGACGTTGATGTGCATCAGTAATGGGCTGGACGCCGGATTAATCAGTAACGCCGTTTGGAAAGGCGTGCCGATGCATGATCTGCTGGACCCGGCGGTTCCCCTTTCCAATTCCGCGAGAGTCCGCCTGTTCGGCGTCGATAACTACAGCGACACGATTCCGCTCGAGAAAGCCCTGGATGGGACCACGCTTGTCGCCTACGAAATGAACGGCGCGCCGCTGCTCCATCGGCACGGTTATCCCGCTCGGGTCATCGTGCCCGGCTATTTCGGAGAAAAGCACGTGAAATGGCTCACTCGGATCGAGGTTGCGACGGCGGACGCAAAAGGATTTTATGAAACCCAAGGTTGGGGCCCGGACTTCATTGTCCCAACGCGTTCCCGCATCGATGTGCCCGATCACGAATCGTGGTTTTTTCTTAGTAAACTTGCGGGTCCCATCGAAGTGAAAGGCATGGCGTTCGGTGGCG
>Ga0137361_10002628_pt1 | contig 11465 bp, 12 predicted proteins | sample Mad1_80_16metaG_FD_104923 | JGI IMG/M metagenome (GOLD analysis project Ga0137361, IMG submission 104923) | Vadose zone soil microbial communities from Angelo Coast Range Reserve, California, USA - Mad1_80_16 metaG | ecosystem: Environmental > Terrestrial > Soil > Vadose zone | place: USA... | reverse complement strand
TGCGACCGCATCATCTACGGCGTCATCTCGCACCTAAACAGCTCCTGGGAAAGAAAACCCTTTTTCAAATTTACACAAAATCCTTGACGGTACCCACTTTCAACTTTTCCTTGACTTTTCCTTAATCTTTGGTACACTTAATTTCGTAGAGAATTACATGTGGAGTGCGGAAGCTTGCTCCCGCTTTTCTATTTTAGGCCGTCCATTTCAGCCTTTGCTAGTCCAAAACAACCGAAATCGCACCCTTTAAAATCAACGACTTACGAAATGCAAATTCTGTAACTCCTTTCCTTTGATATTCATGCAAATTGGCCGGGGGGTAGGGGCCATCTGCCGCTTGGTCCGCCGTCGCAATGCCGATACCCAACACTCTCAAGCCGAGTTATGCCCGTGTCTTTCTTGCGTCTTTTCGCCACCCCGTTCCGTATACCAGCTAGAATGAGCGCCACAATCTCATGTTTGACGCCACAACGGTCCAGCTTCTTCGGGATCTCGGCCACCCCGGGTCCAACCCTCTTCTTTTCCATGCTGATGAGCGATGAAGCCAAGACCATCGCCCGCGGCCTCCAGCGCCGCGACCCCGACCTGCTCGACCGCCTAATCGAGCAGTATCAATACCGCCTCTTCCGCTACCTGCTCTATGTCACGGGAAACAAAGAGCGCGCCGAAGATTTCTTCCAGGAAACGTGGATCCGCGTCCTCGAGCGCGGCCACCAGTACGACGGCAAATCCAAATTCGAGGCGTGGCTTTTCGCCATCGCCCGGCACCTGGTCATCGATTGGCAGCGCTCCAAGAAACCGCAGAGCCTCGATACCCTGACCGATCCCGGACAGGACCATCCCTTGCAACTCGCGAACGAAAAGGAACCTTCGCCTCTGCACCAGGTCCTCAGCCAGGAGTCGGAAGAAAACGTTCAGGCCTCGCTGCAGAAAATCCCAGCGATCTACCGCGAGGTGCTCGTCCTGCGCTTCCAGGAAGAATTGCAGATCGACGAAATGGCCGGCGTTCTCAGCGTTCCCCTCTCCACCGTGAAGTCGCGCCTCTACCGCGGCCTCGAAGCATTGCGCAGCCAACTCCAGAGAGGTGCTGCCTCATGAGCGCCAACATCCACGACCGCGCCCTGCAACTGATCGCTCAGGCACGCGTTGAAGGAATACCGGAGGCTGACAGCACCTGGCTCCGTGCGCATCTGGAAGAATGTGACTCCTGCGCCGGGCATGCGCGCCACACCGACCGCGCTCTTCGGCTGCTGCGTACTGTGGCGATTCCCCTCCCCGACGGGCTCGCCAGCCGCACCCAATTCCGCGTTCGCTTGCGCGCCATGGAATTGCGCGAGCGCGAACCCAAGCGCCGCGCGCTCTGGTTTGCTTGCGCGCTCTCGTGGGCTTTCGGGATCGCCAGCGCGCCATACGTCTGGCGGCTGTTCGCGTGGTTCGGCGAGCGCACCGGCGTCCCGAGATTTGTTTGGGAACTCGGCTTCGGCTTATGGTGGACGATTCCCGCGCTCTTTGGCGCAGCGGTGTTGCTGATAGAAAGTTTGCGGAAAAGCGAGCAGGCCGATTGGCTCAATCAGGGAAGCTGAGCAGGACGAGCGGAGAGAGAGAAAAAGAATGACTGACTACCCCCAACGCGTGACCGATTCGTTCAACGAGAGAAAGCGGCTTATCCGCCTTCGCCGTAAGAAGGAGAATCTTCGGTTTTGGCAAGAGTTCGGGATCATTCCCCGATGGCTGATGGTACTGGTTGCCCTGCTCTATGTAATCGCGCTGGTGATTGCCATTACCGTGAATCTGGCGGCGAGCAGAAATCTCAACGGAAATGACATGTTTCCACCAGAGTTGCGCGATAACCCGGCGCTTGCATCATTGGCTTTGGCAGGAATGGTAACCGCAGCTAGCCTTAGCATGGCGACGATCATCTTTTTTGTCGCCTACGTCAACCGCGATGCCTCACGCCGCGGAATGAGCGCTGCTTTGTGGACGATTCTAGTCATCATTCTTCTTCCCGCCTGGGGCTTCATCGGTTTTGTCATCTATTTTCTGATGCGCGAACCGATGCCGTATCCCTGCCCGCAATGCGGAAACACCGTCGGCGCGCGCTTTAACTTCTGTCCCAACTGCAAATGCAACCTGCATCCCTCCTGCCCGCAGTGCAAGCACGAACTCGCGGAAACCGACAAGTTCTGCCCGTATTGCGGCAATGATTTGAAAGCAGCGAGGAACGCACAGCCAGCCGTGCAGAATTCGCTCTAAGCAAAATGTCTATGCGCGATCAGAAACGTTCGACGGCGAGTGCGACGGCGTTGCCGCCGCCGAGGCATAGGGCGGCGATGCCGCGTTTAAGGTTGCGGCGTTGTAGTTCGTAGAGCAGTGTGACGAGGATGCGCGCGCCGCTGGCGCCGATGGGATGGCCGAGCGCGACAGCGCCGCCATTGACGTTGACTTTTTCGGGATTGAGCTTGAGCTGCCGCGTCACCGCGATGGCGGCAACGGCAAACGCTTCGTTCAGCTCCACAAGATCGACATTCTTGTCGTGGTCCCAGCCCGTTTTCGCGAGCAGCTTTTCCACGGCATCGACCGGCGCCATCATCACCCACTTGGGTTCAACGCCGCTGACGGCTTGCGCGACGATTCGCGCGATCGGCTGTTTGCCCAGCCGCGACGCGTTGCGCTCGCTGGTGACAATCAGCGCCGCCGCGCCGTCGTTCGTTCCCGGCGCGTTTCCCGCGGTCACGGTGCCATCTTTTTTAAACGCCGGCTTCAGCTTCGCGAGCACTTCCATGCTGGTGTCTTCGCGGGGAGATTCGTCGTACTTGATGACGATCGGCTCGCCTTTTTTCTGCGGTACTTCGATCGGCAGAATCTGCGCTTCGAAAAAACAAGACTTACGCGCATGCACAGCTTTCTGGTGGCTCTCAAACGCGAACTTATCCTGCTCTTCGCGCGTGATTCCGTACTTTTCGGCGACGAGTTCCCCGGTCATGCCCATATGAAAATTTTCGTAAACGTCCCAGAGCCCGTCGGCGATCATCGAATCCACAACCTTTCCATCGCCGATCCGATAACCAGTGCGTGCCTGCGGCAGCAGATAAGGACAATTCGACATGGACTCCATCCCGCCGGCCACGACGATTTCGGATTCGCCAAGCTGCACCGCCTGCGCGGCGAGAGCTACGGCTTTCAGTCCCGAGCCGCAAACTTTGTTGATGGTCATCGCGGCCACGCGGGGATTACAGCCACCCTTGAGCGCCGCCTGCCGCGCCGGATTCTGGCCGAGCCCCGCCTGCACCACGTTGCCGAGAATGGCTTCATCGATTTGATTTGCATCGAGACCCGCGCGGAGAATCGCTTCAGCCACGGCTTTGCCGCCAAGTTCCGGGGCGGAGAATCCGGCAAGGCCGCCTTGAAATTTTCCGATGGGCGTCCGAACTGCGGACAAAATGACGGGAGTTTCCGTGCTCATAAAAAGCCTCCGAACGAGCGGCGGCCTCTATTATAGCGCGATGGGAAAAACGAAGCTGCGCGGGAGGAAAAACTCCGAGAGCGGAGAAATTCTCCGCCCTCGGAAGATTATTCCGAACTCAGTTCGCGGCGGCTTCCGCCGCGCCCGGCTGACCTTCATCCGCACTCGGACCATAGAGGCCCGGCACGGGAACGCCAACTAGGCGGTAATACACGGTAAGCTGCGCGCGATGATGAACGTGGTGGTTCATCACCATGCCCCGAATACATGCGATGCGCGGCATGTTGAAAATTTCCTGGCCGCCCGCGAGCAGCCTCCAATTCTTCATCATTTCTGCGTCGCTCACGCTAGCTAGCGCTGCGCGGGCATCCGCGACATTCTTGTCAAACACCGCGAGCAATTCCTTTCGGTTTTCAATTTTTGGCGGCTGAAAACTAGGCCCGCCCACAGGCGCATAATCCAGTTCCTCGGTCTTGATCGTCATGGGCAGCCATTCCACCATCGTCGCTACGTGGCCGGCAAGCCAGCCGACGGTGCCGGATTTTTCGTGCGGCTTCCAGTTCCACTTTTCATCGGGACATCGTTCCAGGACTTTGCGGGTGTTCTGCATCTCCTGGTCGAACTCACCAAGCATCACTTGTCCAATGGTCATGATTTCCTTCCTTTCGAGATTCGAGATTTCAGCGCACGAATATTAGGCGAACAAAAAGCGAATTGTCAAGGACTTCTTTCGGCCACCCGCGAGTCCATTGCTTCGACCCGCGAACTCTGCCCTGCTTAGTTGCGCGGGCACGGCATTTGGTAACCTGCTATTCGGGCCACCAAGGCGGGCCCTCCACTGGCGAGCTTGACAGGCCGCAGAGAGGGGACAGAATGAAAGTATGGCGCACCAATTCACCACATCTTACCTTAAAGATTCTGCTGACGTATTCCGCTATTACAAAAAGCTTGGCGAACGGGCCATGACGCAGTGCCCGGACGAAGCCCTGTTCACGACTCTCGAGGCCGAATCCAATTCGATCGGCATCATCGTGAAGCATATGGCCGGAAACATGCGCTCGCGTTGGACGGATTTTCTTATCAGCGACGGCGAGAAGCCGGACCGCAACCGCGACACCGAATTCGAAGCGCCACCAACGAGGCGCGCGGAATTGCTGGAAATGTGGGAGCGCGGTTGGAAACACCTTTTCGGCGCGCTGGAGCCGCTGAGCGATTCCGATCTAACCCGAACAATAACCATTCGCACCGAACCGCATTCCGTAATGCAAGCGATCAACCGCCAAGTCGCTCACTATTCCTATCATGTAGGGCAAATTGTTTACCTCGCGCGGCACTTCGCTGGCGATAAATGGAAATCGCTCACGATCCCCAAGAGGAAATCGGCCGAATTCAACAAGCAGGTTGCCTCCAGCGAGAAGTCGCAACGCTAGAAAAAAACTGAAGCAATCTTCGGGTCAATTCCTCGATTCTTCACTCTTCGCTTCCTCTTCGCCTGGAAATCCGATACCCTTCTTGAATCATGGCGACGCTGTTTGACATGGAGCCGCTGAAAGAGAGCGGGCTGAAGCTCAATGAGGCGCAGAGGCGCGCGATCACCCACGGCGACGGACCGCTGCTGGTGATTGCCGGCGCGGGAACCGGGAAGACGCGCGTCATTACGGAACGTATACGGCACCTCCTGCAATCCGATGAAAGCCTTTCCGGCGAAAACATTCTCGGGCTGACTTTCACAAAGAAAGCCGCCGGCGAGATGAAGACCCGCGTGGTGAAGGCCACGGGCGAACGCGGCAAAGCGGTGACGCTGGCGACGTTTCATTCCTTCTGCGAAACGCTGCTGGCGGAGGCCGACCCGCAACGGCTGATGCTGGACGAATTCGATCACTGGATCCTGCTTCGGCGGAATATTCGGCGGCTGCGTCTGGAGAAATACAGGAGATTGGCCGATCCCGGGCAATTCCTGAACGATTTCGTGGAGTTTTTTTCGCGCTGCCAGGACGAACTGGTGTCCAGCGAAGATTATCAGCAATACGCCGCTAAGTTGGCGCAGCGCCTGGAAGCCGAACGCGATGCACTGGACGATGACACCCTCGCGGAACGGCTGGAGACGGTGGCGTTACAGCAGGAGCTTGCGCGCGCCTACCGGGCTAGCGAAGAATTGCTGCGCGAAAAAAATCGCGTTTCTTTTGGGTCGCTGATCACCGGAGCGGTTGCCCTGCTGGAGCGGGACGAGCAACTGCGCGAGGCTCTGCAGAAAAAATACCGCTACATCCTGGTGGATGAATTTCAGGACACCAACATCGCGCAACTCCGCTTGCTGGAGCTGCTGGCCGCGCCCACAAAGAATATCGTCGCGGTCGGAGACAACGACCAGGCAATTTACAGGTTCCGCGGAGCTTCTTTCGGAAGTTTCAAGTTATTCCTGGAACGATTTGCGGGATGGAAAGAAGGCCAGGACTCCGCACGGTTCCGAGTGGCCCTGACGGAGAACTATCGCTCGACGCCGAACATCCTGCGCGTGGCGATGCAAGTGATCGGGCAGAATGCCGTGAGCGCCGACTTCCCCAAGAAAGTCCTCTCTCCTAACAAGCCGCCGGGTGAAAAGATCCGCATCGTGGAGCTGGCAACTCCAGAGGAAGAATCGCGATGGGTGGCTAGCGAACTGGAACGCATTCACGGAGCGGGGCGGCGCTGGAAGGATTTCGCTGTGCTCTACCGCCAGCACGCGCACCGGGATCATCTGGTGGAAGAGCTGTCGCGGCGAAAGATTCCGTTTGTAATCACGAGACTCTCCATTCTGGAACATCCCCTGGTAAGGGATGTGCTCGCGTACCTGCGGCTGATCGCGGCGCCGTACGACGACATTGCCTGCGCGCGTGTGTTGGCAGCGCCGGCATGGCGCCTGGAAGCGGCAGATTTGGTGCGCCTGGCCACGCGTGCGCGAAAAGAGAAAAACGCGATCTATGACCTCTTACAACTGCCCCAGGGGGAATTGGCCTTCGACGGTTCGCATGCGGCGCTCGGGCAACTGGTCGAGTTCGTTTCATCGCAGAGAAAAACTCTCAAGCGCTGCACCGCGCGCGAGATTCTGGAGAGCGTGACGGAGTGGCTGGAGATAAAGAGCGCGAAGGAACACGACCGGAAGTACGTCACGCGGCTGGCGGAATTTATGAAGGAGTGGGAACCAAAAAGCGAAACGCGTGGTCTGGCGGAGTTTATCGAATATCTGGATTACTACGCTCAGGCTGGCGGAGTGGTGAGCCTGGAAGACGATGCGCCGGCGGATGCGGTGCAGTTGATGACCGTCCATGGAGCGAAGGGCCTCGAGTTTCCACAGGTCTTCCTATTGCGGGTGAACAACCGCGCTTTTCCGGCCACCGAGCGGCCGCGCGTCTTCGAATTCCCGGTGGAGCTTATGAAAGAAGGCAGCCCGGCGGAACAGTTTCATATCCAGGAAGAGCGGCGGCTGTTTTACGTGGCGCTGACGCGCGCGGAAGAGCGGCTGACCATCACAACGGTGACGGAGAAAAAAGGAAAAGTGCCGGTGTTCATCGAAGACATCGTGATGGACCCGGCTGTAAAACGGCAAGACGTGCGTCAACTCATGCCAAAGCTGCCACCTGCGAGAGGGGATCAGGAACGGGAAGACCATCGGCAAGACGCGCAACTCTTCCCCGCTGCAGCCGAGCCGGCAAAGTTTTTTTCGCGTATCACGGATTGGGCGGAGGAGTTTCATCCACCGTCGGCGGAGCCGCTGACACTCAGCCCTTCGGCGTTGAGCGGCTACCGAACCTGCCCGCAACGGTATCTGTTCGGGTATTTGTGGTCGCTGCGGGAAGGGCCGAAGGCGGCGATGACTTTCGGGGCCGTAATGCACACGACCATCAAACGTTTTATGGACCAATTGCGCAAAGGCGTGAAGCTGCCGTTCGACGAAGTGCGCAGGATCTTTGAGACGGAGTGGAATTCGAAAGGATTTGAAGACGAATATCAGGAAGGGGAATACAAGAAGGACGGACTCGAACAGTTGCGCGTGTTTCATGCGGGCATGATGGCGGAACCGCCGCAAGCGCTGGAGCAGGAGAAGACCTTCGAATTGCCGCTGGAGAACAATGTCATTATCAAGGGGCGCATCGACCAGATCAATGCATTGGGCAACAAGCGTGACGTCGAGATCGTCGATTACAAGACGGGCCGTCCCAGGAAAGAGGCGGATGCCAAAAGAGATTTGCAACTGAGCTTGTACGCGCTGGCGGTCAAAGAGATATTGGAATTGGAGCCCGTGCGGCTGGTGTTTCATTACTTGCAGACCAATGAGCGGCAAGAGACCACGCGGGACTCCAAGCAACTCGACGAGGCGCAGAAAATCGTCCAGGAAGTGGCGGCCGACATTCGCGCCGGAGAATTTCCCACCAGGCGAGGCTTCATCTGCCGCAATTGCGCCTACCGGCCGATTTGCCCGGCGCACGAAGAGGCCCTGAGCGCCTAAGCCCACTCTAAGGATTTCTCAGTGAATTTCTGCACGGAACACGGACTGGAGAACATCCCGTGAATCGCAAGAATATTTATTTGTTCCTTTGCTTTCTTGGCGCGGGCATCCCGTATTCGCAATTCATCCCGTGGATTTTGGAAAACGGCTTGCACCTCGGCCTGCTCGTCCGCCAACTCTTCGCCAACCGCATCAGCGCCTTTTTCGGACTGGATGTCCTGGTCTCGTCCGTAGTCCTCCTGACATTCATGCGCGTCGAAGGACGCCAGCTCCGTATGCGGTTGCGTTGGCTTCCGATTGCGGGACTGTGCGCGGTGGGAGTGAGTTTGGCTCTGCCGCTGTTTCTTTATCTTCGCGAACGCACGCTGGAAGGATCCAAAACAGCCGATTATCGCGGCACGGCGCCGGCGTAGTAGCCTTCGCGGGCCAAGATGGTGAGCCCTTCCCGCCTGACGCGCACCTCGACGGCGTGGTATTCCTTCGCGCGGTCCGTGCCGCCGGGCGCATAGGCCAGCATGTACTGGTTTCTGGCCTCTTCCGTGACGCGACCGTAAAGCTCTTCCATCGCCCGGCTCTTCAAACCATAGTAAACGTCGCCGCCCGTGGCGTGAGCGTATTTGGAAAGCCGTTCGAATCGGCGATCGAAGAAAGCACTGCCGACTCCCACGCCATAAACCGCAATGTCGTAGCGCAAGAGCTCCTTGATGGTGGTGTCGTAATTAAATTTGTTGGCTTTAGGCCCGTTGAGGCCGTCGGAAATCAGCAGAATGATCTTTCGCCGGTTGCGCGCGGGGTCGCGGTCCTTCAGAAGCTGCGCGGCTTCATAGACGGCGTCGTCCAGCGCCTTGGTGGGCTGGCCCTTGAGGTTTATCAGTCCCCCGTTGATGTTTGGCGCGTCCCCGGTGGCGGAATGTCCGTTGATGGAGGGGCCGTTGCCAATGGCCGCGCTGGTAGGCCCCACGGAGGGCTCCTCGTCGAGCTGCGTGCGTTTCAACTCCGTGAGAAGTTTGTCCTGGTCGCTCGCAAATCCCTTGCCTGGGTGGAAGTACTGGTCGAAGCGGCAGATGAACGCCTCATCGTTGAGGCTCATGCCGGCGACGATGGCGCGAACACTCTCGCCAACCTGCCGGGCATCCTTCGATTTCAGGTCGTTGTCCAGAAGCACGACCATGGAAATGGGAATGACATCCGCCCGGAAGAAGGCGATTTTCTGCTCGACGTTGTCTTCAAGAATGCGAAATTCGTCCAGGCGTAAGTCCGGGACGAGCCTGCCCGCTCCGTCCTTCACGGTGACGGGAACAAGCACCAGATTCACCGGAACCCTGATCGTCGTCTGAGCCCCGCTCTGCTGTGGTGAAGATGGCGCATCCTGAGCGGAGGAAGGGCTGGCGGTGCTCGGCGGAGCCTGTTGCGCCGTCAGCTCGGCGAACGACCCTGCCACCAGTAGCGCAGCCGCCATCGGCACGGTTTTTCGTAGACTTTTCATAGTCCTCAAGCCAAACTTCGTATTGCCATTATCCGCGCGGGTGATTCCCACGCATCCATCGCAACGCTTCGCGGCATCCTACAGGGCGCAATGACCCCGCGGGGTTTTTCTGGCTGGGCATCTCTCGCAGAGGAAAGTATACATGCGTTCCATAAAGAAGGTTGTGACGCGGGGCACAATAGCATTGGTTGTATGCGCGCTGGCGCTGCTGGTGGCCCTGGCGGTGCCGGCCCCGCCGCAAGAGCCCTCCTCACAGGGTCCGGTGATCAAGTCGCAGGTAAGTCTGGTGAACCTGTTTGCGACGGTACGCGATAAAAACAAGAGAATCATGGGCGACTTGAAGAAGGAGGACTTCCGAATCACCGAAGACAATCAGGAACAGAAGATTGCGTTTTTCTCGAAGGAAGTGTCGATGCCGATCACCTTGGCGCTGCTACTCGATACCTCCGGGAGCGAACAGTACATGCTAGGCGCCATTCAGGAGGGCGCCATGGGTTTCTTGAGCCGGGTGCTTCGCAAGGGCGACGAAGCCCTGGTCATGTCCTTCGACCTGGATGTGGACCTGCTTTCCGATTTCACCGATGACCGCGGACAATTGGACCGCGCGATTCGCCGGGCAAAGATTAACGCCGGAGGGCCGATGATCACTCCGGGCACGATTCCCACGCGGGGGGCCATCGGCACGGATTTCTACGACGCAGTTTATCTGGCTTGCGGCGACAAACTCTCGACGGAAGCCGGGCGTAAGGCCATTGTGGTCCTTACGGACGCCGTGGATAACGGCAGCAAGGTCCGGGTGGAAGAAGCGATCGAAGCCGCGCAGCGCACCGACACCGTGGTTCATGTACTGCTCGTCTACGACCCGCGTGAAGGCAACAATGCCGGCGTCGCCAAGAAAATGGCAGAAGAAACCGGCGGGCGCATGATCCCGGTGAATTCGGAAAAGCATCTTAATGAGGCGTTTGACCAGATCTCGCAGGAACTCCGCAGCCAGTACACGCTGGGCTACTACCCATCCAACAGTGCCCGCGATGGAAAATTCCGCAAACTCAAAGTGGAAACTACCGATCACGAGTTGAAGGTCCTCACTCGCAAAGGCTACTACGCGCCGAAGGAATGAGACCTTTGCCAGACCATAGATCTCGATTTACTGCTCAAGAGCCTTCTCTTGACATGCGTTACGTAACGCATTACGATGAGCCGTGATTCGGGCGATCCGACACAAAGGACTGAAACGTCTTTATGAGAACGACGACCCCCGCGGCATCCTTGCCCAGCATGCGGAGAGACTGCGCGATATTCTCGCTCGTCTGGATTCATCGGCCTTGATCTCCGATATGGACTTGCCGGGGTTCCGGCTCCATCCCCTTAAGGGCGAGTGGAAAGGTTTTTGGGCTGTGACAGTGCGTGCAAACTGGCGCGTAATTTTCCGGTTTGTTGAGGGTGACGCGTTGGACGTGGATTATGTCGATTACCACTAAACGAGGTGAACCATGCCGATGAAGAATCCACCCCATCCTGGCGGGCTTGTACTCCGCCAGTGTATTGAGCCATTGGGACTCACCATCACCCAAGCGGCCGCTGCCCTTGGCGTCACCCGAACTACGCTCTCAGAATTGGTCAACGGCAGGCGCGGCATTTCTCCGGAAATGGCCGTGCGGCTGTCCAGGGTATTTGGCGGCAGCGCCGAAAGCTGGCTCACGCAGCAAGCCTACTATGACCTCGCCCAGGTCCGGACGGACCGCATCAAGCTGAGGCGTCTGCAATTCGCCTAGAGCTGGTCGTCAGACACCACTTTCCTCGCAACTTAGGAAAGCTTTCGAAGGCCAGCCCTGAATTCGTCGAGCGTTTCTCTGCCCGCCTTTATTGCCGCGTGAAGGTGAATTCGCCCTCGGGGTTACGCTCCTTCAGAGCAGTCACCTTGCCGTTTTCCATCACGAACTCGTAAATGTCATCCGCGAATTGCGGCGTTCTGAACTTCAGACCTTTGATGGGAATCAGCTTGACGGGCGGTCCGCCAGGAAAAGCTA
>Ga0137361_10002626_pt1 | contig 11470 bp, 6 predicted proteins | sample Mad1_80_16metaG_FD_104923 | JGI IMG/M metagenome (GOLD analysis project Ga0137361, IMG submission 104923) | Vadose zone soil microbial communities from Angelo Coast Range Reserve, California, USA - Mad1_80_16 metaG | ecosystem: Environmental > Terrestrial > Soil > Vadose zone | place: USA... | reverse complement strand
CACCATTTCAGCCACCACGGCCCTGGATCCTCTACTCGATTCGTTAATCGCGCATTTGCGTGACGTGATGAACGTTGAGCGTCTGGCCATCTTCATCGAAGACGAGCGCGAAGCATCGGGATATCGCGTAGCGGCCAGCGCCGGCCTGACATCGCCGATGCAGGTACCGAACGACTTCCGCGATATGATTCGCCAGCGTTCTGCCGAGACCGGAATCGTGCGCGCGGACGATCTCGAGATGGCCCCCGAACGCAACGGCTTTGTCCGGCGGGTTCTGCATTACTATGTACCTTGCGTCGTGCGCGGGCGGATGGTAGCGGTGATTGGACTGGGCCGATCGGGCGATGGCGCTTTGCTGTCATCAGAAGACGTCGAAATTCTACGGATGGTCTCTGGCTACATCGCGGTCGCGATCGAAAACAGTTTGCTTTATCAGGAACAACAACAGCGCGCCGCGGAACTCGAACTGCTCAAGGAATTCAACGAGTCAATTGTCGAATCGATTAACGTTGGCCTGATGGCCGTCGATCTCGATGGCCGGATCACTCGCCTGAATTCAGCTCTTGAAGAGATCTTTTCCCTGGCCCGCGACGAGGCAATCGGGGGGAAGGTAGAAGAGCTGTTTGCCGATGACTTCGCCGACACGCTTCACCAGGTACTTGGTCCCGAGGGCTGGTATTTGCGGCAGACGCGCCAGATTTACAAACTGCATACGGCCACTCGCGCGGGGCGCTCAGTGGTGCTAAACATTGCACTGGCGCCGCTTTGGGCCGAGTCGGATGAACAAACAGGCGCGTTGGTGGTTTTCGAAGACGTCACTGAGCGGCTTCAGTTGGAAGAGCAACTACAGCAGCGCGAGAAGCTTTCATCGATCGGCTTGCTGGCAGCGGGCGTGGCCCACGAAGTCAACACGCCGCTCACGGGCGTGTCGTCCTACACGCAGATGCTGCTCAATATGTTGCCGGAAAACGATCCCAAGCATGCTTTGCTCCTAAAAGTACATCGCCAAGCCGATCGGGCGACCGAAATCGTCAACAACCTTTTGAATTTTTCGCGCACGGGCAGCGCTGCCGAGTTCAATGGCATCGATATTCACCGCGTGCTCGATGACACACTGCAATTGCTCGAGCCACAGTTGCGTCGCAGCCAAATCGAAATCATTCGCGCATACTCCGAAAATGTGGCGCAAGTTTACGGAAACTCGGTCAAGCTCCAGCAGGTCTTTACCAATCTGATTCTCAACGCGCGCGATTCGATTGCCAACGGTAACGGTCGGATTACGCTCGCGACCCGAAACGGCGATGACGATGGTTTGGTGTCAGTCGAAGTCGGCGATAACGGCGTTGGTATAGATCCGGGAAACGTCGCCAAGATTTATGATCCCTTCTTCACGACTAAAGGCGTCGGCCGCGGGACCGGCCTGGGCCTGGCTGTGACTTACGGCATCGTGCAGGAACATTCGGGCCACATAAGCGTCGCGAGCACGCCCGGTCTCGGTACCACATTTCGCATCACACTTCCCACCAGCGATCCTCGCGCCCGCCTGCAAGCCGTCGCGTTGTAGTGGCATGGACTTCGGTCCGCGTTGCTACTGGATTGCCAAATCGTTTCGATGATAATCTCAGCGTCATCGTACAAACGGAATAGAGTTGCGCTCATATACAGACTGAAGTCTGTGCTACTTGATCATGGCGAGAAAAGGTTCAGTACTAGTCGTCGACGACGAAGAGATTATGCGCGACGTGCTCGAGACGTTGCTTTCGTCTGAAGGCTATCGCGTCGATCTGGCGAAGACCGGCGAAGAAGGCTTGGACGCCTACACGCGTCGTTCTTACGACGTAGTGTTGCTCGATGTGTCGATGCCGGGCATAGGCGGTTTGCGGGCGCTGGAAGAGTTTCTGAAGCTTGATGCTGAGGCTGTGGTCGTGATGATCACTGCGTACGCCACTTTCGATACCGCGATTGCCGCCTGGGAGAAAGGCGCGTTCGGCTGCATTCGCAAACCGTTTCAGAACGAACACATCAGCGCGACGGTGGCCGCCGGCATCAGGCGACGGCGTAAGGAAGAAGAGCGACGTTCGCTGCGTCAAGCAATGAGCCGCGAAGTCGATCGCGGAGCCATCATCGGCCGCTCTGACATCATGCAGGAAGTTTTTCGTCTGGTCGAACAAGTCGCGCCCGCGCGTTCGACGATTCTGATCACTGGCGAAAGCGGTACCGGTAAAGAGTTGATCGCCAAAGCGATTCACGAATCAAGTCCGCGCGCCAACCGTCCGTTCGTCACCGTCAACAGCTCGAACATTCCGTCCGAACTTTTGGAATCCGAACTCTTCGGCCACACGCGCGGCGCGTTCACCGGGGCCATCGCCGCCAAGAAAGGCTATTTCGAGGTTGCCGACGGTGGGTCGATCTTCCTGGATGAGATTGGCGACATTCCGCCCGAGACGCAGGTGCGTTTACTGCGCGTGATCCAGGAGCGCGAGTTCACGCCGCTGGGCGACACTACACCACGTCGGGTTGATGTGCGCATCATCGCAGCTACCAACATCGATCTCAAAGAGGCCGTGCGTCAGGGAACGTTTCGAGAGGATCTCTATTACCGTCTGGCCGTGGTGCCGATCGAGTTGCCACCCTTGCGCGACCGACGCGAAGATGTGCTGCCTTTGGCGCAGCATTTCACCCGCAAGTACAACGACGAAAACGGACGCCAGGTTTCAGAGCACATCGGCCCCGAAGTTCTTTCACTGCTGGAGAATTATTCGTGGCCCGGAAACGTGCGCGAGCTTGAGAACACGGTCGAGCGTGCCGTAGTGATCGCCCCCGGCGACGAAATCACCCGCGAGTGCCTGCGCCCGGAAATCGCCGACCCGCAAGCCGCTCGCGCCGTGGCGCGCGCGGGCGCCGGCGCCTCCTCCGGCATCGACGTGGCGCACGGCGTAAATTTCTACGACGAAGTCCGCCGCTTCGAAATCGATCTAATCCGCCGCGCCCTGGATCAAACCAGCGGCCACCAATCCCGCGCCGCGCGTCTGCTGGGCATGAATCCAACGACGCTCAATTCAAAGATCAAAACCTACAACATCAACCTGCGTCCGTGAGCGGGAAAACAGATCTATCCAACCTGTTGTCCCTTGGCTCTCATCAACGTGAAGCTGCGGATCGATGAACTCTTTGGGCGCTCTCCTCGGCAACGACACAATCGGACTTGTCCGAGTTCGGAAAAATGTTTTCCGAATCGGTCCGCCATTCTATTACAAGGAACGACAAAATCGTGGCTTCGGATCAGAGAGGAAAGTTTGTTGCCAAAAGCAATTCTCTATTGATACCACAGTCGCATCGGAATTAGGCTGTCGGCGATCTCGAATGCTTCTAATTGGGGCTCCGGCGAGAGTAACTCCTTTCGTAGCGCCGCTACTACCAGCTTTTCCAAGTCAGGCGATCAACGGGGCAGTGTATTAACTTCAGCAGGTCGTTCCAAAAACCGCTGGAAGGAGACCACTCAAAATGTCGAACAGCAATGAAGTAAGACCCGGAAACAACTGGTGCGACTAACAGCCAAACAGAGAGAGCAAAAAGAATGTACACTGATGTTCTATTTCGCGAGCGACAATTCACTCGCTCCCCTCATAGTCCCGCAACTTAAAGCTATTAAGCGGGCCGGATTTCACCCGGATGCTAACGTGGTGGTCCAGTTTGATCCTAACGCCGAGAATACGCCGGTTCACGTTTTTGATGTCAATCTCATTAACAAGATTAGGGCTGGGGGCAAACACAAGGTTGGACTCTCTCCCAATTCTCGTTTCGTCAGGAGTCTGGCAGAAGACAAACTTTGGGAAAGGCAAAAAAAGAAATTATCAAAGGAGCGTTGAAGAAAGAGCTTGGGAGCAAAAGTATCAACTATGTTCCGCCCGAAACGCCCGCAAAAATGTCCGGTGCACGAAATCCAAAGGAAGCGTTGCACACTTTCCAATCCAGCGCCGCGAGATTACTTGGCTGAATCCCACGACGCTGAATTCGAAGATTAAGACCTACAACATCAACCTGCGGGCGCAAGTCAGGTAGGGAATTTCGTCAGAACTCCCACAGGTCTCTTAGTTCTCTGCCCCATCTAAATCTTTATTCTTAACAGCCTCGAGAAAAGCGGCCTCATCGAGCCCCGGCGCCGGATAGTTACAAAGTTGAATTGGTGAAAATCTTTAGAGATTACAACCGCGACGCTGTGGGTTCCTGGGCTAAGAGCAATCAGGGGTTCGCAAATGAGAGCGCTGGATGCAAAACGGAATCGTTGAAGCTCGGTGAAACGTTCCAGCCTGATTAACCATTTCTTATGGGTGACGATCCGGGTTCTTTGGCGGTAGCAAGTCCTTCGATGGCATGGCTAATTTGATTGACAAGCCTTGGGGATGGTATTAACGTCTGCGCTGCGCCCGCGTTTTGTAACTTGATACGGGCTGTTATTGCCACTACTGGTCCAGTCTCACTCATGGTGAATGATTTGACGTGTTTTCTGAGCTGTTAGCGTTTATTACGCTACTGCACTAGCCAGCATCCGAGATAGTCAACTTCGCTCTAAGCCGCAATCCGGAGATCGCCGGTCGTAGTTGCGGTTAACTCTGAGTTGGGACTTAAAAAGGAGGCATTACAATGGCAGGCAAATCTACCTGGACTGTTATGGTCTATCTTGCAGGGAAGAATAACCTAGGTGAGGAGTGTGTGTTTTCTTTAACTGAGTTGAAGCGAATCGGACCAGGCAAAGGTGTTAAGGTGATCGCGCAACTTGACTCCAGCATTTACGATGGCGCGGACATAGTTGTCCAGAAGGGGGAGAAACCAGGTGCTCTTAATAACGAACTGCAAGCAGGTAAAGTCCGGCGCGCGCTAAGGACGACTGGACGACGGCTCACCTATTTTGACGAGATTCTTAGCTTTATCGAAGGGTGCATACGTACACACAGTGCCCACCACTACATGCTGGTTTTGTCGGGTCACGGCCACGGCTCCGTAGGTGACTTTCTTAGCAAGGATCAGGCGAACAAGATCGATAGCTTGAGTATTCGGAGCCTCGGCAAGCTGATCGAGAACGTGAACAAGGCAATAGCGAAAACAAACGGCACGCCGAATGAGCAGAATAAACTCGACATTCTCGGTATGGATTCCTGCCTCATGAGCATGGCGGAGGTTGCCTACGCCGTGCACAAGCACGCGAGAATTATGATCGGCGCCGAGGGTTTCGAGCCAATGGCCGGATGGCCCTACGCATACATTCTCGAAGAGATTAATAAGCTCGCGGCTAAACGAAACGGGGGCAACGACGAAGACGTGAGAACACTTGGGAAAAAGATCGCTTGCAAGTACATCAGTTATTACAGTGACTACCAGGCAGCAGCCGTCTCGGTGGATCAGGCGGCCTGCGATCTCAGCCAGAGTGTCAATCTAATGAAGGCAGTCAGAAGCCTATCCGATGTACTTTGTAGCGGCTTAAGTGATTCGGACTCCAAGCTCCGGAACGCCCTCGTGCTCGCGCACTGGGAGGCCCAGCCCTACAAAAACGAGCAGTACACCGACCTTTACGACTTTTGTAATCGGTTGCAGTACTACCATGCCGATGGAAAGGATGCAGATGGAAAGGACGCGGTTCATCGGGCGTGCCAAAACGTAAAGAATTCCATTCTGGGCAGTGCACGCGAGGGAGATGAAGCCAAACAGGCTGACCCCAATTTCCAGAACGTTCCCGGCTTCGTCCTAAGATCGTGCTACAGCGGGCTGACCGTGCAGTATTCCTACGGCGTTTCAATCTACTTTCCATGGGCGGAAAAACCTGCCGATCTCGATCAATACAAAAACCTCCACTTTGCCAAAGACTCTCGCTGGAAGAATTTTCTTGACGCCTACCTCTACGCTACGAAGCGTGACTTCCGACCGGGCCGCGATAATAAATCAAGATCCTTCGAGGATCCGCAGATGCTGAACCTGTTCAAGGCCAATATTGGCGGCGGCTTCGCCGGTATGGCTAGTCGGAGCGGACTGGAGAGTAAGAGCGGCTTGGAGAGTAAGAGTGGTTTGGAGAGTAAGAGCTTAGAGAACCTTATAGGAACCATGAGAAACCCACCTACTGAATTCGCCGACTGCGTCTGCGAGGCCGAATAAACGGTAGCGCTGGGGATCTGCCAATAGACTCCGAATAAAGCGGTAGGAAGAGAAGAACGGAGCGGAAATGGGAGTTCTCTAACTTAGTCTAAGAAGGGTTGTTGCCCAAAAAGTGAGAAGTTTCGGAGCGACGCGACGTATGGAAGTCGACCCCCGCAGAGCTATCAAGCTAGGCTTTCCACTTCTGGCCTTCGCTTTTATCCTGTTGGTGCCGATGCCTGAGGGCCGCTCAAGACTCCAAGAAACCGACCCGCGTGTTGACGGTGCTCGCCAGCTTACGTCCGGGCAAAGGACAGCAAACGATCTCTCCGCGGGCGAACCTCACGCTTACCGCATCGACCTCGATGAGGGCCAATACCTTCACGTGTTCATCGAGCAGCAGGGCATCGATGTGGCCGTCGCGCTTTACGGCCCGGAAGGACAAATACTGGCCCACCTTTACTGCCGCGATTACGGGCCGACACCGATTTCAGTCATCGCCGAATCTGGCGGCTCTTACCGTTTTGAGTTAAGTGCCAAGAGCAAAGCTCAGGCGCGCGGACACTACGAACTGAGGGCTGAAGAAGTCAGACCCGCCACGGCGCAGGACCGGCAAAGGATTATCGCTGAGCAAGCTGTTGCTGATGGAGAGCGACTACTCGATGAGTGGAAAGCGGAGTCGAGCCGCAAGGCGATTGATGAGTTCAAAGAATCGTTGTCCTTTTGGCGGGCCGCTAGTGATCAGCGAGAAGAAGCCCGAACTCTGAGACGTATCGGAGACACGCACCGGACTTTAGGGGAATATCAAGACGCCTTCGATGCCTACGATCAAGCAGTCCTGCTCTGCAGGAAGATCAACGATAACAGGGGAGAGGCAGAGTCACTCAATAAACTCACTGAAGTTTTTATTACCTGGGGAGAGAATCAGAAGGCGCTTAGACTGCGGGCCCAGGTGCTGAAATCAATCCAATATGGCGCTCATCGCCGCGAAAGGGCACAGGCACTCAACAATTGGGGCGAGATTTACTACGGCCTTGGAGAATTAGATAGATCCTTAGAAGTCTATCAGCAAGCATTACCGTTTTGGCGTGAACTAGGTGATAGACGAGGAGAAGCTCTTACTTTACTAAACTTGGGTTACACGCTATCAGACCAGGGCCAGTTAGAAAAAGCGCTTGCGTATTACACTGGCGCGCTCACTCTATGGGTGGCCACAAACAATAAGCACGGGCAAGCCATGACCCTCAACGCACTCGGGCGTCTTTATTTTCGCATGGGAGAAAGTCAGGAATCCCTCGGCTATTTCCTCAGGGCGATGCAGCTAATCCAAGTTATAGGCGATCCCATAGAGGAGGCAAGGATTCATAACGGAATAGCTGGTGTCTACGATGCATTGGGGGAAAAACAGACAGCCCTTGACCATTATGCTCAGGCCCTCCCGCTCTTCCGAGTGGCCCACTACCGCGACGGAGAAGCAAATACGCTCGGTGATTCCGGCCGAGTCTATTTTGCACTTGGAGATAATCAGAAGGCGCTTGAGAACCATCGAGAAGCCCTCTCCATCTTCAGAGCTTTGGACGAGCGCCGCATGGAGATGATCGAACTTAAAGAGATTGGTCGAATCTATGACGCGAAAGGCGACCCGGAAAAGGCGCTAAAGAATTACTTGCTAGCTCGATTCTCTTACCACGCGGAAAACGACCTCCGGGGCGAGGCCGTGAGCCTGAACTTGATCGGCGGTATTTACGAAGGTTGGGGGCAACCGCAGAAAGCCCGCGACTATTATGGCCGCGCTTTGCCACTCTGCCGGCGGGCTATGAATCGTTCGGTCGAAGCTTCAACGCTCTACAACACCGCCCGCTTGGAGAAGAGGCGGGGAAATCTAGCTGAGGCGCGCGCCGAAATCGAGGCGGGCCTTAAGGTCATCGAATCATTACGCACCAAGGTGGCCAGTCAGGATTCGCGAGCATCGTACTTTGACTCGACCCATCAATACTTCGAGCTTTATGTTGACACGCTGATGCAATTGCATAAGAGCCGCCCGGCCGAAGGTTTTGACGTCGCGGCTTTTGATGCCAGCGAGAAGGCCCGCGCCCGATCGCTCTTGGAGTCATTGACGGAAGCGCGCGCCGATATTCGTCAAGGTGTCGATCCCTCGCTGTTGGAACGAGAACGCGAACTTGAGCAGGAGCTCAACGGCAAAGCGGGGCGCCTTACTCAGTTGCTCGCAAGCAAAAATCAAATGGAAGCAGAGGAGGTTGCCAAGCAAATAGATCAGCTTTCGACTCAGCATGACGAGATAAGAGCTCAGATAAAAGTGAAGAGTCCGCGCTATGCAGCGTTAACGCTACCACAACCTCTTAGCCTGCATGAGATTCAGCACCGGGTACTGGGCGACGACTTATTATTGTTGGAGTACATGCTGGGTGACAATCGCAGTTATCTGTGGGCGGTAACCCGCACGGAGCTTTCGAGTTTTGAATTGCCGGGCCGAGCGCAGATCGAGGATGCAGCCAGGAGCTTCTACAAATTGCTGACGGCAAACCAGCCGAAGACGGGAGAAACGTTCGATCAGCGGCAGGCTCGCGTGCGCGAGGCTAACGCGCACATCGCCCAAGAAGCAGCATCGTTTAGCAAACTCGTGCTCGGTCCGGTGGTAAATAAACTCGGGAAGAAGCGTTTGCTGATCGTCGCTGACGGCGCCTTGCAATATATTCCTTTTCAGGCTTTGGTGGTCCCTGGTAACGCAAACGGTGACAATGCCGCAGCACAGTCGCAGCCGAGCACTCGAAGTGAAGAACTAATTCCGCTGATCATCGATCACGAGATTATTAATGAACCATCGGCTTCGGCGTTGGCGCTCGTAATGAGTGAGACAGCACAGCGCAAACAGGCGCCAAACAGCGTCGCAGTATTCGCGAATCCCGTGTTCGAGTCTGAGGATCCACGAGTCAAATCCAGTCGTTCATCCGAAACCAAATTGGTTCAGGGTCAATCAGAACAATCGTCCCCACAGTTGCAGATTCAACAAGCTTTCAGAGATGTCGGCTTCGGTGACGGCCTGCGAATTCCACCGTTGCCCGCGTCCCGGGACGAAGCGAATGCGATCATGGCAGTGACTCCCTGGCACACCGGATTCAAAGCCGAGAGCTTTGAAGCAAGTCGCGCCACAATTATGAAACCCCTGATGAACCAGTATCGCATCGTACACTTTGCCACGCATGGTTTTGTCGATTATCAGCATCCCGAACTGTCCGGCCTCGTGCTCTCGTTGGTTGATGAAAAGGGAAACGCGCAGGATGGCTTTCTACGCATGCACGACGTATATAACTTGAAGCTGCCAGTTGATTTGGTTGTATTGAGCGCATGTAACACGGGATTAGGAAAAGAGGTCAAGGGAGAAGGGTTAATCGCTCTGACGCGCGGCTTCATGTACGCCGGCGCCGGAGGAGTCGTCGCCTCTTTGTGGAAAGTCGATGACGACGCCACTGCCGAGCTGATGACTCACTTTTACGAAGGAATGTTCAAGCGGGAACTGACGCCTGCGGCGGCGTTAAGAGACGCGCAGATTGCGATGTGGCAGCAAAAGCGGTGGCACTCGCCCTACTACTGGGCCGCGTTTGTTCTCCAGGGACAGTACGATCAGAAAGAGATGTTGAACCCTCGACTAGGCGTGTGGCAAATCGCAGCGCTTGCTGCGCTCATCTCAACATTCCTTGCAATGCTGTTTCTTTTCTTGAGAAGAAGACGAGGTAAGATTCTTAGGCAGACGTGAATTCGGAGGCGACTTAGTTATTAGTTACGCGGAAGGGATACTTATCCACTTCCTCGTACTCACCGCGCGGATTAAGGCCGCTCAGTTTGACGTAGTAATAGCCTCGCGTAAGCAATGACGCAGCTACCTTGAAAGGAATGATGACATGCGAGTTTTTCGTGGTAACCCGTAGGCTATCACGACTGAATTCTTCTGAGCCTTCTGTGGTTTGCAAGACCGCGCGATAGCCTTGGTATTGATCGACCCTCGCCACTCTTAAATCTAACTCCACTGAATCAGTTCCTGGTGAGATGGTAAATCTACTAATCCCCTCTTCGTCGCGAGTAATTCCCGGAGTCAGCTCGATGGCGATGACAGGACCGGCCGCACGCGGCATTGAATTTCTCGCGCTCTTGAAAACGATTAAGGAAACGACGGTTACGATCAGCAACAGTGCAGCCGCCAAAGAGTACGATACGATCGGATTCTTAAAGGGCAGGAACGGAAAAACTGCTTTTTCGTGTCGTTCAAAAGGCTGAGCTGAAAGATGTCTGTCGAGAGCACGTCCGAGGCGGAGCTTGTTGTGGCTGTCAGGATCGGACAGATAATTCTTTTCGAAGAGCCGGCGCTCGTCCGCGCTGAGTTGGGCGTTGACGTATTCGTCGACGAGTTCGTCTTCCATGATCTGTACTTCCTCGTAGAACTCATCGTCGGTCAGGACTCTGCGCTCGATCTCTGCGAGGTCCGCTCCGGCGAGTTGCCCCAACAAGTACTTCTTGATATTCCCTTGAATTTCGGGACTTGAAGTCATGTCAAACATTTTTACGTTTGGGGCCGTGTCCTAAACTGAATGATTAATTAGCGCAAAGCATTTCACGCACTATTGGCCCGTCGCTACCGCTCCCGGTTCTGTAACTCGGCGCAGCGAAACGGATTTCAATGGACGGGCTGCTCCTCGAGGCATTCATTCAGACACTGTTGCAATCGAGAACGAATTCGATGCGCGCGGATTCGCAAGGCATTCACAGCTATCCCCAACTGTTCAGCCAGCCGCTGACGGCCCTCGATCTTTGCGCGCTTGTCCTTTTGATAATAGTGCATTACGAGTTCGCGCTGGTCTGAGGACAATCGCTCCAGGCAGCGATCTAGGCATTCGTATTCGCGCTCTTTCTCTTCGCTGAACGCTGCCAGATCGCAACTCACACCTGGCGGGCTTGGCCTTTTCAAATATTCCATGTGGACCAGTTGGGCCACCCGGTAGAAATAGAAGCGCGGGCTGCCTTCGTAGTCGTCGATAATGGTTTTCAGTTTCGCCGTGACACGATTGATGGTTTCGTCGGCGAGATCCTCAGCCTCCGCGCAGCCGCGTCGAGCAAAGATCTTAATCAAACGTTCGCGGATCGTTTCGTACTCCCGGCCAGCCGCTTCCAGGTTCACATCGAGCCAATGGAGCAGCCGATCAAAGTCTTCTTGAGTGAGAACCCAACCCGTCTTCATCGGAACTCGGATTAGAACGGAAAGTGCGCAGGAACTGATAACTGACGCGCGAAGACTAATTTGTCCAGCGGCTGATGTCAACAAAAAGGTTCT
>Ga0137361_10002624_pt1 | contig 11472 bp, 8 predicted proteins | sample Mad1_80_16metaG_FD_104923 | JGI IMG/M metagenome (GOLD analysis project Ga0137361, IMG submission 104923) | Vadose zone soil microbial communities from Angelo Coast Range Reserve, California, USA - Mad1_80_16 metaG | ecosystem: Environmental > Terrestrial > Soil > Vadose zone | place: USA... | reverse complement strand
TTTGGCGCCATGGCCTTCACCATCGGCAAATACGGGCTGGCTTCCTTGGGTCCTCTCGTCAAATTGATGGCCACGCTCTACATTACATCGATATTCTTCGTCATCCTCGTGCTGGGGAGCATCGCTCGCGTAGCAGGCTTCGGAATCCTGCGCTTCCTCTGGTTTCTTCGCGATGAAATTCTCCTCGTGCTGGCCACGAGTTCTTCGGAACCGGCGTTGCCCTCGCTCATGGCTAAGCTCGAAAAGCTCGGCTGCTCCAAAGCCCTCGTCGGCCTGGTTGTCCCCACCGGTTACACCTTCAATGCCGACGGCACAAGCCTCTACATGACTCTTGCCGCCTTATTCGTGGCTCAGGCAACCCACACCCATCTAACAGTAATCCAGCAGTTCACGATCCTGGGCGTTGCGCTACTCACCTCCAAAGGCGCGAGCGGTGTGCAAGGAGCCGCCTTTATCGCGCTCGTCGCCACTATGATGGTGATCCCAACCATACCCGTTGCCGGAATGGCGTTGATTCTCGGCATCGATCGTTTCCTCAGCATGTGCCGTGCTGCGGTCAACATGACCGGCAATGCTGTTGCCACCCTCGTCGTGGCTCGGTGGGAAAACGAGCTAGACAGCGACACTCTGCAGAAGAAACTGGCGGGGGAAGAAAGTGAAGCGCGCTAAGCACCACCCGGTGAGCGGTGACGATCCACTACGGGGATCTGGGAAACTGGCCATCGTTCTGACAGAGATTCCCGAACGCCAGTGCACCGGCACTTAGCTCTCAACTCCAACAGGTGAATTGTGATAAAAGTGCGTTCTTGAGAAAAAAAGTGCAGACTTACTCTTTCTATGAAAAAACCTTCGTGAAAGCGAAACGGGAGTTGTTACTCACGAGGTGTTGTCTTCCCTTGGCGATCTTCGCGCAGATACCGACCGTTATTCCGCTGGCTTCCGAGCCTCATCATCATCTTGCACTGCACAACGAATACGTGAACGTGTACGAGGTCGAAGTGGCACCGCATGATTCCGTACAATTGCACCGGCATGAATTTGACGCGATTAGCATCATGATGAGCAATTCGGAAGTCGTCGTCCGGGCTCCCGGAAAACCGGACGCACGACAGAAACTCTCCGAGGGTCAAGTGCGGCTTCAGTCCAGCGGCTATGTGCATTCTACGTCGATCGAGGGCGACACCCTCTACCGGAACGTCACCGTAGAGCTTCTTTTCCGTCAGCAAGGAGGACACAATCTCTGCGCTAAGGTGATCGCCACTCAGGGGCTGAACTGTGCCAGTGAACAGGCATCACCTCCGAGCTCGACGCACACAGAACAACCCCAATATGAAACCGACCAGACGTCTGTGACTCTTATTGGGGTGCTGCCCCACCAGAACGTCAGTTTAGGCAACACTAGCGGTTCGGAATTGATCGTGTCGCTCGACGATGCGTTATTCGCGACTGCAGGCGAAACGGGCCCGGCTAAGCCAATGCGTCCCGGCGATTTTAAGTGGATTGCGATTGGCCAGGCGGCATCCGTATTCAAGAACAACAGCGACAAGGAAGCACGGCTGATTTCGTTTCGATTGAAACCTCAAGGGCCTGTGGAAGCAACGACAGCACCGACAAAGTGACCGCTCCTACTTGCTCACTTGCAGCGCGATAGCCGCCCCGAGATCCTTGGTCGTCGAGGTACCGCCAACGTCCGGAGTACGCACTTTCGATTGCGCTAGAATCTCCGCGATCGCGTTTTCGACGGCATTCGCGGCGTCTGGAACGCCCAGATGTCTTAGCATCATCGCGCCAGACCAAATCTGCCCGATCGGATTCGCGATTCCCTTTCCGGCGATGTCAGGGGCCGAGCCATGAACGGGCTCAAACATGGATGGAAATTCTTTTTCGGGATTGAGATTCGCGGAAGGCGCGATGCCGATTGATCCCACGACAGCGGGGCCCAGATCGGAAAGAATGTCGCCGAAAAGATTGGAGCCCACGACAACATCAAACCAATCCGGGTGCCGCACAAAATGTGCGGTCAGGATATCGATGTGAAACTGGTCCGTGCGGATTTCCGGGAACTTGGCCGCCATCGCGTGAAAGCACTCATCCCAGAAGGGCATGGTGTGAATGATGCCGTTTGATTTTGTGGCGGAGGTGAGATGCTTGTTTCTCTTGCGAGCCAATTCGAACGCGAATTGCAGCACGCGGTTCACTCCCCGTCGTGTGAAAACCGTCTGCTGAACAGCCATCTCCTCATCGGTTCCCTCATAAAGACGTCCGCCAATGTTTGAATATTCCCCCTCGTTGTTCTCACGGACGATGCAGAAATCAATCTGGCCGGGTTTCCAGTTCTTCAGCGGAGATTCAATCCCTTCAAAAAGTCGCGCGGGGCGCAAATTTACGTATTGACGGAATCCGCGGCGGATAGGAATCAACAGGCCCCAAAGCGAAACGTGATCCGGCACACTGGGATGTCCAACAGCGCCAAGGAAGATGGCGTCAAAAGGCCGGAGTTGCTCCAGGCCATCGGCGGGCATCATCTTTCCGGTTTTGACGTAAGTTTCGCAACTCCAATCGAACGCGTGCCAGTTGAATTGGAATCCAAAGCGGTGTCCTGCCGCTTCCAACACGCGGACGCCTTCGGGCACCACTTCTTTCCCGATGCCGTCTCCCGCAATGACTGCAATATTGAAAGTTTTCATGTACGCCGCTCTTTATTCCCTCTCCGCTGACAACAACGGAGACAGCGCACGTACATCCGGGGCCGAATCCAAAGCCCTTACAAAAGCTATTATTTTCTCGGACTTGACCCTCGGCCATTCCGAGTACTCGGCACATCCTCTGAATTTTGTCGCCGCTTCTTCAAAAGTCATGGGGTTCGCTGGGCTGCCCTTGCCAAAATCAGCCCGGCCGGCGATGACTCTCCCGTCCTTCAAATGAATTTTCAGCAGGGAGGTCATTTTGTCGTAGCCGGCGGTCTCGGCCTCCGGGTCTATATAAAAGTTTACCCTGCGGATCATTTCCTGCACGTCGGAGCGCTGAACCACTTTGTCCGAAAACTCGCCCAACCCAGCCTTTCGTTCCAGGAACAGAATTGCCATACAGAATTCCATGCTGAATTTCGCTTCCAGTCCGGTCTTCGGCTGATGGTGAAGAAGCGTTGTCGTCATATTGTGATTAGCGCCGACATCGACCTTTTCCACTTGAGCGGCCTGAATATTGTTGGCCTCGATCAATCGCGCGAGCTCGGTCATCGCGGGATGGGTGAGTGATCCTGATGGATAAGGTTTCAACGAGATTCCCGGGGAAGTGAACGTCCAAGGCTTCCCGAGACGGTCCATAATTGCCGCAGGATCGTAGGAACCTCCGAAGGCACGAAAGAATCCCCGGTCCGCTTCCAGGATTTGGTCGGCAGCGGTCCAACCCAAGGCGACAAGTTCCGTGGACACAAGCCCGCTTTCTGCAGCGTGACCGGCTTGAAACGGTTTGGTCATGGTGCCAAAGTTTTCTCTAAGTCCCCCCGACTGACTAGCAACCAGACCAAATGCATTCAGTATTTTCGAATGCTCAAACCGAAGCAGCTTTGCGCAGGCCGCTGCGGACCCAAACGGTCCGCATGTTCCTGTGGAATGAAATCCATCTTGATAATGGCGAGGTGAGATTGCTTCCGCGATCTTGCACTCCACTTCGACGCCCAAATGGTAGGCCAGTGTCAATTGCTTGCCCGAAACGCCAGCCCCTTCCGCGAGCGCGAGGATAGCTGGAAGAACAGGCACAGTAGGGTGCACGAGCAGGCCATAGACACGGTCCTTGGCGACGGCGAGCTGCGTGTCGTCGAAATCATCCGCGTGGATCGAAACGCCGTTCACGAAGGCAGCGAAGCGTGGTGAAGTTTTCCGGGCTGATCCTATGATGGTAGATTTTCCGTCGCAGACACCGATAGTCTCCAGATATCGACGGCACAGAGTCCCTGTCTGCGCCCTGGAACCCGCTAATGCCAATCCCAAACCATCGAGGATCGACTTTTTCCCCAGTTCAACTACTTCTCCCGGAATATCTTCGTACTTTGCCTGCGAGACAAATTTGCCGACGTAATTCGTGAGGCCGGGGGCCCTGGGAAAGCCACTCCTGGACATGAGTTCCGCACCTTCTGTGGAATCTGCAAGCATGGTTGAAGCAATCACGCCTAGAGAAGCTATCCCAAAGTCACGCCTGCGCATTTTTCACCCTGACACTTTGCAGATCTACTTTTGGCTGCATCCATTGCCCCCCGAAGAGTTCAGGTCATGGCGTACCATCTGTCCGCCCTTCATACCAAACTTCGCGCGTTCAAGCGAGGAACAAACGAAGCAACCAGAACTCGCGATAGGTTCGTGCCAGACCACAACCCACCGCAAAGCTGCCCCATGCGACCAGCAGGATACTGATAGATTTCTTGGCGCTCCAGTGTTTCGCCAAGTGCGCACGAGGGATTTGCAGCGCGAGGTAACCCCAGAAGAAAATGCCGGCGACCGTTGCTGCCTGTTGCGGATCCAAATGGAGGTCCCGGCTGATTCGCGGCAGGGCGGGCGAGATGTTTGTGTGACCGATAAACGCGATCATGCACATGATGAGCGCGACAGGTATGATGCGAACCCATCGCTGAGACGTCGCGTTCCTGGTCGTCACGACCGATACGTCGGACTTGTGTACTTGCTCCATCATATTGCCTGTCGTCTTCATCGTTACCATTCAATGGCCCGGCGTCATTGCCAGGGTGAGGTCGCATTTAGCTTGGTGCGCGCGGCAAAGAACGAGGTCTCAGCGGGAAGTATATTTCAGCGCAGCACCCTAACCTAGAAATTGCGCTCGGCCCTGGGTCAGATAAAAGCAAATTAATATGACGTTAAGCTCACATCGCGACGGCTAGGGTATGCTGTCGCCCGCTGGCTTTCCAAGAGGAATGCACTCGCAACCCAATTATTGTTGCGGGGCGGCCACGTCTAGAGTGACTGAGGTCACTGCAAGCCGTCTTGATGCTGGCATGATTTGTAAATGAAACGTCTTGGGTGAGTTCCTCATGCGCGTTGCAGGCGTATTTTCGGCCGTATCATCAATCATATGATTCATACCGGCCGCCACTTTTTGCAAATCCCCGGTCCTACAAACATTCCCGATCGCGTTCTGCGGGCCATCGGTCGGCCCATCATTGATCATCGTGGCGCCGAATTTGTGAAATTGGCAACGCAAGTCTTGGAAGGTCTGCGCTCAATTTTCCAAACAAATTCTTTCGTCGTGATGTATCCGTCCTCTGGCACAGGGGCTTGGGAGGCGGCGCTGGTCAACACGCTATCTCCGGGCGACCGTGTTTTGGTGTTCGAGACGGGCCACTTTTCGCAACTCTGGGGGCAACTAGCACAAAAGATGGGCTTTCAGGTGGAAACCATACCTGGAAGCTGGCGGGCAGGCGCGGCGGCTGGAGAGCTGGAGTCACGATTGAACTCGGACAAGGGCCACGCTATCAAAGCTGTGCTTGTGGTTCACAACGAGACTTCAACGGGGGTAACAAGCGGAATCGCCGAGCTTCGTCGCGTGATGAATCGCGTCGGCCACTCTGCGCTGCTGATGGTAGATGCGATTTCCTCTTTAGGATCAATGGACTATCGCCACGATGAATGGGAGGTTGACGTCACGGTCGCGGCTTCGCAAAAGGGCTTGATGAATCCTCCCGGTCTGAGTTTTAACGCTGTTTCGCAGAAGGCCCTGTCGGCGAACAAGACCGCAAAAATGCCAAGGTCCTATTGGGACTGGCAGGGAATGTTGAAGTCTAGTGAGACGGGGATTTTTCCATACACACCAGCCACGAACCTCATCTACGGTTTGCAAGAAGCATTGCAGGTGATGAGCGAAGAAGGCCTGGCGAACATATTTCGCCGGCACGAACGCCATGCGAGAGCAGTCCGTGCGGCGGCCCGGGAGTGGGGCCTGGAAATTGTCTGTAGCATGCCTCACGAGTACTCGAGCACAGTCACGGCAGTCTTCACTCCAGACGGTCACAATGCAGACCAACTACGAGCAACTATCCTCAATCATTTTGACCTCTCCCTCGGGGCCGGTTTGGGAAAACTTGCGGGCAAAGTTTTCCGCATTGGGCATCTAGGACACTTCAACGATCTCATGCTGATGGGAACGCTCAGCGGGATCGAAATGGGCCTGCGACTGGCGAGTGTGCCCCACAAAAAAGGTGGTGTCATGGTAGCCCTCGATCGGCTCGACCGGGCAGGCGCGGCGATAGAACTTGAACTTGGGGGCAGCTAGTGCGTAGTTCATACCAGCGTGGAAGAAAAGCCACCCACCCAATGCCGGACTCACTGAATGGCCGCTAATCCTAAGATAGCCCCGGTGCCTGCGAAAGCACTCTCCGCCTCCACTATCGTGCTATTTCTGATTTGCTTGATGTATGGGATTACTTACATAGACCGGAACAATGTGAGTACGGTTGCCCCCATCTTCGAACGAGACCTGTATCTGACCAACACGCAAATCGGGCTTGTGTACTCCGCTTTTGCCTATCCATATCTCATCTTCCAAATCATCGGTGGTTGGGTCAGCGATCGGTTCGGAGCGCGAATTGGGCTGACCGTCTGCGGCGTTATCTGGGCGTCCGCCACCCTGCTGACAGGTACGGTCAGCAGTCTAGCGGCAGTGCTTTTTCTTCGTGTCATGCTTGGGTTCGGAGAGGGGGCGACGTTTCCCACTGCGACGCGGGCGATGAGTGATTGGACGCCAAAAGAAAAACGAGCGTTTGCCCAGGGGATCACCCATGCGAGTGCTCGGTTGGGCAATGCCTTGACGCCACCCCTAGTGGCTTGGTTGATTGTAGCCGTGACGTGGCGAGGTTCGTTCATCTTCCTGGGCATCATCAGCCTAGCCTGGGTCATCGCATGGGCTTTGTATTTTCGGGACGATCCCGGTGATCACCCGGACATCACCCCGCTTGAACTGGAGCGCTTGCCGAGCTACGCAGCACGAAAGAACAGAGAAAAAGAAACTGTGCCCTGGCTCCTGCTAGTCCGTAGGATGTTTCCTGTCACCGTCGTCTATTTCTGCTACGGTTGGACGCTCTGGCTCTATCTAGCTTGGATACCATCGTTCTTTCTTCATAGCTACCGGCTCAATCTGAAGAGTTCGGCGCTCTTCTCGGCCGGCGTTTTCTTTGCTGGGGTACTGGGTAATACGGTAGGCGGGGTAATAAGCGACTGGATTTTCGACCGGACTGGTGACCGCAATAAAGCACGTCGGAATCTCGTGGTCGCAGGCTTCGTCTGCTCCGTGGTTTCGATGCTGCCGATTCTTCTGTTGCACAATCTTACGTGGGTGGCCGTTTTTCTCAGCCTCGCGTTTTTCTTTTCCGAGTTCACGATTGGGCCCATGTGGGCTATTCCGATGGACATCGCACCGCGCTTTTCTGGTTCAGCGAGCGGTCTGATGAATACCGGCTCAGCGCTAGCCGCAATAATCTCGCCTCTGGTTTTCGGATATGTGATCGACAAGACGGGAGATTGGACGCTTCCCTTTCTCGGCAGCATCGGATTGCTGTTGATTGGCGCAATACTTGCGTTTTGGATGAAACCGGACGAAGAACTCCCTGGTGCAGGAATGAACGCCACGCCCGCAGCGAAAGAGGCAAAACTTTAGAACAATCAGATATGAAAACTTATCTTTCAACTTCTATTCTGCTTCTCTCTGATCCAAACTAATAAGCCGTGCACACACTCACCCCATTACCGTTGAGCTCGCATGCAAAACCTGTGGACTCGTTCTCTCAAGCGTTGGAACTAGAGAAGGAACTCAAGCGAACGCTGAATGGTGAAGTACGGTTCGATCGAGGGAGCCGGGCGCTGTATGCCACGGATGGATCGAATTACCGGCAGATTCCCATCGGCCTAGTCGTCCCGCGCAATGACGCAGATGTCGTTGCAGCGGTAGCGGCATGCAGGAAGTATGGTGCTCCCGTGCTGGCGCGGGGGGCGGGTACGAGTTTGGCCGGCCAATGCTGCAATGTAGCAGTCGTATTGGATTTTACGAAGTATATGAACCGGATCCTCGAGATCGACGTCTACGGGAGATTCGCGCGAGTTCAGCCGGGTGTCGTACTTGACTCCTTGCGAAACCGCGCGGAGAAACATCAGTTAACGTTCGCGCCGGACCCTTCTACTCATAACCGGTGCACGATCGGCGGGATGATTGGGAATAATTCGTGTGGAACCCATTCGCTGCTCGGAGGGAAAACTGTCGACAACGTGGAAGAGCTGCGAATTCTGCTTTGCGACGGCTCGCAGATGACGGTGGGAGCCACGAGCGGAGCGGAGGTAGCGAGCATCATCGCTCAGGGTGGCCGCCGCGGCGAGATTTACAGCAAGCTATACAAGATCCAGCAGCAATATGCCGGCTTGATACGCGCACGCTTTCCGCAAATTCCAAGACGAGTCTCCGGCTATAACCTGGATGAGCTGCTGCCCGAGAGAGGATTCAATGTTGCGCGGGCGCTAGTGGGGACAGAAGGCACTTGCGCAATTGTGCTGGAAGCCAAGTTGAAATTGATCCATAGCCCTCAACATCGCACGCTTGTTGGGCTGGGATATGAGGATGCATTTTGCGCGGCCGACCACGTTCCGGCGATATTGCGGTTCCGTCCGATCGGGCTTGAAGGTTTTGAGGGAAGTATCGTCGACGGGCTCCAGAGAAAGGGAACGCAAAACCTGGATCTTCTTCCTGCGGGTCGAGGGTTTTTGCTGGTGGAATTTGGAGCTGATGATTCGAACGAAGCTCAGCAACTCGCCGTAGAGCTCGTCGATCACCTGAAACAGGTCAGCGGGGCTCCCAATGCACGGCTGTATTCAAAGAGCGAAGCACGGGCGGTATGGCAGATCCGCGAGGCCGGGCCGCGCGCGGCTGCGTTTGCTCCCGGTGCGCCGGCGGAATGGGAAGGCTGGGATGACGCAGCCGTAGCTCCGGAAAAGTTGGGAGGCTACCTGAGGGACATTCGGAAGCTGATGAACGAATACCACTACCGAGGCGCATTCTATGGGCATTTTGGTCATGGCTGCGTCCACATGCGTGTAAGCTTCGATCTCGAAAGTGAAAACGGAATCCGGAAATACGCAGAGTTCATCGACCGTGCAGCCGATCTGGTGGTGGGCTATGGCGGCTCACTTTCCGGCGAGCACGGTGACGGGCAATCACGGGCAAGATTGCTTCCGAAAATGTTTGGGCCCGAGCTGATAAAGGCCTTTGGAGAATTCAAGACTGCTTGGGATCCGGACAATAAGCTAAACCCGCATAAAGTTGTCGACGCCTACTTGCCCACGGAGAATTTGAGGCTCGGCGCGGACTATAAGCCTCTGGAGCCTCAGACTCATTTCAAGTTTCCCGATGACGACGGTTCTTTTGCGAAGGCAACGCTGCGGTGCATCGGCCTTGGAGCATGCCGGAAGAGTGATAGCGGTGCGATGTGCCCGAGTTACATGGTGACGCTTGAAGAAGAACACAGCACGCGGGGGCGTGCTCACTTGCTTTTTGAGCTGCTTCAGGGCGAGGTCATACGCTCAGGTTGGGAGGACGAACACGTCAAGGATGCACTGGAACTGTGCCTTTCGTGCAAGGCCTGCAAGTCGGAATGCCCGGCGAACGTCGATATTGCAACCTACAAAGCGGAATTTCTGTCGCACCATTACGAAAAAAAACGGCGGCCGCTAAGAGCGTATGCCTTCGGCTTAATCGAGCGCTGGACAAGGTTTGCGTCGCGAATTCCCAGAATTGCTAACTTTCTGAGCCAAGCGCCAGGATCCCGTCATCTGCTGCAAAGGGTCCTAGGGCTTGCGCCGCAGCGGCAATTGCCACGTCTGGCGCCAGTCACCTTTTGGCAATGGGCGCAAAGGTATCGGAATTCCATTTTCGGAGATGAGAGCAGATTGAATTGGGTGCCGCTGACTAGGGGGCGGCAAGTCGTTCTGTGGGTGGACACGTTCAACAATTACTTTCATCCGGAAACGTGCCGGGCCGCCCTGGAAGTGCTGGAGGAGGCGGGATTCACGGTGATGTGTTCCCGACGTCCTCTGTGCTGCGGGCGACCGCTTTATGACTTCGGGATGCTTGAGAAAGCCAAAGAGAATCTGAGGCAAATCATGAGCGCTCTTCAATCGCAGATTGACGCGGGACTGCCGATTGTGGTCTTGGAGCCGAGCTGTGCTTCTGTTTTTCGCGATGAGCTGCATAACCTATTTCCCGCCGACGAGAGCGCCGGGCGGCTCCGGAAGCAAACATTCCTTCTCAGTGAGTTCCTGCAAAATCAGGCTCCGGAGTATCATCCTCCTTCCCTCTCCCGAAAAGTTATTCTTCATGGCCACTGCCACCATAAGGCACTCATGAAAATCACTGATGAGGAATCGATACTCCGGAAGATGGGTGTGCAACTGCAATCCTTGGACTCCGGATGTTGTGGAATGGCCGGGCCGTTTGGTTTTCAGAAAGATAAGTTCGAGATATCGCAGGCCATAGGAGAGCGAATCCTGCTGCCAGCCGTGAGGAACGCAGCACCGGACACACTCATCGTTGCTGATGGCTTTAGTTGCCGGGAGCAAATACTGCAAGGTACCGGAAGGTCTGCGATGCACCTGGCTGACGTCTTGAAGATGGCGTTGGATCGCGAAACCCTTCCGAGGACGGTTAACCTGGCCCAAGCCGGGTGAGCCTAAGCTCGCTTCAAAACGAGTCGAGAATGTTCTACTTTTTCTTGGGCGATGCCACCGATCTCTGCAATTGACCGAAATCCAGGCCAGGCAAGAGGGGAGTCTTTTCAATTCTAACAGCATCTAGGCTAAACGGATTCAGTCCCAATGCTTTAAGAATGCTAGGAGCGATTTGTGATGTTTGTACAGGAAACTTGATTTCTTGACGGCTGAACTTAGGATGGTAAATGAGAAGCGGCACATTCCGATCCGTGTTCGCGTTGCCGCCATGCTCGGCGATGAATGCACTGCGGCTATCCACGTAGATTTGGCCTGGAGTCGGTTGAATTATGATATCTGGCACGCGAGGGTCACTTTTGGGGTCATTGAATAAGAGTTTCAATGATTCACCTGAGTAAATTTCCTGAATGCCAGCCTCCTCCTGGATATTTCGGAGCGCATTGACGACATCAGCGGTGCGGTCCTGATCCGAAAGCCACAATAGGGCGACACTTCCATCCTGCTCCAATTCCGCCAACAACCCTTCCTGGACGGCACTCACGGTTTTCGGGATGAGTTCCAGATTGGCATGCTTGAGCTTCGCAGGATCAATCGGGGAGTCACCATGCTTTGAAGTGACGACGACGAGCGTTGAGTCAAGCAAGTTCTGCTCTTGGAGCCTGGCCATGATCTTCCCGAGGGATTGGTCCGTGTGAACCAGGGCGTCTTCTAGAGACGAGCTCAGACGGCCGCTTCCGTCGAGGTAACCGCCGCCGGC
>Ga0137361_10002623_pt1 | contig 11474 bp, 11 predicted proteins | sample Mad1_80_16metaG_FD_104923 | JGI IMG/M metagenome (GOLD analysis project Ga0137361, IMG submission 104923) | Vadose zone soil microbial communities from Angelo Coast Range Reserve, California, USA - Mad1_80_16 metaG | ecosystem: Environmental > Terrestrial > Soil > Vadose zone | place: USA... | reverse complement strand
TAGCCTCCCGATTTCCGTCTGCATAATTTCTGGCGCCGAGGTCAACCGAATTGGCCGCGCGCTGACTAGTATTTCCGGATGGGCCAGCGAAGTTCTCGTCGTGCTCAATGAAGAAGTTCACGATGGCACCGACATCCTGTGCGAGTCGCAGGGCGCGCGGGTTTTTCGCGAGCCTTGGAAGGGGTACGGCGTTCAAAAAAACTCTGCCGCTGCAAAAGCATCCTTTCCTTGGATTTTCAGTTTGGACGCTGATGAGGAGGTGGCGCCGGCATTATGGTCGGAAATTGCCGCAATGCTGAGTGAGCCGGCGCGGAACGAACCCTACGCGGCCTTCGAATTCCCGCGATGCTCCTATTATTGCGGACGCTGGATCCGCCACGGGGATTGGTATCCGGATCGCGTCGTCCGACTTTGGAGAAAAGGGAAGGCGAGGTATGTCGAACTTGAAATCCATGAGCGTCTGGAAGTTAATGGAACCATCGGCCGCTTAAAAGCCGATCTGCTGCATTTCAGCAATGAGAGCATCAACTGGCAGTTGGAAAAAATCGGCCGCTATTCCGATCCTTTTGTTCGCGAATGTCTGGTGGCGGACCGAAAGGCAGGTTGGCTGGATCTCACGGTTCGGCCATCTTGGAAATTTATTCGTGCTTACTTTTTGCGGCTTGGCTTTTTAGATGGCTGGCCAGGCTATTACATCGCCTGGTTGGGCGCTTTTTCCACGCTCACACGCTATGCCAAAGTGCGCGAGGCCTGCATTAATTTAATCGAAGGACCAAAGGCGGTGCAACCGAGGGAATCTAAATGATGATTCCTCCTGCGTCTCTTACGCTGGTCATTAATACTTTTAACCAGCCTGATGCTCTTCAGCGTGTCCTCCGTGCGGTCACCAATCAGTCAGAACTGCCGCATCAAGTCGTGCTAGCAGATGATGGATCGGACGAGAAAACGCGCCTGGTCTTTGAACGCTGGGCCTCACGGCAACCCTATCGTTGCGAGCGAGTCTGGCAAGAGCGGGCCGGGTTCCGTCGCGCGCGCATTCTAAATCTGGCGATTGCCCGAGCCACCAAGGACTACCTGGTGTTTTTGGATGGTGATACGGTACCGCATCCCTGCTTTCTATCCGATCATCGCCGCCTCGCGGAGCGGCGCATCTTCGTGCAAGGGCACCGCGCCTTGATCGAAAGGCGGGCCGCTCGTTCCTTCGGCTCGGGCAGGTTCGCAGCCGACCGCCTTCGCGCTTTGTTCCAAGGGCAGCTTCGCGGTCTTCAGCACGTATTCCGTTGGCCGTGGCGGGTCCAACGGTACCGCACGGATCTTCGGGGCATTCGCGGATGCAACCTGGCAATTTGGCGAGACGACTTGCTAAGGGTCAATGGCTACAACGAAGCTTTCACCGGATGGGGCCGCGAAGATTCCGAGCTGGCCGTCCGGCTGATGAACGCCGGCGTGCGCCGCATGGATGTTCGGGGCTGGGCGCTCTGTTATCATTTGTGGCATCCTCCCGCCAGCCGAGCGAACCTGGCGGCTAATGATGAGTTGTTGGAAAGTGCCGTAGCGCAAAAGGCTGTGTGGTGTAACTCGGGCTTGAATGGCCATTTACCCACTGCGCCAGTAATCAGAGAGGGCAGACGCTCAGGGAAACTCCCGGAACTGCCGGCCAACTAGCCGATCCGCTTCAGGTATCCATTCGGATTATACGTTAGCAGATATCGCTCGCGCTCCTTATCAACAACAAAATTTGGATTCTCTCTCAAAAAGTCCGCGATCGCCTGCAATGGACCTTCGACCTTCATGCCCAGATCCTCATGTGCGGCATAAAGATCCACAATGCCATCTTCAACAATAAAGTAGCTACCTAGACTTACGAACGGCGAATAGTTTCGCAAATCCTTGAGCACACCGTCCCGATAGTGGTCTCCGTCTTGAATAACAAGAGCCGACTTGCCTGAGCAAAGTTTGGCCGTCTGCTCCAGAACTTGAGGAGATGTCGAGTCGCCCTCGATCTCGATGATCCTTTTATGACTGACCCTGAATTTGGAACGGTCCTTGTCAATGGAAATGACTTCTCCATGGTCCAACAGATCAAGAAGGTTTGCCAGGTAGAGGGCACTTCCGCCCTGAGCGCAACCGATCTCGATGATTACGTCGGGCTTCACCTCGTGAATGATCTCCTGATAGATCCAGCAATCAAACGGGTTCTTTAAAGCCTTCACGCCCATCCAATAGTTATTCTTAAAAACGATCTCTTTGTGATGATAAACCAACCAATCGCGCAGTGACATCTTCAAGCGCTCTTGGTATTCCTGCCTGGTCGCCAACGTTCGGCCATAATCCGGGGCGGCCTTTTTGGCCATCTCTCGAAAAAAACCCTTAATGGACTTTTTCAAACTCACTTCTTCATCCTTCTCTTATCACCACGAGCGAAAGCGGTTGGATTTTGGCGATGCCGCAAAGGGCTCGGTGGTCGCATTGTCTTCAGTGGCATCAAGCAGGTTAGGCTCTCAATCAACTCTGCGGCTCGCAACTGAAAAAGCTGAAGTATGAAGTTTGGCCCGCCGGGAAACAGCAGCACAGACTTCACGCCACCAGCTTGTAATGTTTCTTTTCGAATTGCCACCCGAACCGCTTCTCGAGGCGGAGCATTAACCGGTGCTTCCTTTCCCGGGCAGTGAGCTGGTGATTTGGGTTAGCCTTAAAGAGGCCATCGGCTGGTGGCAACCAGCCTTGAATGGTTTTCGGATGGGTACCCGTAAATGGCTTTACGACCTGAGGATCGATTTCGGCCGAGTCCACGAACTGGCCGGTTGCACCCCAGAACCTGGCATTATTCTCCCGCTTGGCCTTCCGTTGCGTACTCGTTTTCAACCATCCGTAGTGATAGATTGTAGCGCCCGTGTGGGCTGCCCGTGGGTAACGCCCTTTCTTATGCGTGTGCAGCACCACAAAGAATAATCCTTCAGGCCCCCACGCTGGAATCGTGTTGCGCAGGATCCGGGCCTCACTGCGATACCAGCGCGGCGACCACGCGTAAGTATTGGCATTGCCGTAAAAATGCACGTAATCAAAAGCCAGCGCCTCGACGCGCCGGTCGTCTAAATAGCGTTCCATCGCGGACCGAATCTTGGGCAGATCATTTTCATGCACTAATTCGTCGGCTTCGAGGTAAAAGGCCCAGTCACCGGTGCAATTGAAAAGAGCGATAGATTTCTGCTGTCCGTACACAAAGCCCTTGACGCTGTAATCGCTCTGGATCCGCTCGTTCCATTGGGTTGGGATGATACGAATTTTTGGGACGGCAAGTTCCCGCAAGCGTCTCTCGGTATCATCTTCACAAGGACCTAACGCCACGATGAATTCATCCACGATCGGCAGCACTGACTGAATCGAGGCAATAAAAGGGTAGCCCAGCTTTTGTGCGTTGCGCAAAAAGGTGAACCCGCTGACTTTCATGCCAGGCATCCTAACCAGACGCGTTCATACTTTCCATTTGATTTTCGAGCTCCTGCAAAGCCCGCCCGCTAAATGTACCAGGTTTGACTTAGCGCGATCATACTGACAGACTCGGAGCTATGACGGAATCGGAGGAAACTTTCCGGCGCGAAAGCGAGCCCCTCCGAGTTCGCGCCGGTAATGACAACCGGGCTGGCCATGTGCCTGGCCTGGCGCCAAAGGACTTTAGCCATGTCGCCAATTTTACCGGCTATATGGAGGTGGTTTTTCGGGTGTTCGACGCCGAACAGCGCGCTTTGAAGGTCCTTGACCTTCCCGCTGGAAACGGTTTGCTGGCAGACCGGCTGCGGGAACGTGGTCACACTGTGATATGCGCGGATATCAATCGCGAAAAACCCGACTACATCCTGGCGGACATGAACGAGCCGCTGCCTTTTGCGGACGCGGAATTTGACGCCGTTTTTTGTTTGGAGGGTTTGGAGCATACACTCGATCCCGCTGCATTGATCGGGGAATTGTGCCGCGTCACGGCCCCCAACGGACGGATCATTTTGAGTGTTCCTAATATTCAAAATGTTTTTTCACGACTGAAATTCATGTGCACGGGCTTTTTTTACCAGTTCAGCCCTTGGGGAAACATTCTCCGCGGCCGCAACGAGAAAAAAGACCGCGGCCATATTTCCGCTCTGACCTATCTCCAGCTCCGTTACCTTTTCGGCCATCACGGCGCTCGACTTTTGGCTCTGGACGGCGACCGTTGGAAGAAAAAATGGTTAATCCCACTGCTGCTTCTCCCTGTGGCATTTGGTTGGGGCTGGGCGAGGGTGGAACTTTCAAAGCAACCGCGCGCGCAGCGGTCTGAAGAATCCCATGCGATGTTGCGCGATCTCTTTTCTCTACCGGTTTTGTTCAGCCGCTCCCTGGTGCTCGTGTTCCAGAAGACTTGAAGGCGAGGAGCCAGAGCGCACCAGGACATTGACAGCCGGCCCTATTTGACTCTCTGCGAACCCACCCTCATACTGTTGCCAATGGCAGTCGCCTCACTTACAGAGTTAGCCAATCTATACGGATCGGATAAAGGGACAGTCGGCCCAAGTCCCGGATGCGACACGCACAATTACACCGATATTTATGAGGCCTACATGCAGAGCCAACGATACTCAGCCATCAACTTCATCGAGATCGGTTTGGGCGTGCTGGGAGATAAGTGGGATGTTTCTCGGTCTGCTCGTGACCAGGTTTTCGATGTTTGCGATTGGCATCGGTCTTACCCAGAGCTCGTAGCAGCCGCTTGGGACTGAAGCGTTTCCAGACCGGCCGGCCCTCCTGGCGTTCGACCTCGACTTTCGCCCGGGCACCAGGTTTGACATAGCCCAGCGCGGCGGCAATGTTCTCCTTGTTTGGAGTGATCTCTAAGAAATCGATGATATGTCTGAGTTCGCGTTCTGCATGGTGCATCATGTCTGAAAAATGGATCTGCAGATGCTCACGGCCCGTGAGAAAAGCATCCAGAGCATTCAACAATGTTCCCTGCAGCAACTCCGCATCCCCGGTGTAACCCAGTCCTCGCTTCATTGATTCCACGGATTCGGCCAGTGGGCGGCAACACCTGATGAACCGCGTTTGTTCACCCCAGGCCTTGATCAAATCTTCTCCGCATAATGACAGCAGGGGGTGCTTCATGCCGACCCAGCGGACTCCCGCCTCTTCGCGCTGTTGGATCCATTCAGTTAGAACTCGCACGCGCTCGGCTTGGGGAACTTTCTCCTGCAGGCGCGGCTCGTCCCACCAGATGCGAAGTTGCTTGGAGAGCCAATCCGATTCATAGTAACCGCCGTAAAAGGGGGCTCCCATATCCACACCCAAATGATGAAGCACTCCTGCCACGACCGTCGAGCCGGAACGATACAAGCCTAAAACCGCGATGCGTCTTCGATCCATCTCTGCGATCTTTGCACCGGCGGGACCCCCAGACAATTCATTTCTGGCACCGACGCCAAGGTTTGGCTGTTGACAGTGTTCGCAGGACTTGCCGTACACGGCTTCAACCCGGTAAGCTTTTGATACGACCATGGATCTAGTCGTTGTCATTCCCGTACTCAATCAAGTGCAATACACCCAAAGTTGTCTCGATGGGCTGCGTGGTGACGGTGTCGCTGACACGCAGATCGTTATCGTGGACAACGGGTCCACTGACAAAACTGCCGAGTTCCTGGCCACACATCCTGACGTTCGCGCAATTCACAACCAGGCCAACCGTGGTTGCGGTGCGGCCTGGAACCAGGGCGTGCGTGCTTTCCCAGCGACGTGGACCGTGATTCTGAATAATGACGTGCTCATACCAAAAGGCTGGTCGGCCGGATTGCTGCGTTTTGCCCAAGCCGAACACGTGGACATCGTCAGTCCGGCTTCGTGTGAAGGTGCGATGGATTACGACTTTCCAGCTCATGCAGGCCAGTTCATGGAGAAGATGGCCGGCGCCAAGCGGTGCGGCATAGCCAATGGATCGTGCTTCATGGTGCATCGCCGCGTGTTCGATACGGTCGGCCTGTTCGATGAAGATCCCCGCCTGGGCGGTTATGAAGATGATGAGTTTTTCCGGCGCTCGCGCCAGAATAGCTTCCGGCTCGCAATTACAGGACACTCCTTTGTCCACCACTTCGGTTCAGTTACTCAAAAAGCCATCAAGGCCACCATGGGAAAGTCCGACGCAAGCCTTGGGGACCGTGCCTATTACCGAAAGAAATACCGGTTGACCTGGGTCAAACGGCAGCGCTCTCATTTATACAAGAATCTCATAAAGCATTTTTGGCGTCTGAGTGAACGCTCGCGTTACGGCTATACTCTGCTTTCAAGCCGGGCTGATGGCAGGTTTATCTGGCGATGAGTTCGGACTTGCGAGCTACCTGAGCGGTTGCGAAAATCAATCGTTGTGACACTGAAAAGGACCTTGAAATCGCTCGAAACCGGCGGCAAAAATGCTTTCCGTTCCCTCCTCGCGCCGCGGGCCATTCGTACGCTCCAGGAATCCGCGGCCGGGGTGACCACTTTGGAGGAAGCCGTCGCTTTATCCTCCCAATTCAATTATCGGCACATCCGGCTTGATCCTTCGCAGATCCCCGGCGAGATCTTGCAATTGCTGCGATTGTTGAGCTCAAATCCCCCCAAAACAGTTTTGGAAATTGGCACGTACCGGGGAGGGACGTTCTTTCTGTTCACAAGGGTGGCATCCGTCGAGGCTTTGCTCATTAGCCTGGATCTGCCTCCCAATCGCTCAGGATTTGGTTACCCGCCATGGAGAAGTCGTCTATTCCGCTCCTTCGCAAGAGCCCAGCAAAAGATCGAGTTAGTCCTCGCCGACTCTCATCAACCCGTCACCGTGGCGCGAATCGAAAAATTACTCGGGGATCGACGGTTGGACTTTTTGTTCATCGACGGGGATCACAGCTACGACGGTGTAAAGGCCGATTACGAGATGTATTCCAGCTTGGTCAGCAGCGGCGGAGTCATCGCTTTTCATGATATTGTCCCTCGTTTGCCAGGAGTCAGTTCGGGAGTGCCGCGCTTCTGGCAAGAACTAAAAAAGACCGTGCCAGTTACCGAGTTTGTAACAGATTGGAAACAGGATGGTTTCGGGATTGGTGTCGTTCGGAGGTCCTGAGTCAGATGTCGAATCAAGCCGGCCCGGCGGATATTCTCTTTCAGCCACTTCATGCCGACCGACCCACGAGTGTTCCTGCCCTCTTGAAATCGTAGCCAGAGTAGAAGCATCGATCACGCGCTCGATGCTCGCGATTTCACAATCCACCTGGTGGTGACCAATTTGAGCTGGTACCTTCGGCCTCGCTGGAGCGGCTTCCGGCCCAGCCAAAAAACGCGTGCCTTGAACTGCCTTAGTTCATAGGGCGGAAAGGTTCTCATGGTGGCGATGGCGCCACGCTCCACAAAGATCTGCTCGGTCAGAGTAGTTCCAATCGATTCCCCCGCTATCGCTGGACCATCGACAGGCCGCGCCAGATTCTTTGTTCCAGCGTAAATCATTCACCACTGCAGAGTTTTTCTGTCACGGATGGGTTGCCTGCCGCGTTTAGAGGACCGTGGAGTCTTTGCCGATACTCCAGAGCATCGCGAGGGGGTCAAATTTGTTATACGCTTCCCGTAGGATATAGATGCTTTGGTTTTCTAGCTGGTCTAAAACCATTGTACTGGGTGTTTCTGATTCGGTGCTTACTGAGCAGGCGCCGTTAGCACGCCCAAGCGCATGGTTTTGACCCGATGATATTTTAGCGGTTCTTCGAAATAAACTGCTTCCTCCGGAGGGTTTCCTGTCAGGACGGAGGCTTGAGAAACAAAAGCTGAGGCCCGGTTGACTGACGCGTCCCACACCAGGGCGCAGCGCGGCTCGGGTGGATATAGTTTAGCGACGCCAAATGCGGTTATTGCTTTATCGGGGAACCACACCCGCAAATTACCTGCCATCGCCGTGTCTGCACAATAGATCATAGATACGTTTGCCAGCGGCTTAGCGATCTGGCGCGCAAGGCCCTTATACGGCATATTTAGGCCCTCGACCTTACCCAATCTTTCCGTCAGCAATACGCGTCCGGGAGCACCGATGGTGACCCCCACAGCTACAATGGCCGCCAATACCGATATGATTATGAAGCAGCGCCAGTTGAGATGTTTTTGAAATATCGCGACTATGAGTATCGGCATTGGGACAACTAATGGCTGGAGCCAGCGATTTCGGCAATTGGTTGCGCCGGAAATGATGATACCGAGAACAATAATCAGGCTGCTAAAGAGGAACATTCGCAGCAAGAGCCGCACTCCATTGGAGTGGATGTTGAGGCCAGCCGGGACAGGCTGAAGCTCCGGGTTTGAGCGGCGGGCAAAGAACTCGCGCCAGCAAAGCAGCACAAAAATCAGGACTAGAATACCTGCCTGATCGAGGCAAGTCGAAGCCCAGCTCCCGACCCCATGAACCATGCTTTTGAAGCTGTGGGTCGGATCAATATCAAGCTTTCCGGCGGACGAAAAAGCCATATCGGGGTGGTTCCTAATCAAGAGCAAATTTGGCGCGAGGATCAGCAAGGTGATGACTAACGCGCCGGCGGCGCGAATGTTTAAGACGACTGGCCGCCAGGATTTCAGGGAGAGCGCAGCCAGGAACAAGGCGACGTAGAAGATGCTGTAGTTATATTTGGAAATCATGCCCAGACCGCCGAGAACCCCCAACAGAAGGTAATGACCCGAGGCGGAAGGAAGAACGCCGCCCTGCCTCGGCGGTGGGCCTTCTTTGTCACTTTCCTGAAGCCGGAGAAACGCGAGCAACGTCACCAATACCATGAACGAAGCCAGAATGGAATGAGTCAGTTCCCGGTGCGCTTCGTAGGCAATGGAAGGCATGAACTGGAGGGCCACTGCCGCCGCAACCGCCGCGAGGTGGCTGCGCGTCATTCGGCGCGCGATAAAATAGGTCAGGAGATAAATGCCAAACAGTAGCGCGTTCTTGAGCAGCGCCATCGTAAATGAGGAAAGCCCAAAAATATCCAAAAAAATAATTACCAGCCAGGTGTACAAAGGTGGCTGTGGCCCATAGCCCCAACTCCATTTCTGCGCCAACAAGGATTCCTGAGCATCGTCCATGCCCAGAGTCTCGGAGATCAACCCACGGTTGATGGCCTGCAGCAGGAAATACCCGGCAAAAACCAGCAGCAATATCCGAAGCCCTGGCATTGCGGCCTGGCTGGCGGATCCTGTTTCTTTGGCCACGTCTCTGCCGCGCACTGCCTCTTTGTCCTGGTTTAGGGGATGCAAGTGATCAACGCATTGGCCGATTTTGCGCATGGAGGTGCGCCGGCTTCACGTTTTACCTCGCTTAGTGCCAACGAAGGCATAGCGCGCGTGCGTCAGTCCATTTACCATTTGGTTCAGGTAGTATTTGAAGCCCCGGGAAAGATTAACGGGTTTGACCTCCAGCGGCAGAGCCGCCTGCCTAAAAAGTTCCTTGTAATGGGCCAAAGTATAATTGGCGGGTCGGCTGGAACTTTTAAGTCCCCGCTTTTTGAATTTTGCCAGTGGCCGGACAGACTCGCGAATCGCCACGAAACGCCCGCTAGGCTTCAAGACCCGCTTCGCTTCACGCAATACCTGGATCACATTGACTGCGTGCGCCAAAACCGCTGAGCAGACGACGTAATCGAAATAATTGTCAGGGAAATCCAATTGATGAAAGTCACCTGGCATGCGGGTGATTTTTGCCCGGTTTGCCTTCAACAGCTCGAAAACTTTAGGCGCATGCTCCTTGAGCAGTGTTGGCGAAATGTCGGTCGTAATCACTTCGACGACCTTGGGCAACTTGGAAAGTTCGGCGCTAAGCCAGGCCGCCCCCGCTCCGATTTCCAGAATCCGGCCGCGAAATTCCAGCTCGCATTTTTGCGTGAGGAACGGGATGAATTTTTTGACTTCCTGCTTTAGAAACCGGCCCCACTCAGCGTCATCGCCGCAGCCAGACGCTGGAGCTTCGGCTTCCTGTAGCGCCCACATGCGCTCGTGCGTATAGCGCGAGAGATAGGCTTTCTTTTCGATGTATTTCGACTCGGCCTTGCTCAATTCGAGTAGAATCATGGCAGGAAAACCGCTTCAAATAAATGAAAAAAATCCAAGGATGCTCACGGATGCCGATATCGGATTGATGGCTGCTCTTTCCAGGTCCGATTAAAACTGTCGGCCACGGCGGTACGCTATGGAGTGCGGCGGCAAGCGAAGCGCGACGCCGCTTTGGATGGTGTCCCGGCCCTGAAATTCGCAGGCAAAGCGAGGAAAAGCGGCGTCGCGCTTCGCTTGCCGCCGCACTCCATATTTTTCTGACGGACAGTTTCAAGCGCAACCGCAATTTCCCCAGCCGTTGACAATCACGCCGCGAGGGTGCAGGCTGCTGCATACCGAATAGTCCCTATGAAACTGATCCTTATCGCCTCGGGCAGCCTTTTGGCCCTGAACGCGTTCGCGGCTGGTTCCGAAGCCATCATCAAGCAACGCGCTAAAGAGTTAAGCAACCAAAACAATGTCCGCCAGGGGGTGCCCTCGCCTGCGCAACCTCAACCGCCGGCCAATCAGACTACACCGCCGCCCGTTGCGCTCACGCCAATGGCCAAACTGCAGACCGATGTTGCCGCCATCAAACTGAATTCTCCGGTCACTCCGGGGCAAAAACAGCAGCTTGCCCGAAGCCTTATGGCGCTTGCGCAAGGTCCGAAAAAGCCATCGTCCGGAGCCGTGAACAAGCTCGTGGAAGATCTGTCGGCAGCCCTTTCACAAAAAGCTCTCTCTGAAGGCACTCGCTCGCGACTGGTGCAGGACCTAAACGGCGCCCTTAACCCTGGCAATCTTCAGCCCACGCAAATGCGGGACATCGTTTCGGATGTTCAAGCTGTTTTCCAGACCGCCGGCGTGTCTCGCAAAGACGCAGTGGCTATTGGCGATGACGTGAAGGCAATCGCTGGGGAACTTCAAAAATCGGCCAACTAGAACGTGCGATGACCTCGGCAGTTCGTCTTCTCCTGTGCTTCGGGCTGCTGCTGGCCGGCGCGTTCCCCGCCTTCGCTCAGAATAAACCTATGAGAAAATTCTGGAGACGTTCTGGGAGGCACATGACCCGACGACACTAAATCGGCAAGGTCATGACGCCGGCACGCAATACCGTTCGATCATTCTTTACAGCAGTCCGGCGCAGAAAACCGCCGCAGAAAAATCGAAGGCCGAAGCGCAAAAGCAGTTAACAGCCCGATTGTCACGGAGATCGTGCCGCTGACAAAGTTTTTCAAAGCGGAGGAGCATCATCAGGATTTTTACCGCAGCCATCCCGAGCAAGGATACTGCCGGGCAATAATCCGGCCCAAGGTGGAGAAATTTGAGAAAAAGCTGAACGAAAAATCCCAAACCCCAAACCCCAAATCCCAATAAAATCCCAAGAACCAAATTTCCAAAAGCACGCTATGTGAGATTTGGGATTTTATTGG
>Ga0137361_10002620_pt1 | contig 11477 bp, 12 predicted proteins | sample Mad1_80_16metaG_FD_104923 | JGI IMG/M metagenome (GOLD analysis project Ga0137361, IMG submission 104923) | Vadose zone soil microbial communities from Angelo Coast Range Reserve, California, USA - Mad1_80_16 metaG | ecosystem: Environmental > Terrestrial > Soil > Vadose zone | place: USA... | reverse complement strand
GCAGCGGGGCGGGCGTCCGCGAGGCCGCGGCGCGGGAAACGGTCAGCGTGAGCGGAGATGATTCCGCCTGCTCGCCGCCCACGGTGACACGGAGGGACGGGATCTTCACGACCCCCTCGCTTCGGGGGATGAGCCGGTACACGGTCGTGGAGGTGCGCGTGACGCGCCCGTTGATCATGGAGAAGTTCTGAGCCGTTCCCGCACGCTCCACCGCGACGCCCGGGATCGGCGAGAGGGGAACGTCCGGAAGGTTGAGCCCCTCCGAGCGCACCTCGACGGTCAGCGTCGCGGGCGCGCCGGGAGCGACGCGGTCCGTGTCGAGCTTCGCCTCGATCGAGAGCTTCCCGCTCGGCGAGCTATTGGACCCGCCCTCCCGTGGAAGAAGCGTGAGCAGAATCACCACAAGCGCGAGCGTCCGGATGCCCCTACCAGTCACGATTCCCGGTCTCCTGTTCAGGCTGCCCCTTCCCTTCCTGCCTCCGCGCCCGCCGCTCCGACTCCAGAGCCTGGAGCCAGCGCTCCGCCTCCTCCTTCGTGAACTCGCCGGCGCTTCCCCGCGGCGGCGGCGTCTGGCCGCGGTTTCCCTGCTGTCCTCCACCCGGCTCGGGCTTGGGCATGGTTTGCCGGGTTCCTCCAGGCGGGGGAGGGCCCTTCCCTCTCGAGGGCGGACTGCGCCGATCCTCCGGATTCGGCCGGCGCATCCGGCGCAGCGCCTCCTCGAGGTTCTTCTTCGCATCGAGGTCGGAGGGAGTGAGGCGCAGCGCCTCTTTGTAGGAGCGCGCCGCCCCCGCGTAGTCCTTCGCCCGCATCGCGAGGTTGCCCAGGTTGTACGCCGCGGCTTCGCGGGGCCGATCGCCGCGAAGCTTCATCGCCTCCTGGAATCGGGCGGCGGCGGAGTCAGCCTGCCCGTTTCCGAACAGCGCCAAACCTTCGTCGTAGGGGATCACCGAGGCGCCCGGAAAATCCGCGCGCCCTGCCCGGAGCTCGCGGAGCGCCTCGTCGAACCGGCCCGCCTTGAGGTCGCGCACGCCGCGCCGGGCGGGACCGCCCCACTCGTAGCCGGCCCCTCCCGCGGTCAGCGCGAGAAGGAGCAGAGCCAAGAGACGTGTCATCGAAACCTCCGCCTCGGAATCAGGCGCTCCGCGACGAGGAGAAGGCCCGCCGCCGCGGCGAACCATGGGAAGCGCTCGTCGTAGGCGCGGATGGTTCTTCCCTTCGCCTCGTAGCTTCCGCCCGACCTTATGGGATCCACGAGTCGAAGCCCCGCGCGTCCCGTTCCGTCTCCCCGCTCGTATCGGCCGCCGCCCTCTTCCGCCAGGGTCCGGAGCGTCCGCTCGTCCATCCGCGTGATCACGACATGACCCTGCGCGTCCCGCTTGACGCCCCGCACGACGCCGGTCGTGTCCACCACCGGGATCGTCGTGCCCTCCGGCGTGCCGAGCCCGACTGTGTAGAGCTTGGCGCCCGCCTGCTTGACCGCGCTCACCGCGCGGCGTGGATTGCCGGTCAGATCCTCCCCGTCCGTCAGGAGCACGATGGCGCGGGGCCGGTCCCCCGGACGGTTCAGGAGGCGGGCGGCGTGCTCGAGCGCTTCGCCCAGATCGGTCCCCTGCCTGTCGAGATCCCGCGTGCTCGCGGTCTCGATGATAGAGGCGAGACCTTCGCGATCGGTGGAGAGCGGACTCACGATCCGGGCCGAGCCCGCGAACTCCACGAGTCCGACCTGCGACCCCTCGAGGGCACCCAGGAGCGCCAAAGCCTCCCGCTTCGCGGCGCCGAGACGATCGGGGCGCGCGTCGCGCGCGTCCATGCTGCGGGAGAGATCGAGGGCGATCACGGCGTCCACCCCCTGCGAGGTCGTGGTCACGAGCCGGAATCCCGCCTGCGGCCGCATGAGGCCGAGCACGGCGATCGCCGCCGCCAGGAGGATCAGGAGCGTGCGCCAGAAGCGCGCGCGCGGCCCGACCTCTCCGCTCAGCGCTCGAAGCGCCTCGGGCTCCCCGAGCGAGCGCTCCGTGCGGCGGCGCGCCCGCTCGGCCGCGAGCGCGAGCAGCGCCAGAACCAGGACGCCCCAGAGAAGATGAACGAGCTCGGGGGAGGACCAGCGCATCAGGGATACCGCCGTAGGAGTGTGAAGCCGAACAGGAGTTCGAGCCCGAGGAGACCCAGGCCGATCCCCAGCGCGAGCGGCCCGACCTCGGCCCATCTCGTGTAGGAGCGCGTCTCCACGCGCGAGGGTTCTAGAGCGCCGATCTCGCGATAGACCTGCGCCAGGAGCTCCGCGGAGGTCGCGCGGAAGTAACGCCCTCCCGTCTCCTTCGCGACCGTTTGCAGCGTGGCCTCGTCCACCTCCGACTGCACCCACACGTAATGGCGGCCGAGCAGCGGATCGTCAACCGGGAAGGGTGCCGCGCCCTGCGTGCCGGCGCCGATCGAGTAGATCCGCACGCCCACCGCCTTCGCGAGCCGGGCCGCCGTGACGGGGTCAACCGCGCCGGCGTTGTTGATCCCGTCCGTGAGCAAGATCATCACCTTGCTCTTCCCCGGCGCGCGGTTGAGGCGCTCCGCCGCTTGCGCGATCGCGGCTCCCACCGCGGTCCCGTCCGGCAGTTGGCCGAAATCCAGACCGTCGATGAGCGACGCGAGTCCGTCGTAGTCGAGGGTCAGCGGGGAGATGAGCTCGCTCTGGCCGCCGAACGCGACGAGACCGATCCTGTCTTGTTGTCGCCCCCGCACGAATTCCTTCGCCACCTGCTTCGCGACATAGAGGCGGTTCTTGGGGCGGAAGTCCTCGGAGCGCATGCTTCCCGAGATGTCGATCGCGAGCATGATGTCGATGCCCTCGCTCACGACCTCGCGCATCTCCCGTCCGGCCTGAGGACGCGCCGCCGCAATGAGGATGAGCGCCACCGCGAGGGGACGGAGCCCGGGCCGGGCTCGCGCGGCGGGCGCGCGGATGCCCGCCGTGGGAGGAAACGCCGAGAGGCTGGAGACACCCAGCTCGGGATCGCGCCAGGCCGCTCTCCGGCCCGCGAGCCAGAACGCCGCGAGAAACGGTATGAAGAGCAGGAGATACCAGGGCTCCGCGAAGCGCATGGCTAGAGCTTCCCCGAGATCGATCTCGCCTGCCGCACGATCGATCTCGCCTCGGACTCCTCGTCCTCGAATCGGGCGAACTTCGCGAGGTCGGCGCGCCGGAGCGCTGCGATCAGAGCCTCCCGACCCTCGGCGGACACGCCCTCGCGCCGCTTCAGCTCGCGGTCGAGCTCGGTGGTGGTGAGATCGGTCGCCGGCACGCCCGTCGCCGCCGCCGCGTACGCGCGGAGGGCCTGCGCCAGCCGTTCATAGAACACGTCACGAGGCAGAGTCGCGACTTCGCGCTCCAGGGCATCGAGCGAGCGGGCGAGGATCGCCTCGGGAGGATCGGGGGGCGCGGGCGCCTCGGAAGGCTGCTTCCGGCGCGACTTCAGCCAGTGCCGGATGAGGAACAGGACCAGCGCCGCGAGTAGGAGAATGCCCACCGCCATCACCATGTAGTCCACGGGCCGGAGCGGCGGCATGATGGGCCCCCGGTCGGGACGGATATTCCCGGTCGCGTTCTGGGTGAGCGAATCGACGAAGAGCGTATCGTGCGGGAACTCCAGGGTGTCGGTCCGACCGGCCGCCGTCGCCAGGAGCGCTACGCGCGGAAGCGGGATCGCGCCGATGTCGAATCCGCGGAGGATCATCTCGCGCGACCATTGGAGCCCGGCGCGGGTCTTCGCCACGGACGGAGGCCGGGACAGGTCAAGCTCGAGCGAGGCCGGCGGCCGTTCCATGATCGACGTGCCGGCGTGCGCGCCGTCGCCGAGCATGGCCGTGAGCCGCAAGACGATCGGATCGCCGAGAGTTCCGCGCGCGGGCGAAAGCTCGCTCTTCAGGCGGACGTGGATCTTATCCACGGTCTCTTCGCGCTCGACGATGCGGCGCGGCCCCGCTCCCTGCACGCGGCCGCATCCCGAGAGCAGAAGGACGCCCCCGAGGCAGGCGGCCCCGAAGGCGAACCTCGAGCGATGAGCAGTGCCGCGCGACACGGAATCAGCGCCGGTAGGCGCGCTGCTCGAAATGGCGGACCAGCTCGGGCGCGACCGGCGCGTCGCTTATGACGCGGATCCGCTCGGCGCGCGCTCGGAGAAGCGTCTCCTTGAGCGTCCGCTGCCGCCGAGCCTTGACGCTCCTCCATTCTCTTCGTGCCGCCGAGACGCCCAGATCCACCATGCGCGTGCCTCCGGTCTCCAGATCACGCACGTGGAGCAGGCCGCGTTCCGGGATGGATTCCTCGAGAGGGTCCTCGACCTCGATGGTCACCAGCTCGTGCCGGCGCGCCAGCAGATTCAAAGGACGCTCGAAGGACTCGGCGAACCAGTCGGAGATGAGGAAGAGAACGGCACGCCGTCTCAGGACGCGGCCGAGAAAGGCGAGCGCCTGATTCAGGTCCGTCCCTGTTCCCTTCGGCTCGAAGGCCACGAGCTCGCGAACGATCCGGAGCGAGCGGAAGCGGCTCTTCGATGGAGGAAGATAGAGCTCGACCTGGTCGGTGAAGAGGAGGAGCCCGACCCGGTCCCGGTTCCGGCTCGCGGCGAGCGCGACCAGGGCGCCCGCTTCGGCCGCGGCGTCGCGCTTCGTCCTGGACCGGCTCCCAAACCGGAGCGAGCCGGAGAGATCGAGCGCCACCACCACCGTGAGCTCGCGCTCCTCGTCGAAGCGCTTCACGAAGGTGTTCCCGTGCCGGGCGGTCACGTTCCAGTCGATGGATCGCACGTCGTCCCCCGGCACGTACTCGCGCACCTCGGAGAACTCGAGACCTTTTCCGCGGAAGGCGCTCCGGTACGCGCCGGCGAACACCTCCTCCACCGCCCTGCGGCTTCGGATCGTGAGCCTCCGGACCTGCGCCAGGAGCTCCGGGGTGATCACGGGACCTCGACGCGGGCGAGAATGCGGCGGACGACTTCGTCCACCGGCACGCCCTCGGCTTCGGCCTCGTAGGTGAGGAGGATGCGGTGGCGGAACACGTCCGGCGCGATCGTCTTGATGTCGTCGGGCGTCACATACGCACGCCCGTCCAGGAAGGCGAGCGCGCGCGCGCCGCGTGCCAGAGCCAGGGTCGCGCGGGGTGAACCGCCGTACTGGATCAGCGGCCGGAGATCCAGGCCGAACCGCTCGGGCTCGCGCGTGGCGTGCACCAGATCCACGATGTAGTTCCGGATCCGCTCGTCGAGGTAGATGGCGTTCACCGAGTGGCGCGACTTCAAGATTGCCCCCGCGTCCACGACCGGCTTGGGAGGGTCGGGGGGCTCGCCTCCCATGCGGTCGAGAATCAGCGCCTCCTCCTCGGGGCTCGGATAGCCCACGCGGATCTTCAGGAGAAAGCGGTCCATCTGCGCTTCGGGCAAGGGATAGGTCCCCTCCTGCTCGATGGGGTTCTGCGTCGCGAGCACCCAGAAGAGCCCGTCGAGCGGATAGGTCGTATCCCCGATCGTGACCTGGCGCTCCTGCATCGCTTCGAGCAGCGCGCTCTGCACCTTGGCCGGGGCGCGATTGATCTCGTCGGCGAGGAGGATCTGCGTGAAGACCGGTCCGAGCTTCGGAGTAAAGGAGCCCTTCTTCGGATCGAAGATGAGCGTGCCCGTGAGATCGGCGGGCAGGAGATCGGGCGTGAACTGAATCCGGTGAAACGCCGCGTGGATGGCCTGGGCGACCGTCTTGACGGCGAGCGTCTTGGCCAGGCCGGGCACACCCTCGAGCAGGAGATGGCCGTCGGCGAGCAGGCCGACCAGAATCCGCCGCACCATTTCCCGCTGACCGACGATGACCGACTCCACCGCCTGGAGGAGCGGCCTCACGAAGGCGCTCTCCTCGCGAACTCTGGCGTTTCGCTCTTCGACGGTGATCTGAGCCATCGGGAGGTTTAACCTTGGTTTAGAGGCCGCGGTTCACGTAAAGAGGAAACGCCCGGCAGAGCTCCTCGACCTGCGTCCGGATCTTCTTCAGCGCCGCGGGCTCGCCGCGATGACGGAGCGCCTCGTCGATCCATCCGGCCAGGTGGAGAAATTCCGTCTCGCCCAGGCCGCGCGTGGTGACCGCGGCGGAGCCGATCCGGATTCCGCTGGTCACGGCGGGCGGGCGGGGGTCATTCGGGACGGCGTTCTTGTTCACGGTGATTCCGGCTTCGTGGAGCGCAGTCTCGGCGTCTGCTCCCGAGTACCCCGCTTCGCGGAGGTCCACCAGCAGCAGGTGGTTGTCCGTGCCCCCCGTGACCAGGCGGAAGCCGCGCTTCGTGAGCCCGTCCGCGAGCGTCTTCGCGTTCAGGACCACCTGCTTGGCGTAGGTCTTGAATTCGGGCGCCTGGGCCTCCTTGAAGCAGACCGCCTTGGCCGCGATCACGTGCATTAACGGCCCTCCCTGCATCCCCGGAAATACCGATTTGTCAATCGCCTTGGCGTATTCATTCTTGCAAAGAATGAACCCACTCCTGGGACCACGTAGGGTCTTGTGCGCGGTGGATGTGACCACGTCGGCGAAGGGCGTCGGATTGGGATGGACGCCCCCGGCGACGAGGCCCGCGACATGGGCCATGTCGAAGACGAACTTCGCGCCCACTTCGTCGGCGATCGAGCGCAGCTTCTGGTAGTCGAAAAACCGGGGATAGGCGCTGGCGCCCGCAACCAACACTTGCGGTCTCGCCTCGCGGGCGAGTCTGGCCACCTGATCGTAGTCGAGGAGGCCGGTCTCCGGGGAAAGACCGTACTGGACCGCCTTGAAGAGGATGCCCGAGAAGGAGACCTTGTGCCCGTGGGTGAGATGCCCGCCGTGCGCGAGCGCCATTCCGAGCAGCGTGGAGCCCGGGGGCATGAGCGCGAGGTACGCGGCCAGATTCGCCTGCGCCCCGGCGTGCGGCTGAACGTTGGCGTGCTCGGCGCCAAAGAGCGATTTCACCCGCTCGATGGCAAGCGATTCCGCCTGGTCCACGAACTCGCAGCCCCCGTAGTAGCGCTTTCCCGGGTAACCCTCGGCGTACTTGTTGGTGAGGGGCGAGCCCATGGCTTCGAGCACCGCCTCGCTCACGAAGTTCTCGGAGGCGATGAGCTCGAGGGTCTGCTGCTGGCGCCGCACCTCCGAGCGGATCGCGCGGTCGATCTCGGGATCGACCGATCGGAGCGAGGTCTCGCGCGGGGCGGCCGCGGCCGCGCCCAGTTTGGACGTCATCGGGGAAGGGCCTACCGCGCCTTCTTGGCCGCGCGTTGCACCTTCCCGCGAGGCTCCACCGGGAAGAGCCAACCATGGCGGTCGCGCGCGCGGCCCTCCACGATCTCGAAGAACGCGTTCTGCAGCTTGCGCGTCACCGGACCCACGACCCCGGTCCCGACCGGAATCCGGTCGATCTGGGTGATCGGCGTGATCTCCGCGGCGGTCCCGGTGAAGAAGACCTCGTCCGAGATGTAGAGCATCTCGCGCGGGATCTGTTCTTCGCGAACCTCGAGGCCCACGTCGCGGGCGAGCGTGAACATACAATCGCGCGTGACGCCGGGGAGGATGGCGTTGGCGATGGTCGGCGTGTAGAGCGTATCGCCCCGCACGAGGAAGATGTTCTCGCCGCTTCCCTCCGCGACGTAGCCCCAGACGTCTAGCGCAATGCCCTCCTCGTAGCCGTCGGCGACCGCTTCGAGCTTGATGAGCTGGCTGTTGAGGTAGTTCGCGCCGGTCTTGGCCATGGCCGGGAAGGTATTCGGGGCCTGCCGGTGCCAGGAGGAGACGCGGACCGAGATGCCGTGGTCGAGCGCGTCCTTGCCCAGATACTTGCCCCAGTTGAGGCACGCGATGGCGACGTCGATGGGAACGCCGGTGGGATTCACGCCGAGCGTCTTGAATCCGCGATACACGACGGGGCGGATGTAGCACGCGCCTCCGCCGTTCGCGCGGACGGTCTCGCGGATCGCGTGCATGAGATCTTCGTATCCGTAGGGACACGCGATGCGGGCGATCTTGCAGGAATCGAGCATGCGCTGCACGTGGCGGTCGAGGCGGAAGACCGCCGTGCCGCCCGGTGTGGCGTACGCCCGGATCCCCTCGAACACGCTCGATCCATAGTGCACGACGTGCGAGAGAACGTGGATCTTCGCGTCCTCGTACGGGACGAGCTTCCCGTTCATCCAGATCAGGCCGCTCGATTCACGCGCCATCCCCTCCTCCTTCCGGCGTGGTCACGATTCGCTCGACCGCCGCACGCCTTCACGCCGCTCGACCGACTCCCGGATCACCGGAACCCATCCCAGGAGATGGCTCCGGATCCGGTTGTAAGTGTCCCGATATTGATCGACGCTGCCCCCCATCGGGTCGAGAACGCCGTCCGGGGCGGAGGCGCCCTGCGCGGCCCCCCGCTCGGTGATGAGATGAATCCGATCGGCGGCTTCGGCCACGAGGCCGCGCGCATACGCGACGTGATGCGGCTCCATGCCCAGGATCAGGTCGGAGGCGCGGATCAGGGCCGGCGTAAGCGCGGTGGACCTGTGCCCGGAGAGCTCCACTCCCCCGTCGACGCCCACCTGCACCGCGAGCGGGGTCGCTGGGATTCCGTCGACCGCCCCGGTGCCCGCGGAAATCACGCGCACGACCCCGGCCAGGTCGTTCCCGAGGAGGGATCGCAAGATGGCCTCGGCCATGGGGCTCCGGCAGGTGTTGCCGGTGCAGATCACGAGCACTTGGTACATGGACCCCACTTCAGGCAAGGGGATACGAGGACCTACCGAAGGAAAGAGTCTAGGAGCCGTGGTCGGCACCGTCAAGCGCGCCTTCCACCCAGCCGTACCGCCCCCTCCCGGAGCACGCGCACGCGATCCCCTTCGACGAGAGCCACGGTCGAAGGCGTCCCCGACAGCTCACCCTGATCCACCACCAGATCCACGCTCGAAACGAGAGCGCCTTCGGGACGGATCGAAGGGGGCTCGCCCGCCTGGTTCGCCGAGGTGGAGATCACGATTCCGCCCGCGCCGGCCACGACGGCACGAAGAAACGGATTCCCCGGACATCGCAGCGCGACGGTTCCATCCGCGCTCCTCATCGAGTCAGGAATCGAGGAGGACGCGCGCAGCACCAGCGTCAAGGCGCCGGGCCAGTGCGCTACCGCCAGGGCCGAGGCCACCGGGCTCGGCTCGGTCCAGCGCCCGAGCTCGTCCGGCTTCGCGATCAAGCCGATGAAGCGCCTCTCCGCCTCGCGCGGCTTGATCGCGAGGAGCCGCTCGACGGCGGCGGGGTCCGCGGCGAGCGCATGGAGCCCGTAAACACCCTCCGCGGGCAAGAACGCCACGCCTCCGGCGCGCAGCACGGCGGCCGCGCGCCCGGCCGCCTCGCTCCACGATGCTCCGGGAGCCAGCACGAGCCGCTTCCCTTCGCCCAAGACGTCCCTCAGAGACGCTCGCCGCGGGCGAGGCGCGCCTTGAGATCCTCGAGCTTCAGGGTCAGCGCCCGGTCCGAGAGCGCGAGGATCTGCACGGCGAGCACGGCCGCGTTCTTCGCGCCCCCCGGGCCGATCGCCATGGTAGCCACCGGTACTCCGGGGGGCATCTGGACGGTGGAGTAGAGCGCGTCCACTCCCGAGAGCGGCGATCCCCCGAGCGGCACCCCGATCACAGGCAGAGTGGTGTGGGCCGCGACGGCGCCCGCGAGATGGTTCGCCATGCCCGCTCCCGCGATGAACACCCGGACACCCTGCGCGGAAGCCTCGCGGACCAGATCCCGGACGCGGTCCGGACTCCGGTGCGCGGAAGCCACCTCCATGCGGGAGGAGACGCCGAAGCTCTCGAGCACCTTCGCCGCTTCTTCCATCGCCGCGCGGTCCGAATCGCTTCCGAAGAGGATCAAGACCGTACCCTTCTCGCTCATGAGCCCAGCCTCCCTGGTTCGAGCGCCGCCGCGATGTCGCGCCGGTACTGCATTCCGTCGAAGCGGATCCAGGAGACGGCCTCGTACGCGGCCTCCCGCGCTCGCGCCAGCGTCTCGGCGCGCGCGGTCACGCCCAGCACGCGGCCGCCGCTCGTGACAAAACGGCCCGCGCGGCGGTCGACACCCGCGCAATAGAACCGGATTCCGTGGGGGCGCGTGTGATTCAGGCCCTCGATAAGCTGTCCGACGCGAGGATCTTTGGGATAGCCCGAGGCGGCCAGAACCACGCACACCGCTGCGCCGGCGTGGCGAATGAACGACCCGTGTCGCTCGGCGGGGATTGAGCCCCGCGCGGCCGAGAGAAAGAGCGGAAGGACGTCCTCATCCAGGAGCGGCAGAACAGCCTGGGCCTCGGGATCCCCAAAGCGCGCGTTGAACTCCAAGATAATCGGGCCGGAGGGAGTGAGCATGAGCCCGAGGTAGAGAACGCCGCGATAGGTGAGCCCACGGGAGCGAAGCGCTTCGAGGACCGGATCGACGATGCGGCGCGCGATCGAGACCGCCTCCTCCGGGCTCGGCGCGCGCGCCGGAGCGTTGGCCCCCATGCCCCCGGTGTTCGGACCCAGATCGCCGTCGTAGGCGCGCTTGTGATCTCGCGCCGGCGGGAAGAGCATCCAACGCTCCCCGTCCGTGAGGACCAGAAGCGACGCCTCCTCGCCTCGGAGAAACTCCTCGATGACGAGGGTCTTCCCCGATTCTCCAAGCTCTCCGCGCTCCATCCAGGAAGCGATGGTCTCGAGCGCCTCGCTCTCGCGCTCCGCGACCACCACGCCCTTGCCCGCCGCGAGCCCGTCCGCCTTGAGCACGATCGGGTAGGTCGCCCCCGCGAGGACGCGCTTCGCCTCGGCCGCGCTGTGGGCGAGCCGGTACGGAGCCGTGGGGAGGTTCAGCTCTTGAAGGAGCTGCTTGGCGAAGCTCTTGCTGGATTCCAGGCGCGCCGCAGCTTTCACCGGGCCGAGCGTGGGAATCGCAAGTTTCGTGAGGGCGTCGGCGAGTCCCATCGCGACGGCCGAGTCGGGCCCGATGACGACCAGATCGGGCATCTCGCGCTCCGCCCAGGCCACGAGGGCCGCGAGGTCGGTCGCGCGGATAGGAACCCGCGTCGCCTCCGGCTCCATGCCGGGGTTCCCGGGCGCCACGAACACGGCGGGATGCTCGGGGGAATCGTGGAGCGCGCACACCAGCGCGTGCTCCCGCCCTCCGCTTCCCACCACGAGCACTTTCACTTCGCCTCGAGCTCCTGACGGAGCGCCGTTTGAATCTTCTCGGGATGCGCGCGCCCGCGCGACTGCTTCATGGCCTGTCCAACGAGGAAAGCGAACGTGCGCTCCTTCCCCGCCTTCACCTCAGCCGCCGGGCCCGGATTCGCCGCGATCACCTCCCGCGCCAGCGCGCGAAGCGAGGCCTCGTCGTCGATCGGGAGGAGCCCCTGGCTCTTGACCAGCTCCTCGGCGCCCTCGGGCCGCGTCAGCATCAGCTCGAAGATCTGCTTTCCGATT